>Ga0247734_1001743_pt1 | contig 15919 bp, 14 predicted proteins | sample UWRJL103311B2_FD_180933 | JGI IMG/M metagenome (GOLD analysis project Ga0247734, IMG submission 180933) | Plant litter microbial communities from Arlington Agricultural Research Station in Wisconsin, United States - UWRJ-L103-311B-2 | ecosystem: Environmental > Terrestrial > Plant litter >... | reverse complement strand
TCAGTTGCGTTTGATATCCACGACGATTCTTATGTACGCTCTTGGTTGTTTTGGATCGAGATTGTGGGAGCCATAGTCGCCGAATTGGGATGTAATGCACGAAACGTTGCTGCACTCACTCGAGCAGTGGTCGCACGGTCGACTTCGACTCCAGGGCTCGATGATCGCGATGATGATGTTACTATCGCCTACCACTTGTACGCGTATCTGCGTGGACTAGAAAATCTCTTGAAAGCAGAAATCGCCGCACGGGTGGGATCAACGAAGGAGGAGTTTGCAACGCGAACAGTTGTGCTCGATCAGCTAATGGCCACCATGATTATGAGTAAAGGCAAGATTTGCTCTTCAGCTGGAGAACCGCTCACTGCGGTCGAAGAAGTCATGCATGCAAAGATGACCAGTAATCTAGGGTTATATGCACCTAACACCGTTGTTTTCATTATATAAAGCCCTTAGAAAACTATCTGCACACAGGATAGAATGGTGTAGTATTACGATTATTTCAAGGCGGGTGCGATAGGGGAACATTTTTTAAGCAGCTACTACCAAATAGACCAGCATGTTCGACTATTGACAAGGTTTGTTTTAAGATCAATGCCTGTGTAATGGTATGCCACATGATAATGCAGTTGTTTCATATAGAAGTCCCGAGGGTCGCGAATAGCCTATTTGTGTGTGGGCTGGAAAATATCAATGATTTTCGGCAGCCTCAAAAGTCAACTACCGACTAATACTACAAATTAGCCAGTTGATTAAAACGCCCATTTATTCGATCGTTCTAGTTGGTTCCTCTGTTAGATAATGGAACAACATACGAAATTAATCATCTCAATAGTGATTACCATCATCACAAGACCTCGGTGGCCATAAACCACGGCTAAATCTACAAATCATATTATATTTATAGTCAACAACAGTTCCAAGCTTTCAAATGACAAGAAAACAGCATTTCTATACTTTGGAATCGTTGAGTTGATTTTGTAACCCAACCAAAGAAGTTCGCCATGTTTTGGAACGCTTTAGCCATTATTGGGCTTTTGGGGCAATCTGCCTCTGCGCAGAACATGCTGCGTTTTGCCTGCTCACAACTCACTGTTGAGCGTGCTGATCCTCTCGTTAGCCCTGGGCAAAGTCCTGCCCCTCATACACATCAGATTATTGGAGGAAACTCGTTCAACCTTACAGTAAGGCACACGAATACTGTCCGAGGGTTGCCACTAACGTTGCTCAGATGGAACCAGGTATCTACGATCCGGCCGCCAAGTCTACTTGCACAAGCTGCACATATTCGGAGGACTTCAGCAACTACTGGACCGCCTCTCTATATTTCAGGTCACCTGATAATGGCACCTTCCAGCGCGTTCCACAGTTTGCCAATGTTGGCCTGCAGCAAAATGGAGGAATGACAGTTTACTATATGCCCTATAGTGCTAAAAATGGTAAAATGACGGCATTCAAGCCGGGCTTTCGAATGCTAGCAGGAGACCCTATGTCCAAGAAGAACAATAGGATATCGATTTGCCACCGCTGCCTCGGAAACGGTGAAGGCTTTGCTCCATGCGATGCAAAAGATACTGGTGAGCTCCCAACCAAGTACTGTCCTTCCGGTATCCGAGCAACCATCATCTTCCCATCATGCTGGGATGGAGTAAATCTTGATTCGCCAGACCATAAGAGCCACGTCGCGTACTCCAACAGTGGTGGTCTGGGTAGTACGAATTGCCCTAGTACTCACCCGGTCGCTATTCCGCAGGTCATGTACGAGGTCATGTGGGATACGGGAAAATATAAGAACAACGCTTGGTATGGCAACGGCAAGCAACCTTTTGTTTACAGCTTCGGCGACGGGTAAGTCCTCTTAGCTCAGGATACAATTCGATTACAATATTAATATTAGCAATATGATAGGACTGGATACGGTCAGCATGGTGACTACCTGTTTGGATGGCAAGGCGACGCTTTGCAAAGGGCCATGGATGCCCTACCTAGCGGCAAGTGTGCAAACGCCAACTGCAGCGTTCTTAAGATCCAGTCTGCTCAAGCGTCAATGAATTGCAAGAAGACTCAGCAAGTGGTGGAGGACGTAGGTCAAACCGGAGGGTGGATTAAACAACTTCCAGGAGGGGCTCAGGTTACTTATGTTTAAGTTGATACCTCTGTTTATATCACAATATTTGGAGAGGTCATTAACTTATGGGAAATTGCCTGGCAAGAGGAGGAGTCGTTTTTTTGTCTATCCGGTCTCTATTCTTGAAATTTTACTTGAAATTCTCCCGAGTTATAAAGATATAATATCGCTACAGCTTACCGCTCTCTAATACGTATTCATGACATCAATATAACGTGACATCGATATGATACTGAACTAAATTGAAGAACTGTTTATGGTGATTTGTAACAATTATCATCAAGATACACATGAAATAATAGTCTAGTATTAAGTAAACTTAAAAGAGAGTAATAACATCTACAGTAAAGCTATGCAGGTGAGATACAAAATTGTAAACACCCCTGTTGGTGCCAATGTTTTCTGCTGTTTAATCTTCTCTCCTTCTCAACTATCGAATATCAAGCGTATATTTTGTGTCGCTGCTAAAGGGGATGTGATCTGGGAAAGCGAGGAAGAAATTGAATCAAAGTACAATTCGGCTGAAAGCCCAATCGAGTTGGTGCCAGGAGCAGGAAGTTTTATTGAAACTCCGTAACCCTCGAAAGTAGACACGTTTCCATTACACCCTTGGGGGTTTCAATATCTTATTTTTGCATTTGACAAATTCCAAATAATAATACATTGAGTGCCAGGAACGTTGAGGCAGAAATTTCCGGTGAAAGTAGACTTGAGTACAGCTATAATTGTTGCAATATGCGACCGAAATGGTGGTCCGTTTTTACAAAAAATCAAGGATTTCTCGTTAAGCATCAATATCAGGCGATTTGGAAACAATTGATAGACTCTCGGTCACGACTTCTGTGGATTCATTATTACAAAGACCGGAACGAATTTCCGATTTGACTTGATCGGCCATGGCGGGGGAGTGAACAAATCCCTCGTTCATGGAGTTTCGAATCAAAATGACCATGTTAGGGAACTCATCGACTTGAGAGGTAGGTGCCGCAGAGACAAAGACGCCCAAAGCGAAGAGGACAATAGGGGAAAGATTTATTGTGATCATGATTGGATAAGTTGGAGCAGTGGCAAGTTCGGGTCGGCCTCGCCTTTGAAGCAGATGCAAAAAGTTGAAGTGGAGGAATTTAAGAAATCTAAGTAAGATGCTGCGATTAGAAGATGTGGAAATATCGAGTAATACTTATACAACTTCACACAGAATGATAACACTCCTCTACTAGTCGAATGGTTATGTTGCAGACACTTGCACAAGTCAGCCTACATTCTGTGAGGTAACATCGGCAAGATTCGGGATTTTATCATCTAGTAAATTGAGTTAAAATTCTAATAAGTTATATTTAAGATAGCATCCATGGAAATTCTATCTCCGACTATAGTAGATGCCGACGCAACGGCTAAGAAGGGAGGAAATTCCGGCGTTTTCTTCCAAATCATGTAATTCATGGTGCTTTTCTTATCTTTAACACCCCATAAGCGGTTTTTCTGTCCCATCTATTGATCTTCTCATTTATAGGATCATCTTTAAAAACAAGGCTATAATGGATTGGGACGAGGGAGTTTAGCTGGGTGCATAACTGAGCCCTGAAGTTGAGTTACTGTATGCGCCGCGTAGTGCATCCTGAATCCGCAACGGTCGACGAGGATATTGAGCAAGAATTTAATGCTCGGCTTGATCAATAACACCACTTTCAAGATCTAGAAAGATAGAGTTACAAGGACGAAGGACGAAAAGAGATACCACACTGGTTACAAAATAAAGTGGCCTGTGTTCGGAATTCTTCCCCGGTGAGCCCCGCTGTACATATTAGGGTGCGGGCTCAAATGGTTTAGTTATATTGACACGCCCTTGCTACTTGCTACTGATATTTTGCTTCAAAAGTTTCCCAAAAGTGTTTATTTGTTTGCAATGCTAATAATTTATAGTCTAGTTATCTCATTTTACTTTTTTATTTTTATTTGTAATAGCCCCAATTTGCCAACCTGATGGTATCACTGTGTCTACATCAGCAATTCCAGCCCGCACCCGATAGAGGCACCCGATAGAGAAGTGTGGTAAGAAATCAAGCATGCGATATCCTCAACCTATATTTTAGAAAGTAACGGATTGATACTCTATTTCAAAGGTTATGCAATAGAAGCTCATGAAACCTTGCACGCTGGTAAGGCTTCTGGTCATTAATATGAAGCTCTACCAGTGCCAAGATCACCACTCTCTCAGCTTCATCACAATAATGTGTGTGTGTTTATTGCACCCTTTATGGCCGCATAACTTCGTCCCTGTAGCCTCTTCTAGGGGTGGCTTACATCTTTCTTGTACTGATTCTGATAAATGGGATTGCAGATGTGGGATTCAATAGCCTCTTGAAGGAGTAGGAGTATCAAGATACGGGGAATTGCTCATGGTACACCGACCAAAGGTAGTCCCTAGATCCTGTAGCATTGAGCCTCGCCACAATTGCACCGTTCTCAAGATAACATACACAGCGTTACCACCCATAGGACCATACAAGCTGGGATGAAAGCTTTAGTTAATAATGACTGAGTTAAAGAAGAAGCAAAATTTATTGACTAAACTTGAACACTCAACACAGGATTCGTTATTATCCACTTAATAGGTTAAGCTCCGTTCCAAATCATTAATATAGTCAAATAGAATAACCTATTATAAACTAGGATAGTAAGTTGAAAAGCCGTATCCACAAATTGCGAATTATTTCCTTGCTATGATGGTGAAGAGCATAAGTACCTAGGTTCGAGACCTTACTGGCAACATAAAAAGACGTAAGTTGGGTTAGTTATCCACGATAGGGCTGATTGGTGTTGGGTGAGGCTAACAGCGAAGCAGAAGAGGAACGTAACCAGCTCTTACTGTGGCTAGCACCCGTTGACCCGTATGAGAATCATGAGAAAGCTTGTAGACTACACCAAGATGGCACGAGCATATGGTTCACCGAATCCGAACAGTTCACAGCTTTCTGTAGCCCTGATGTATCGAGACTATGTCTTAGTGGACCACGTAAATGATTACCCCCTTACAGAGTTGTTATATAATTACTAATGGACACTAGCTGGAAGTGGTAAGACCGTGTTGGTAAGCAATTAGAGGAAACAATACTGTGACTTGCTCACTATAGGAAGGTCTTGTGCCATCGAGCTGCTTTGCTCCGGCTTATCAAATCCCGACACGGCTTAGAATTATGGAGTTGCAATTTTTATTGCGATTTTCGAAAACGTGATGATCAAGATCCAATCAACATTTTGGGATCTCTGGCGGCCCAGCTTTGTCGACAATTCGAAAGCTACCCGGAGATCCTTAAACGTGATTTTGAAAACATTTGTCAAAATGGATCTCAAAAACGTCGAGTTGACCTTTCACAACTTAGACACATTATACAATATCACGCGACTGGCCGGCAAGTCATTCTTCTGGTAGATGCTTTGGATGAGTGTGAACCGAAAAATTTGTTTTTACATTTCGTGCTCGAACTCGAAATCTTGGAGAATAACGAGAATGTTAACATTATGCTTACAAGCCGTGAAAAAATACATATTCAACATGAGCTTGGCCCATTCGCTAGACTATGACTAGAAAGCTTCATGCTCAATCTAACCAATGACATTCACCATTATGTAAATACACGGTTAGAAAATGGTGTACAATTCCCATGGTTGACTTGGCGAATTAAAAATGACATTACACAGTCTTTGGATTTGAAATCTGAGGAGATGTGAGTGATCTTGTTCTACCCAGAATCTCCCATTAATATACACAGGTTTGGTTGGGCACAATGCCAACTGGACACAATTGCGACGCTCAGAACAATTAACGCTGCAAGGAGAGCATTGGGGAACCCGCCCGACGGTCTAGACGATAGCTACAAGCGGATATTACTAGCTGTGTCGAAGCACGATGTGGAGATTGTAAGAAGGATTCTCTCCTGGCTAGAATTTACCATCCTGCCAGTCACACTCGGAGAGTTGTGTGAGGTGGTCCCCACCGAACCAGGACTAGAGCCCATTGACAACTAAATGCGGCTCAGCAACACCGAGGATGTCCTATCGCTTTGTCGTAGCCTGGTTAATCTAACTGACAAGGGGCATGTGCTGCTCGCTCACCGTTCCGTGAAAGATTTTTTCCTCCCCGCAAAGATTAGTAAAGATGCCACGATCCCAATGTTCCACTTATCACCCGAACACGTAAACCACGAATTGCCCATGACGTGCCTTGCGTACTTGTGTCTCCAAGTCTTCAGTGACGGAACAAGTGATTGCGACGAGATGGGACCAATCGTACGAACAGCGTGATCTTTATTGCTTCTTATTTAGGTAAATGCGTCGGCCTGGGCTAGTAGGATTTGCTTGAGAGTATATAGAGAAGCAATTAGGGTTAGGGTTTCTCTATCAATAATATCACTCAATTTTATATATAAAATGAGATATCATGTCGCAAAAGTCGCAAAAGTCGCAAGTTGAAAGTTTGCAGTGGTAACTCTGAGAAACCTAATTGATAGTTCAGGCCTTTTTACAATTAGGCATATCCAACAGACACCTTAGGCACCAGAGCAGAGTACGGAAAGCGGGAAGCCGGTTGAAAGCGTATATCTACGTTGTACCAGAATGAAGACACTTTGTGGGGCACAAACTATTTTGGTCAAGCTATATATTCTGGTTAGGGTGCTATGTCGACCTAACAGTCGTGTACGAACTATCTCGGAAATCGATGTTGTGGCTGTAGTCTTTGTAAAGGCCAAGGTTATATCTCGCAACTATGCCCACAACAAAGTACATCCAAGAATCTAAGCAGCAATGTTAGGATTCTTTTCAACTGTATAGCAACGTTTGGCTTGCCTGTATTGATATATGTGCTAGCAGGATCATTCCTGGTGACCAATACGATACAGTGTTGGCCCGCGCCATTTCCAGACGTTTGGGTACCATACCAAGCATAAAACCCCAGTTGAATTGCGAAGGAGTAGAATAAAGACATTGAGGGATTTCCATTTCAGTACGATTAAAGCGGTGGGAGACTACTTCACCCTGGATTGAGCCCACAGCCTATAATCCCCATGGTAGATGGTTGGAAGTGTAATGTTTGTAGATTTATAAGCCATTCGCGAGGCACAATTTAACAACATAACAACAAGACCACAGCCAGATGAGCAGCCGACTAGGATAAATTCACGTAGTCAAGTTGCAATGTTAGTTTAGAGAAAAGAGAGGGCGGTTTGCGTCGGGGAGTCGAGTGAGCACGACATGCAAGCACGAGCAGCGTGTCAAAACACGTGACGTGAAGAAGACAGCGACGAATCCACAAGGAGCAAAGGGAAGAGGCATATGTAAGAGCGTGTAAATCAGTTTCGACAAATCGTTACCAAGGATCAATTCATCCATTTGCCCGAGTTCCATGGATTATTTGTAACAAGTGCAACACGCCGTGTTACCCAGCCAGATGCCTTTATATGGATTTGTAGAGTAGCAAGGGGACAAATTATGAAAGAGGAGGCAAAGATAATGGGTTGATTGTGGATGAGAAAGCAAATCAGTACAGTTTCCGTGCCCATTTGATATCAATCACAGAGCTGATTACAGCATTGCCAGCCCCGCAAACCAATGGATTACGGTGTCATCCAGAGCGAGCAAGGGGAGGTATATGTAGGTGGGACGTTCAGAGAATTCAGAAGCATAGTTTAGAGTAATGGGTGGAAAGCAAGAATAAAGGGGCAGCCAAAAGACCACATAGCCGTATGGACAAGACGACGTTCCAGCAGTGCACGTTGTAGTGGAATCCGGTTCAGTTACGTCGTCCGACTATTTGGACGAGCACAAGCGGCCAAGTTCAATTGACCAGCAAGCAGCAAAACACGATTGACGGCAGTAAGTCACTATTAATAAATTTGATAAATGCCATAGATTAATGATTAAGTTGACGATACTAAAGTGTATTAAGAGTTAGAATAGTATGTATAATGCTATTGTTACGATTTCTTATTATTGGATTACGAATTTATCAACTATTATAAGAGTGTCGTTATTATTGGGATTGGTTATAATAGATTGTAAAAGAAGGTAAATCAATGCCGATAATTTGTTCATTTCAATTGTAACAACGAAGTATAAGATGACGAGAACAACCCAAATGAAGGTCTAAATGTGACAACAATCAGCAACTATTTAACCTGGGGAGAATCCAGCCATTCAATGCTTATCACACATCTGTCACATCATTCACTTCTTTAGCCTATAGTTATCCAAAGATGCTATGTGCATCTTGAGCTTGAGAATATGGGTATAGGAGATAAGTATGTATCAAAAGAGTGTGCGGATTTCTGGGGTCACTTGATTCGCTACTTCAAGCTCTTCATAGTTCCTCAAGCAGGGCCATCTTAATTTACAAGAGCTAAAACTTTTTAATTGTCGCTATATTATTGATGAAATTTCATCCAAATACGGAAGTCCATCCCGGATTTACGGTTCCTGATGATTCGTAAACATATGCATACCATAAGATGCAAACAACCCAGCTGACGAGGAAGAGGCACACCGCATAGAAGGTATATATATCAACTACGTCATTCTCGCTTCGTCTAACTGGTTCTGTGATATTCCCTTGTTGGACCGAATCATCTTGAGCAGTCATGGTATTCTGTCTATTCCCTAGGAGCAGCTCGGGGTCGTTAGTAGGCATCAATCCTATGTCTCCCTCTTCCGGCAACCTCCGTTCTACCCAGGGGTTTTCTGGTGACCCCCTTTGCCCAACGTCAAAACTTTGTCCTAAGCCTGTTAATATAGACATTTCATGGTCGGTCGCTGGTCTGTGGTCCAGTGTAACTCTCCTAAAGCCACTATCGAGCGGTGGGGTTTGTAGAGTCTTTGTAATACAAGGCCACCGCCTACACAGAGGTATCAACATCTTGTCATACAGGACATATGTGAATAATAAGTATATCATAGAGATAACAATCGATCCGAGTGCCTCAGATTTCTTAATTTTAACGAAGGATGAATACGGCCAGTACTCGTAACTGACCAGCCCAGAAATGCAAATCCATCTCGCAAAGCGTTTCGCGAACGACGATTGAGTTTTCCCGTAAAACCGAAATAACAAACACCGGAGCGGGTAAATCACAATGTATATATCCATAGGTATAATTAGCGCAATGTCCATCTCATTGCAGAATCTGCACAGCGCTTCGTGCGATTCAACTTCACATACTAAAGTACAGATGCCCAAAATCGCCCATATTATCAACCGAGAGTGTGTGTAGATCGCGATTGACAAAACCGAGAACGCAGACGGATCTTCTTGTGTAGGATTGATCCAGTTCCACATTCGATGATTATAATGTCGAGCTTTCTCTAGCTGTTGCTGTAGCTTGTTTATGAGTTCTAGTTTTGTTGCTAGTTGCTCCCCGTACCCTGTATCTTGCGGCCTCATCACAGGAAGATGATTCAATCTTGCCAGGAGTATGGAGTCTTCTTGAGGATTTCTTTCACCTGGCCTAGCGACAAATGTCACCACTTCCATGAATATATATGAAGATGGGAACATCAAGCCCAATGCCAACGTCCACGGAACTCCTGTGAAGCTGCAAAGTTTGACCACAGCCGGCAATGTTCCAATCACAAAAAATATCAGCCTTGCGAAGGTGAAGCTCTCGACCCCCTCATCTTTATAAAACTTGTTCCGAAGATGGACGAAATGATCCTCTGTGGTGGGATTTGACTTTTTTATGACGATGAGTTGACATGCTTCTCGCAGTGGGAATTTCAGATAAAGAATCAAGAACAAGAGGCGCAAAAAAGATTGCACGGCGTTCATTATGCATATCACGGGCGAACTTGCAATGAAGACTTGCTGGTATATTTGATTGGGAGTTTTTAAGGATGAAATCTGGGCGGCCATCGAGTTGATGGCAAGCGTCAACAAGATCCAGACGAGAACCTGCCATGATACTGGGCTCGCTAAGTGGGATTCCTCAGTGACTACTAATAGTATTGTCAGTATCATGTCCTACATCTGCATTGTGTGTAATACCTATTGTTGACGTTGCGTTTGAGAACGTCATGGTAGTTGGTAGCTTGAACCCTTTTATGAACATCTTATAAATAGTATTCCTCCTACTCAAAGATCATTGACAGTATTAAAAGGAGCAGTGCATTTCTTTGAAAACATTTCGGATTCGACTGCAGAAGACTTCATATAATAATGCCTCAAAATTTAATTGAGGCTTAGCTTCTGCACCGCCACTTCACAACAATCCTACCAATCAGCTTCAGTAACGTAATTTTGCTAGGGCTACAAAACCATTCAGTAAACTTCAATTCTAAATGTTATTAGTTAAGCTCGAATATGATTTATAGGGTTTAGCATAGCATCAGGTGTAGTAGAAATGGAAAGTAAATAGAGAGTGGAAAACACAAATATTGCACAATATAGTTAGGGATCAAAAAGGGTGCATTGAAAGAAAGAAATAGGTAACTTATATTAGCTAGTCTTTGATTGTTTTAAAATAAGTCTATTCATTATACTCTATATTATACTATAGTGTGCTAAACATAGTAATGGCTTCCACCCAAACCATTGTAAGCCTGAACTAACTAAGAGAGGGTATCAACCACATACCCGGGCAAAAAGTGTCAAATATCAAAAGAATCAAAGCTTAATAAAGTGTTGGCTTCATAGGTAGGGCTGAACTAGTTGAGTAGGGGCTATTTGCTGACAAAGTTAGTGGACTCAGGTATGAACAAGGCAACATATAACTATATTATAATAATGTGAAAATAAGTGAGCTATTTAATTAGAAGATGGGAATGGCGCCTTGTAGTAGTGAAGGGATCCTCCAACTCCATAATGACGGTTCCACAGGTTGATCAAGCTGCCAGAATTGCTCCAAAATACTATTTCTGACAGTTATTTCTGTTCTCAGTTTTGTTCAACTGCATAAATCACTTACGTAAAAGGTATTATATAAAGCTGCGATTTGCCTCGTTAAGTTGGGTATGCCTATTCATTAATCAGGATTGGAGATGTGTGGGCAACACCAACTATGGCGAATCCTAAAATAAATCGAGCGACAGTAAACATAGGCAAGTTGACAACAGCAGCCTGAAGCGCTACACCAATGGTTGACAGTATAAATTCAACAAAAATTATAGTCTTTTTTCTATAGCGATGTGACAAACAAGCTGTAGGGACTATTCCCATTAGCTTACCAATGGGGTATACGGTCTCAATAGTTCCATGTAGAGAAGATTTGGAATGTCCAAAATGTTCTCGCCATTGTTCGACTGTTTAGGGACCGTTCATCATAGAGCCTGTAGCAACAGTTTAGCAGTCGTGTCCCCAATGTAGATTGGGTCTGGATCCCGACAGGGTGCACCTGCCATCGAAGCCGATAGCTGCAGAGTAGAAAAGGCAACGAGTAGTATGAGGCTTAATATGATCAGATGTTTGGTGAGGTACCACGGTTCTGGGTTACGTGACAAGACCTGTCGTTGCTGTCAGCGGTTTGTAGAGAGAAAAAGGGATAAGTCAGACTTACGGCTGTCAATTAAGGGCCAACTGCCGACTCAATTTGATTCTTCTTGGAATTAGAGGAGAAACCCATCATGAGAGTTACTGTAAGGCAAGAGCAGCTAACTTAAATGAGGTGTGAGGTTTAGAATAATAACTGCAAGGTAGATTTTGGTATTTGACGTTTCTTCTTTTGGAGAAGACTACGCTCTTTTTATACATAGTTATAGGCAGGAAAAGAACATACTTTCCAGTTCACATCATCATTTGGAGTAATTGTAAGTCTAGGAGAGGATGGGAAAGGAAGAACCATAATCTACCGTGTGGGGACCCCGCAAACTGGACACGGCAAAAGCACTCGGGGACCAATCCGAAAGTTCCAGAGATACGTAATGTAATATATCTCCAAAGGGTTGGTGGCTGAGTATTTCCCCCACCAAATTCTCCAGGTGGGGACATATCATCGGAGGTACACCGCGACCATCACCATAAGACGCGAGTCAGTACTCACCAGATAATAACTGCCTACCGTGTCTTGGTACTCGGCGGCCTAGCCGATCGACCCACGTTATATTCGCGGATGTCCGACGACCTTTTTGGTCCAGCAACCTGCAAACCTCGTCCAAAAAAGCTGGAATTCAGATACACCGATATGGAATCAAGCTATTGTGGAGCCGAGTCGATTGATGGTAGGAGGCTCGCTAAGCGGCTGAGACACGACATTCATGAGCATGGCAGGGAAGGTTCCGACATCTCAGTTGCACCTCCAAAATCTCCTGATCCTACCCTCAATAATGCTCCACGAACTCGGGGAATCCTTGCTTGCGAAGTCTGTAGGAAAAGGAAAACCAAATGCGATAACCAGCGGCCGAAGTGTGGTTACTGCATCAGATCGAGCGGAGAATGCATTTACGTCGAGTACCGATCAGGTCCATTGTATGTATTTGCTTCAGTCTGAGTTCTTTTTACCGTTCTTCCCATATTAACTGTGTCAATCACTGACATCAAGTTGTCGGACAGGACTGAGTCAACTGGTAATCAAATTCTTGAAGCTCTTGGGAATCTCAATCGCGTCCTTCAGCAGCCACAAGAGACACATCATCCTCCAGACTTTTATCCATCGCCGTCTAATGACTCGCTTGAACTTTCCTCAGGTGCACCTAATATCCAGCATCACTATCACCATTATTACTACCATGATAAGACTAATTCACCAAAGAGTTCCAATGAAGACAAACAGGACACACCGATTGGGCTCAGTCACTCTCCTGGGGGCCTTGATTCTGTTTTGAAATGGAACGTGTTTCCTCAACCAATACCGTTTTCAGACCTGTGCACAACTGCCGGACCAAATTTTCTTCACTCACATGCCTTACCAAGTGCTGAACTTGCGGAAATGGAGAGGCTGGAGGGGAAATACGTGGCTTACGTTCACATAAAGAACCCGATTCTGGATCTAACAAAGACACATCACCTGATTCTTCGTACAGCTGAAAATGGGCTAGATTGGTCTACTGATACATGCCTGGTTGCATTAATTTGTGCTCTAGGTGCCATTTCACGACCATATAGTGTTGATAGGAAATTCCGTGATGATGATGCCCTGTCTGATGGCGACGAAAAAATAGCATATCAGTATTGGAGTGTTGCAGCAAAAAGACTAGGTTTAGTCATCGGTCAAAACGACTTGGTGACAGTTCAGTGCTTATGCCTCGCAGGGTCTGTGCCCATCCTGAATTGCTAAAGTGGACTATTCAATCTAACGTCTTAGGTTTTGGTACATGTACACCATGGAACCTTTGCAGGCGTGGAAATACTTCCAGCTGGCCAGCAATTCTTGGTACACATGTACACAAGTATGGAAGTATGCCACTATGAATGCTCGAATCGCTGGTCTAGCTGACATCTATATAGAGAACGGGAAAGCAAAACAATAGAAGCGAGGAGCACCCAACAAAACTTTACACTAGAACAAAGTCTTTACTTTACCTGTTATAAATCGGAATGGTATGCTTTGAGAAGAACTCTTGCAGATAGGTTCCGAATAACTAATGGTAGATTGGATAGTGAGCTCACGTTTGATTTGAATCTCCCAACCTCTATTCTCGCAAATTTTCATTATCCCTACTCGTTCCCTTCTCCGCCCAAGACAGACAATCAAATTATACGCACAAATGAATCCGAACAACATAGTTGGTACTACTATTTGGCTGAGATAGCCAGTCGCCATCTAATCAACCGGATTGTCGAATCTCAAAAAAGAATCGGTTCGGATTGCACTGAGGCGAGTATTAAATGGATGCTAGAGGAGTTAGACATCTTCGAGACACAACTACAGGAATGGTATGCCTCTCTTCCTCCATGGGTCACATTTCCGCTTCCGTCCGCCGATATTGGTCCCCTACCAAATGAACTTTCGCAGTTCCTCCGGGGTCGGTACTTATTAACTCGTGAGCTAATATATCGCCCATTTGTACGGGTTTGCGTCAGCCAGCCACTAGATATTCCTCGTTATATTCTGTCAAGAGTAGCATCAGTTGGATCACAGGGGCTACAGTATTGCTTCTACAGGCTTTGTTGTGGGATTCAATCAAGGCATCATGGTACATGGTTTCAGCTGCGAGTTTGGGCCACATGTTCTTTGATTTTGGTTGCTGCGGCTAGGAGTAAAAACCAGCTTTTGCTTAATGGTGCTTCCGAACTAGTATTTCCGTCCAATTGGAGAGAGAAGGTACTCCATACGCGTAATCATTTATCGAAAGACTATGCTCATGCTAGCGGAGGGACACAAGATTATGTAAAATTGCTTGACTGGGCTACAGACTTTTCGACTGTGGACAGCTCCGCTCCATCACGGACGCACAACAATTTGTAAAAAAAGATTTTGAACTCCCTATATCTCTTCTTCATTGCTTTAACAACTGTTTCTCTTGTAGAGTTTGCTGTTATACCATGGGAATCATTATAGTAATTATATCAATCCAGAGCTATCAATTATGCGTAAATATCACATAAGGACTTTGGAAATGGATGTACATCGTAGTGAGGCTTCTCGGATATGGATCACTTGAAGATATTCAACTCGTTGCTTGCTGTGCTGCATCACCCATTGAATCAGTAACTCTTTCTGTACTCCTAATTGTACTCAGACCATCATTAACTTCATACTTCGAAGCTTCTTACTTCAATTCCGAAGTTGAGAGTAGTTCAGCTATGCTTCTCCAGACCTGGGACTTTAATTCAATTTTAATGTTTATCATCCATTTATTACGTGTCTTGTGGGTATTTTAACCCATTTTGCTGGCGAATCTTGTCCATCAATTTCATCATCCGCAATGTTTCACTTAGTGGAATAACCTCGCTCTCAATCTTTCCTGCTTTGATGTCCCTCGCCACAGCATCTGCTTCATAGAAGAAACCCCAGCCTTCAAAATTGAAATCAATCAGTTTTTCAGGTTTTCCCTTCACTTTCAAAATCAAAGCATTTGGTTTTGATGCGGCTCTACCACATATGACGATTGAACCCTCGGTGCCTTCAATTCGTCCGAATTCCGCATCCGTCTTGTGTAGGTATGATGCTGTACATAATGCCTGCGCCCCGCTTTTGTAGCGTAGGATCACGCTCGTTATTTCATCAACACCCTTGTTCAAGGACATAGATGAAACTACCTCAGGTTCTCCGTTCTTATTAGTTGGGAATATCAAACTTGCCCAGGTTAATGGATAAATTCCAATGTCAAGTAGAGCACCACCTCCAAGCGCAGGATCCACTAGTCGAGACTCAGTGGGCTGTTTTTCAAGAGGAATATCTAGCCCAAAGTCGATTGCAGCGCGTGTGACTCGGCCGATTGCATGTTCTGTGTGGAGGAGGCGCTGGAGCTCGAACGCAAGGGGGAAGAAACGTGTCCATACGGCTGTGGAGTTCATTTAGTTAGAACAGCTGTAAGACCTAGAGTGGCGTTTCTACAAACCTTCCATCAAAAACACCCCTTTTTCTTGGGCGGCCGCAGCCAGCTTCTTTGCATCTTTTGCTGTAATGGTAATAGGTTTCTCACACAAGACGTGCTTGAGATTGTTGATTGCATCAAGGGCATTTACCAAATGTAGGGCATGAGGAGTAGCTATGTACACAATGTCGACATTCGGATCATTGTAAACCTTAGAATAGGATTTGTAGATAGATGGCGCAGTTAATGTCGCCACAGATCCTACTTTTTTCCAGAAGGCGTTGCCCTTTTCTACTGAAGAGGATCCAATTGCTTGAATGACATGTCGAA
>Ga0247734_1001742_pt1 | contig 15930 bp, 11 predicted proteins | sample UWRJL103311B2_FD_180933 | JGI IMG/M metagenome (GOLD analysis project Ga0247734, IMG submission 180933) | Plant litter microbial communities from Arlington Agricultural Research Station in Wisconsin, United States - UWRJ-L103-311B-2 | ecosystem: Environmental > Terrestrial > Plant litter >... | reverse complement strand
AGATGTAATCCGGGTAAAAGTTGTGGATGGATTACCAACCAGTGAAAAAGTATTGACTGCGGAAGACCATGGTATTACCCGATTGCAGGGAGCCGCTTTTCACAATAACACCCTTTTTCTGGCAGGTAATATTAATGTCAATAACAACAAAGGGAATAAGGGCCGGATGGTGAAGTTTGAAATAAAACCCGGTAATGAAAAACCTGAAATGTCAGTCGTTTTTAATACGGTGGAATATGGCGCCAATAAAACCACTTTTGATCATGGCTGGAATGCTTTGGAGATTAGTCCTGATGAAAAATATATTTTTGTTAATACAGGTGCCAGAACCGATCATGGCGAAGTTCAGGATAACGGAGGCGAATATCCAAATGCACGCGATAATGCTTTGACATCCAAAATATTTCGTTTTCCAATTAATGCAAAAGATTTGCTTTTGACTGATAACGAAGCCAAATTAAAAGCGGATGGATACCTCTATGCAGAAGGAATCCGTAATGCTTATGACATGGCTTTTGACCCAAAAGGAAATTTATTTGCCGTTTCAAATTCAGGCGATTATGATCATCCGGAAGATATGTTTTGGGTAAGACAAGGACGGCATTATGGATTTCCATGGGTGATGGGAGGCATTGACAATCCACAGCAATATCCTGATTATCAACCTGATCCTGCTACTGATCCGTTTTTGAGTAAGTTTGCATTTGCATGGCTAATGAAATATTTTCACAATGATCCTGATTATCCAAAGAGACCTGCCGGAGTTACTTTTACCCCATCAGTACAAAACTTGGGTCCTGATGCAAATGAATATCGTGACAAAAAAACAGGCCTTGTTGTAGATGGCGATTCAACCGGCGTTACAGTTGGTACTTTCAATGCGCATTCATCGCCGCTTGCCTTGATTTTTGACAATAACAACGCATTAGGTAAAGATTTCAAGGGCGACGGTTTTGTAATCCGTTATGCAGGCGGACCGCGAAATGGCAAGGAAAATCCAAGTTTACTAAGAAGACAAGGCCGCGATTTGCTTCATTTGCACATGACTTATGATAAAGCTTCCGACAATTACAAAATGAAAACGACCAGGATCCTGGAAGGTTTTACTTCTCCTACCGACGCTGTGCTTGTTGACAATATCATGTACATTATTGAGTATGGCGGAAAACAGGGAGGAAATAAAGCTGGTGGAAGTATTTGGAAAATAACAATGCCAGCTAATACAAAAGCATCAAAGAAAAGCAAAAAGTCAAAAGTATAAGATTTCAGATTTATATTTCGACATAATCAGGTTTGTCAACATATAATTTTATAATTTAAAATAAATTCACATTATAATTTCTAAATACCACTGTTTTGCGTTACTTTGCTGTCTAACCTAACAACTTCTTGAACAAGAGACAACGCATAGCGGAGGAAAACTATCTTCTTTTGGATCTCTGGCATCAATCCCAAGCCGGGGACAGTGTCGCATTTTGTCATTTAGCTGATAAATTATACCGGACCTTATTTAATTACGCATCCAATTTCACCAGTGACAGAGAATTTGTAAAGGATTCTATTCAGGAGTTATTGATTCATATTTGGGAGAAAAGACAGAAAATTGATATACAGTTTGTAACAATTTATTTTCTTAAATCACTGAGGAATCAGCTTTTTCAGGAATTTCGCCGTAATAATAATTCCCGTGTATTTCTGGATATAGAAGACAATGACCAAATTTCGGATTATCATACCATTGAAACCGAAATTGAACAGAATGAATTAAATTCTGAAAATCAGCTTAAGGTGAAAGCTGCTATTAACGAATTGCCCAAACGCCAAAAGGAAGCGATCTTTTTTAAATATTTTGAAGGTATGGAAAATGAACAGATTGCTGACGTTATGCAGGTAAACAGGCAATCAGTTGCAAATCTTTTGTTCAAAGCATTATCTACATTAAAAACACAAATTCCTATTATAAGTTATTTGCTGACAATGGGTTATCATATTTTATTTTAGAAAATTTCGGGTGTATTTCAAATTATCCCATAATCACCAGGCGTTCCGATGGAACGCGTGCGATCTAATTTACTACCTTGATTTCTACTTCTTTTTTTCTCCGTTAACTAATTCCTGATAAATAATCAGATTTAAGGTGTATTGCAGGTAATGCTTATCCTGATATTCCTTTTCATTAGCCGTACCAACTTTTATCTCCCGTTGTATAGCTAAACAGTAATACGACGGGAACCTCACTTCAATACTATTTCAAAATTTCCCGAAAATAATTTTTTCAAAAAGAGTATTCACATTCTTTTTCTGCATCCTTATTTCAAATACGCATTATTATTATTTGTTTGATTTATGTCTGAGTACCGTAATCTTTTGCCGGAAGAGCTGGCAGCCAATCCATCTTTTCGTCGTTGGACATTATTTAATGATTCGGTAGCAGGTGCTTTCTGGCTGGAGTGGGTTGAGTTAAACCCAGATAAAATAGATTTGGTTGAAAAAGCACAGCAGCTTTTACACTTTACTGAGAATGCTTTTAACAAAATTTCCGATGAAGAAATAGCACATGAAATATATCGGCTATCCCATGCTATTGGTGAAACGACCGGAAAAAAATCTTCGAAGATATTTACATTCCGTCCGCAATGGTACCAGATAGCGGCATCAGTAATCATATTGCTGAGTATTGGCTGGCTGCTCAACAGAAAAAACATTGACCAAAAACCTGTCGGTGTTTATCAGGAAATTCTAAGCCAGATAAAAGAACCGCTTATCATTCAGGAAAATAATACAGATAAACCAAAACTTATTTCCTTACACGACGGCAGTACAATTTTATTACAACCCAAGAGTCGCATCACATTTGCAACCAGTTTTAAAGGAAATAAACGAGAAGTATTTTTATCAGGAGAAGCTTTTTTTGAAGTAGCTAAAAATCCGCATAAACCTTTTTATGTTTATGCCAAAACGCTGGCTACCAAAGTATTGGGAACCAGTTTTAAAGTAAGTGCATTTGAAAATGATGCAGAAGTGAAGGTGGTAGTAAAAACAGGAAAAGTATCCGTATTTCCTATGACAAAACAAGCAGTTGCCAGTCAGCAGGCGGATGACAAACTTGGCGGAATGGTGCTTACGCCTAATCAGCAAATCGTGTTTACGCCCAAAGAACTCCGGCTTACAAGGAGTCTGGTTGCCAATCCAAAGGTCTTGGAATTACCTATTCAAAGCCAGTCATTCGTATTTAAAGGAACACCGATTAAAGAAGTATTTGAAGTTTTGGAAAAATCGTATGGTGTAAAGATCATTTTTGATGCCGAATTAATGAAGAATTGTTACCTGACAGCTTCCTTATCCGACGAACCGCTTTTTGAAAAGATAACCCTGATCTGTAAAACTATTGGAGCTGAATACGAACAAATGGACGCCAGTATTATAATTACGAGTAAAGGGTGTTGAAAGGGAAGAAGGGTTAAATGAGAAAAGCCTGAATTCTATTCAAAATAGTTAACATATACCAATTTAAACTTTAATCTAACTGCAAGATTCTGACGCCTATGAAGCAAACTTATTACTAAATTATTTACAAAAAAGCCGATGATGCTGCTACATCACCGGCCCGCTGATCCCTTTTTTTGTGCTCGTTACGCCATCCTTATTCAGGATGAATAGAGGAACCATTATGCCGAATTTTAACCCGACAAAAATCAAAATTATGTCAAAAACAGTACAATTTCATCATGCGTTGCAGAAAATCATGCGCATTACTCTGTATCAAGCCTTACTTTCCGTTGCTATCACCACTTTGGTGCATGCTTATGACGTACGCGGTCAGAGAGTTTTAGAGCAAAAAGTAACCTTACGTTTATCCAATGCCGAAATAGATAAAGCGCTGGATAAAATTGAAAATGTGACGAAAGTAAAGTTTATGTACAATCCTCAGATTTTCAGTGATCAGAAATATACATTTAAATTTCAGGACGAAGCGCTTTCTGCGGTACTTTCAAAAATCCTTGCCCCGCATCATGTTACTTATGAAGTGGTCAACGACCGTATCATATTAAAACGTGAGCAAAATTCGACGGAAGCAAATCCTTCCAACTCAAAAGAATCCCCGAAGAAAAACATAACCGGAACTGTAACTGATGAAACCGGCACAGGATTGCCAGGTGTAAGTGTTTTGGTAAAAGGGACACAACGCGGTACTTCTTCTAATGCAGACGGTAAATACACCATCGAAATCCCCGATCAGGATCTTGCTGCAGCCGTACTTATTTTCAGCTTTGTAGGTTATACTTCCCAGGAAACGCCGGTTGGTAATAAAGCAGATATTTCTGTACAACTGGTTCCGGAAGCAAAATCATTGAATGAAGTGGTTGTAACGGCTCTTGGTATTTCCAGAGAGAAAAAAGCACTTACTTATGCCGTAACTGAAGTGAAAGGAAGTGAGTTTACGCAAGCTCGCGAAAATAACGTAGCCAACGCGTTGACCGGTAAAATTGCAGGAGTAAATGCAACTGGTATGGCGACTGGTCCGGGTGGATCTAGCCGGATTATTATTCGTGGAAACGGATCTTTGAGCGGAAATAATCAGCCTTTATATGTAATCAACGGTATGCCGATGGATAACAGTACGCCGGGTGGTGCTAATGACCCGACTGGTAATTCCAATAATACAGACCGCGGAGACGGAATTGGTGGTATTAACCCGGATGATATTGAATCAATCAGTGTTTTGAAAGGCGGTCCGGCGGCGGCTTTATATGGCGCCCGTGCTTCTAATGGTGTTATTTTAATTACCACAAAAAAAGGAAGAGCACAAAAAGGAATTGGTGTGGAAGTGAACAGCAACTTTACAACTGAAAGTCTTTCCATGATTCCTGACTGGCAATACGAATTCGGACAAGGCGTGGATGGTGTAAAACCATTGACTCAAACTCAGGCGAAAAGCTCAGGTCGTTTGTCGTATGGTGCAAGAATGGACGGAACGGATGTGATTCAGTTTGACGGTCAGATGCGCCCATATTCTCCTCAAAAAGATAACCTGAAAAACTTTTATAATACTGGTACAAATTATATCAACTCTATCGCTTTTACAGGCGGAAATGAAACAGTTAACTTTCGTTTTGGTTTAAATAATACCAAATCAAACAGTATTGTACCAAATTCTTCTTTCACCAGACGTATTGCCAATTTGAGCGTCAATGCACAGTTAGGTAAAAGACTGAGCATTGAAACCGTTGTACAATATAACCTGGAAGACGGCCACAACCGCCCGAAAGTAGGATATGCCGATTATAACCCACACTGGGCAACGCATCTGATTGCCAATACAGTGGATATCAGAAGTCTTGCTCCTGGTTACGATGCTGTAACTGGTAAAGAAGTGGAATGGAATCCTGTTCCGGCTGCACCAAATCCTTATTTTGTAATTAACAAATTCAAAAACGAGGATACAAAAAACCGCTTTTTAGGACAAGCTAATATCAAATATAATATCCTTGATAATTTGTTTGTAAAAGGAAGTGTGAGCCAGGATTACTATAATTTTCAGTATGAATTTATAGTACCTACCAATAATGCATACCAGCCATTGGGAACTTACGAGGCTAAGAAAATATCAAATTCGGAAACGAATGGTATGCTTACGCTGAATTATAATACCAACTTTTTTGAAGATCTGAGCTTCTCCGCATTGGCCGGTGGTAACATGCAAAGAAGCATTTACGATCAAACGGCTTTTAACGGAACTGAATTTACGATCCCATATTATTACAGTTTTACCAATCTTGCTACCACCACAACTGTTCCAACTTATTCCAAAAGCGGTATCAATTCCCTTTTCGGTTCGGTGGATTTAGGTTATAAAGGTTTGGCATATATTACCATGTCGGGCAGACAGGATTGGTTTTCTGTTTTGAACAAAAACAGTAACAGTATTTTTTATCCTGCTATTGGTGGAACACTTATACTTTCAGAAGCTTTCGAACTTCCTCAAGCAATAAGTTTTGCAAAATTACGTGGTTCATGGGCACAGGTTGGAGGTGCAAACGTATCTGCTTACCAAATTTATCAGAGTTATTCTATGGCACAAGGCGGACATAATGGTCGTCCTGTTCAGCAATTAAACTCTGCCCTGGTACCAAATCCTGACTTGAAACCTTTGACTTCTACAACTTATGAAGCTGGTATTGAAGCCCGGTTTTTAAATAGTCGTCTTGGGTTTGATCTGACGCTTTATAATCGTAAAACAACCAATGATATTGTTCAAAGCGGTATAGCGGCATCTTCGGGTTACACAACTGCTTTATTAAATGTGGGTGAACTAAGCAACAAAGGAATTGAACTTTTGATAACAGGAACGCCGGTTAAAAAAGCAAAATTTGGCTGGGATATCAGCTATAATGTGGCTTATAACCAAAGCAAAATTATAAAACTGGCCGAAGGATTACCGAGCCTTACCGTAGGTGACGGAGTTGGAGGCGGAACAATCCGTAACGTAAAAGATGGTTCTTATGGTGAAGTTTGGGGTTATAAAAAACAAACTGACGCCAATGGACAAGTTGTGTTCAATACAGCCAGCGGATATGCCGTAAGAGGAAACCTTGAAAAACTGGGAAGAGGAATTCCTCCGCTGACCATGGGTATTACCAATAATTTTACCTACAAAAATTTCTCTTTAAATATCCTGATTGATGGTAAATTCGGAAGCATTGTTTACTCGAATATGTATCAATATGCTTACCGTTTCGGTTTGCCAAAAGAAACACTTCCCGGCCGTGAAACAGGTGTAACTGTAACGGGTGTAACGCCTGAGGGAGCTCCTTTTACCAAAACCTGGGAGAAAAAAGATGTAGATACTTATTATGACAATGATAAAAATTACACGAGCATATTTACTTTCAATAATGACTTCATAAAACTTCGTCAGGTAATTTTCAGTTACAATCTGCCGGTTAATAAAATGGCATTTTTGAAACTGCAATCAGCTTCTGTTTCATTGGTTGGCCGGAATTTGCTTCTTCTTTATAAGGACAAAAAGAACAATTATTTTGATCCTGAATCCAGCTACACCAATGGAAATGCACAAGGTCTGGAAGCATTCGGTGTGCCAAGAACAAGAAGTATAGGCGTGAACCTGACAGTGAAATTTTAATCATTAAAATATTTTAGTGAATATGAAAAAGTTTTTAAGATTACTATATCTGGCCCCCGTGGCCCTGCTTTTTGCCTCTTGCGACAATGGGTTTGAAGAAATGAATGTTAATCCAAATGCTTCAACCGAAGTTGTTCCAGGATTCCTTTTTACAAGAGCGCAGCTGACTACCGTGAGCGTAAATTTTGTTGGCGCGGCTTATCTGACAATCGGTGGTTCCATGCAGCATTTCGCAACGTATAAAGAAGTACCTGCCGCTGGTGATAAATATTTTAACTATACTTATTCCAATGGAAGCTGGGCACTTTATGGTGGCGACCCTTCAAATTCAGGAGCAGTAATTGAAATTGAACAGGTAATTGAAGCCGTTTCAAAAGCTCCTGCCGATGTTAATAAACTTTCCGCAGCACGTATCTGGAAAGCTTATCTTTATCACAGGCTTACTGATTTGTATGGAGATATTCCCTATTCACAAGCTGGGAAAGCACTTTCGGATAAAAATTATACGCCAAAATATGACCTGCAATCTGCCATTTACGCGGATATGTTAAAAGAGCTTGAAGAATCTATCAAAGCTTTTGATGCTGCGCAGGCAACTTTTGGCAATGCAGATCTGATGTATGGCGGAGATATAACCAAATGGAAAAAATTCGGTTATTCTCTGATGCTTCGGTTAGGAATGCGTTTAACAGAAATAGATCCAGCTCTTGCTAAAACCTGGGTTCAAAAAGCGATTGCAGGTGGTGTCATTACAAGTGATGCAGATGTTGCAACCATTGCTTATGTAGACGGTTCTATTACAGCCAACCGGAATTTCATATCAAGCGGGTTGATCGGAACGGATTATGTAACACCGGGCGGGGACAATGTTGAAGGTGGAAAACTGGCTAAAACATTTGTTGATTATTTGAAAACAACCAAAGATCCACGCTTAAATGTGGTTTCAATTGTTTGGGTGCCTTCGGCAGATGGAAAAACATTTACAGCTGATACGACAACTGCTCTTCAAAAAGGTATGCCGAATGCAGCGTTTAATTCGCTTCCTGCTGATTTTAATACATACTCTGAGCCAAATCCTGCTACCGTTTTAAAATACAATGCGCCACTGATCGTACTTGGAAATGCTGAAATGGATTTGCTTTTAGCAGAAGCAGCGGTAAGAGGATGGTATAGTGGCAGCACAGCACAGGCTGCTTATAATGATGCTGTGAAAGCGGCCATGAAACAATGGGCTTTATTTGGAAGCGCCGGTGTAATTTCAGACGCAAAAATCAACGCATATCTGGCTGCCAATCCATACAAAACAAGCGGAACAGTTGCAGAACAAATGCAGCAGATCCAGACTCAGAAATGGGTATCACTATTTTTGGAAGATGAGTATGAAATTTTTTCCAACTGGCGTCGCACAGGATTTCCAAACCTGACTCCTACCAATTATCCGGGTAACCTGACAGGCGGTAAAATCCCAACACGGTTTGTTATACCAGACTCAGAAGGGATTTACAATGAAACCAATTTCCTTGAAGCCAGAACAAGACAAGGTGGTACCAATACGCTTTCAAGTGTTGTTTGGTGGGATAAATAATTGACGTAAATTTAATTTTTCAAACAATATAACAGCCTTATGAAAACAGAACGCAGGTCAATTCTCAAAAAATTATTCGCCTCAATAGCCGGTGTAACTGGTCTTGGTTTAGCTTCGTCCCAGGCAAAAACTTTGGAAGCAACGCCAGAGAAAGAAGTCGGAAATGTTGTAACCCTACAAGATGTACCGTTGTTTTCCGGGCATACTAAATTCAATAATATGGTATTCGTAGCAGGAAAAGGAGCTCACTTTGAAGGCGACATTACTGCCCATACCAAACATGTATTGGACGAAGTTGAAAAAGAACTGATTGCTGCCGGTTCTTCTATGTCAAAAGTTTTGAAAGTAAGCGTATTCCTGCACGATCTTGGTGATTACAAAGCAATGAATGAAGCTTATAAAGGAAGATTTGGAGATAAGCCGCCGGTTCGTACAACAGTAGCAGTTTATGGTGGGGTTCCTGGTAATTCTCTTGTAGAAATTGACTGCGTTGCTTACATATAGCAGTTAGAATGAAACTATTAAATTGATACGGATTGCAAGTTATATACACCTGCAATCCGTATTTATTTCCAGGATAAATTATTTTGTAGAATTTAGAATAACTATTTCCTAAAACCCATTCCATGAATAAGAAATTACTGATAATTGCTGCATTTATTTGCTGCTTACAAACAGTTTACGCACAGAAATATACGATTGTCATTAAAGGCGGCCGTGTGATTGATCCCAAAAACAATATCAATGGATTAATGGACATTGGTTTAAAAGGAGATACAATCGTAAGTGTAGCCAAAAACATTGATCCGAAAGAAGGAATACAGGTAATTAATGCAAAAGGTTTGATTGTTACACCCGGACTGATCGATATTCATTCCCATAATTTTTATGGTACCAAAATGGACCAGACTTACAGCAATGGTCCAAATGCACTGGCACCTGACGGTTTCACATTTCGCACAGGGGTTACAACGGTTGTGGATGCAGGATGCGCTGGCTGGAAATCTTTTGCCGATTTCAAAAAACAAACCATTGATATTTCAAAAACCAGAGTGCTTTCTTTCCTGAACATTGTTGGAGAAGGGATGCGCGGCGGAACTTACGAACAAAACGTGGAGGACATGGATGCCGCTGCAACTGCAAAAGTAGCCATGGAAAACCCTGAATATATTGTCGGAATTAAACTGGCACATTACAACGGTTACAACTGGACACCAACTGAACGCGCGGTGGAAGCAGGGAAAATTGCAAATATTCCGGTTATGGTTGATTTTGGAGGCAGCAAACCTGTACTCCCCATTGAAGAACTTTTCATGAAACATCTCCGTCCGGGAGATATTTTCACGCATTGTTTCGGCCAGCTTTCCAGCCGGGAACCGATTCTGGATGTGGCAACGGGTAAAATAAAACCGTTTGTTTACGAGGCAAGAAAAAAAGGAATCATCTTTGACGTTGGTTATGGCGGCATCAGTTTTGCTTTTTCGCAGGCAATTCCGGCTGTAAAAAGTGGTTTTTATCCAAATACGATAAGTACCGATATTCATACCGGCAGCATGAACAATGCGATGAAAGATATGCTGAATGTGATGTCTAAATTTCTGGCAATGGGAATGGATCTGCCAAGTGTGATCAAAGCCAGCACCTGGACTCCTGCACAAGTTATTCACCGTGAAAAGTTAGGAAATCTGTCAGTTGGTTCTCCTGCTGATATTAGTGTTCTTCGCGTTGCAGATGGCAAATTCCAGTTAAATGACACTGGTACATTTGGTTTCTGGGATTATACAGGAACTAAAATTCAGGGAAAACAAAAACTGGAAGCGGAGGTAACAATCCGCGCCGGAAAAGTAGTTTATGATTTAAATGGACTTACAAATCCGTTGGTCGTAGTGAAATAAAAAAGGAGGTTATAAGGTTACACAGAGGATCACAGAGACAAAAAAGAGAACCACTGAGGTTGTATTTTTCATATTTTTCTCTGTGTTCCTCTCCTTAGCTCTGTGTACCTCTCCTTAACTCTGTGGCCCTCTGTGTAACCTTATAACTCAAAGCCGTAAAAAATGAAACTCAAATTCCTATTCGCCTGCATTGCAATTATTTGCCTAAAGTTTTCTAAAACTCAGGCCCAGACTATTTCAAAAGAAGAACTCATATTTCTTACTTCGGAATGGAAGGGCGAGCGTTTTCCTGATGGCCGTCCAAAAGTTTCCGATGATCTCGTTCGCCGGGTGAAAGAAATCGCAATTGAAGAGGCATGGGTTGTACTTCAAAATGAGGGATATAACTGCCAGTTTGATGGTAACTGGAAAATGATTCATCAGGATGTGCCCATTGCAGGTCGTGCATTGACTGCGCAATTTATGCCTTCCCGCCCTGATATTGAAAAAAATATTAAAGAACGCGGTGCAAAAAACGGCCGTATCGGCAACACCAATTCCTGGCCTATTGACCAACTTTCCAAAGGAGATGTGTACGTGGCTGATGGCTTTGGAAAAATCGCACAGGGAACTTTGATCGGTGACAATCTGGGAAATTCTATTTTTGCAAAATCTGGAAATGGTGTCATTTTCGATGCATCATCCCGTGATTTGGAAGGACTTTCTAAAATTGAAGGTTTTAATGCATTTGTACGTGACTGGGATCCTTCTTATTTGAAAGATGTAGTTTTGACAGGATTAAATACACCGATACGGATTGGACGAGCCATTGTTTTACCGGGAGATTTGGTGTTGGCAAAAAGAGAAGGAATTATTTTTATTCCCGCTCATCTTGCTGAAAAAGTAATTTTAACCGCTGAATTTATTTCTATCCGGGATAAATTCGGTATTCAAATGTTGAAAGAGCAAAAGTATACGCCGGGACAAATTGATAGCCAATGGTCGGATCAGCTAAAAGGCGATTTCCTGAAATGGCTGGACAAAAACCCCAAGGAAATTCCAATGAAAAGAGCTGAGCTGGATGAATACATGAAGAAAAGAACCTGGTGATTTTGCTGTTTCCGTTTGGCCTGGTTTGTTTTCGTTCAGCCCGGCTTTGCCGTTCAGACCGGAACTGCTTTGGTCTGAACGGCAAAGCCGGGCTGAACGAATAGCTGAGCCAAAAATCAGTAGACTCATTCAAACTTTTCTTTACTTATAAAACCATTTTAATTCAAGAATTCCTCTCTCATTACACCTATTTTACAATAGTACAATATTTACAAAAACATGAATATTTACAAGCTTCTTTCTGGTGCTGCGGCTTTATTATTATTAATCGCTTTATATCTTACTTTATCAGGAAATCTTCATCAGGCAGGCCCGTTTTTCATTGGATTTTTCCTTTGCATGGCCATTGCTTTCCGTGGTTTTGAAAAATTAAAAGGCTTCACTTATACCACCGTTATATTTTCAGCTGTAACCACAGCTCTTTATTATCCGCAATATTTCCAAACTATTGATGGTTTCAAACTTGCAACTTTAATAACTCCATTAATTCAGATTATCATGTTTGGAATGGGTACATCCATGAGTTTTGGCGATTTTGTTGGCGTTGTAAAAATGCCAAAAGGTGTGTTCATTGGCGTAGTAAGTCATTTTATGATCATGCCAACTATTGGTTATACACTTGCGAGTATCAGCGGTTTTCCTCCTGAAATTGCTGCCGGAATTATCCTGATCGGCTGCTCTCCAAACGGAATGGCTTCTAATGTAATATCTTATCTGGCCAAAGCTAATTTAGCGCTTTCAATTACAATTACAGCCATTTCAACAATGCTCGCTCCGATTATTACGCCATTATTAATGAGTTTGCTGGCTGGTGCTTTTGTCAAAATTGATACGCTGCACATGATGTGGGACATTATCAAAATGGTGATCATTCCAATTGGTGCCGGGTTGGTTTTTAATAAATTATTCAGTGGAAAAGCTAAGTGGCTGGACGATGCTATGCCTCTGGTTTCGATGGCCGGAATCGCATTTATTATTGTTATTATTACCGCAGCAGGAAGAGATAGTTTACTCACCATCGGACCAACTTTGCTTCTACTGGTTTTAATACATAATTTATCCGGATATACATTGGGTTATTGGTCGGGCCGGTTGTTCAAAATGAGTGAACGGGATTGCCGTACTATTGCGATTGAAGTAGGAATGCAGAATGGCGGGCTGGCTTCGGGAATTGCAAAAGAAATGGGAAAAATGGCCACTGTTGGGCTGGCTCCTGCTATTTTTGGTCCGTTGATGAATATTACCGGTTCTATTCTGGCGTCGTGGTGGCAGGGAAAACCGACAGGTGATGAGGAGGTTTATGTGGAAACGGGGCGTGCACATTGATGATGTGTGCATAACCGGATGGATAGATAGTGATGCCCTATCCTAAGGAATTTCGCCCTTTCAGGGCTGGCTGGCAATTACACCGTTTTGTATTTTTTGATAGGGCGTTGCCCTATCCTGAGATATTTAGCCCTTTCAGGGCAGCTTGGTAATTTACCCTTTCAAAGTCTTCTATACCTCCTCTTTTAAAATTAACTGCATAAAAACTAGATCCAGCCATTGGTCGAATTTATAACCAACTTCTCTTAAATATCCCTTTTCTATAAATCCATATTTTTTGTGAAAATCAATACTTCCACGATTTGCGGCATCAATTCCTGCAATCATAGTATGTAACCCCGACTCTCTTGCACGTTGAATTAAACTACCTAGCAACTTGCCTCCTACTCCCAAACCTCTTGATTTATCATTCATATAAATGGAATGTTCCACACTAAATTTATATCCGATTTTAGGACGAAAAATATTGTAAGAACCATATCCAAGTACCTGTTTATCATGCTCGGCAACAATAACCGGCATTCCATCATTGATCATTTTTTCAAACCATGCAGTCTGTTCTTCCAAAGTCCTTATTTCATAATCATAAATAGCAGTGGTAGTGAGAATCGCTTGATTTATAATTTCTAAGATGGCTGGTAAATCCTTGGGAGCAGCATTTCTGATAATAAGATCCATTAAAAATTAAATTCGATTAGACAGGTTGATTTATAACAAATTCAAAGTTAGCTCAAAATAGTAAAACTCACATATCCGGCCAAATTCAAGAGACAAGTTTATTACAAATACTTTCAAAAAAACCGATTTTTACAATAGCTTTGCTAAAACTTTGGGGGTGTCCCGCTTGCGGACTGAGATAATACCCTTTGAACCTGATGCAGTTAGTACTGCCGATAGGGAAAAGTAAGAGATACTGCTATTGTATCTCAATGTATCTTTCTAAAAGGTCCATTCCTGAAGTTTTTTTCAAAACAACAATTCAGAATGGAAATCAGCATCAATCAGAAATTCAGTGAAGTCCCTGAACATTATTCCGTTCAGCAGCTTTTGTTTTCTATTTTCCCGGAAAACCAAAAAGGAATTGCAGTCGCTATTAATCAGCATGTTGTACCAAAATCCAATTGGGCAACTCAATTTCTCATGCCTCAAGACAGTGTATCTCTAATTAAAGCTACACAAGGCGGTTAGTGGAAAACTATTTTCCCCTCAGAATTACTTCAAAAATTCATCCTGTTACTGAAAAGCCGGGAATCCACCTTCACCAATTCATAACAGCTTATAGCCAAACCTAATATGAAACTCATCGCCATATCCAATCCGGATTTTATACAGGAAGAAGCTGAAATTATTAATGGTCTTTTTGTGGCAGGACTGGAATGTCTGCATTTGCGTAAACCGGATTCTACCGAAAAAGAAATGAGAGAATTGATTGAAAAGATTAATCCGGTTTTTTACAACAGACTTTCTCTTCATCAGCATCATATTCTTACAAAACATTTTGGAATTTTTCGTCTTCATTATACTGAAAATGACCGTCATCAGAAATCGGAGGAAAAACTTCAAAAACTAAAAGAAGAAGGTTATAAACTGAGTACTTCAATTCATAATTTGGAGCAAGTCAATTTATTGTCCCCATATTTTGATTATACATTTTTCAGTCCTGTATTCGACAGTATTTCAAAATCTGACTATAAGAGTAATTTGCCGCAAAACTTTTTTCTGAGTGATGAATTAAAGAAAATACCAATAATCGGGTTAGGAGGAATTGATATTAAAAATATTCAGGAAGTAAAAAAAATGAATTTTGACGGAGCCGCTGTTTTAGGAACGCTCTGGAAAGATCCAATGAAGGCAGTCGACACATTCGCCAGACTTAGCAAGTCTTCGAGACTTGCTAAGTCTAATCCAACCCATCCCAACCCCATCGGAGTGACCAATTTTGTAGCCCCGGGTTTTAAACCGGGGATCGAAAAATTACAGTTCATTTCAAACAAGACCCATGAGTTAACCCATCTCGAAAGTATACAAATTGCTTTGGATTCCGGATGTACATGGGTGCAACTTCGAATAAAAAATCAGTCGCCAGGAGAAATTCTTAAACAAGCTGTAAAAGCCAAAAGCCTTTGTGATCAATACCAGGCTAAATTGGTAATAAATGATTTCCCATTAATGGCCAGAGAAATTTCAGCATATGGTTTACATCTTGGATTGGAAGATATGTCCATAAAAGAAGCCAGAGAAATTGTTGGCAACGAAATGATCATAGGCGGAACGGCAAATACTTTTGAACACATTTTGCTGCGGCTTAATGAAGGCGCCGATTACATTGGATTGGGTCCGTTTCGCTTCACCTCTACCAAAGAAAAATTGAGTCCGGTTTTAGGAATAAACGGTTTTCAACTGATCATAAAACAGCTGAAAGATCTTGGTAAAACAATTCCAGTAATTGCTATTGGTGGTATTTTACCCGAAGACATTTCGGATCTGACAGCAATTGGAGTTCATGGAATTGCTATGTCGTCGGCGTTGATTAATGCAAAAAACAGAAAAGAAATAGTCACTAATATTTATAAAATATTATGCTAAAAATAGCTGATAAGGAATTTAGATCCCGGTTATTTACCGGTACAGGAAAATTCAGTTCATCAATAATTATGGAAGAAGCCTTGCTCGCTTCCGGCTCCGAATTGGTAACCGTTGCGCTTCGTCGTGTAAACATGGATGATGCTGAAGATGACATTTTATCCCATTTAAATCACCCGGTCTTCAACCTTTTACCAAATACTTCCGGGGTAAGAACAGCCAAAGAAGCCATATTTGCAGCCCAGCTTGCCAGGGAAGCTTTGGAAACAAACTGGCTTAAACTGGAAATTCACCCCGATCCAAAGTAT
>Ga0247734_1001741_pt1 | contig 15931 bp, 16 predicted proteins | sample UWRJL103311B2_FD_180933 | JGI IMG/M metagenome (GOLD analysis project Ga0247734, IMG submission 180933) | Plant litter microbial communities from Arlington Agricultural Research Station in Wisconsin, United States - UWRJ-L103-311B-2 | ecosystem: Environmental > Terrestrial > Plant litter >... | reverse complement strand
TGCACTACTTCTTAGAGTAGTGCACGACAAACAGCGGTTCAACCCGCTAAATGATCCCTTAAACTCGGACTCAGACGATGATATGGAAGGCCTGGACAGCACGGAGGACGTTGAAGTAGATGAGGTAGAGAAGGAGGGCAATATTATCAGAGAGTTGGAAAGACAGGCCAGGACGGGCGGCAAGAAGGTGAAAGAGCGGGTTCAGAGTGAAAGGGAGAAAGAGTGGTGTGAGCGATTGGTAACGCGATGGGGAGAGGACTATCACGGAATGGTAAGGGATCGCAAACTAAATCCCATGCAACAAACCGAGGCCGATATCAGGCGAAGAATTGAGAAGTGGATGGCTGCTGGTGGTAGTATTTCTAAGGTTCAGGCTTAAACATGTTCAGTGCTGGCTGGCAAGAGCTGGTTTTCAAACGCGAAAGCATTTACGGTGTTTGGAGTTGTGTTGAGATGGTGCATAAATTGGTTTTATACAACCAATTGTGGAATATGTCCATCAGCTAGAGTCTTGTTGATATTACAATAACTCTTTTTATCTGACATTTCAGAGTTCGAACTTCACTCATTCTTCCAACTGCCATCAAGCATCCGAGCACGCATAGGGCACGTAGCATCGTTTGGCCATTGGAATTTGCTCAGCCATTCCATATTCCTAGAAATCCACCATAGAATTCAAAGAGGAACAATGACCCATGAAGATCAATGAAACGTTCTATAGCTGAATTGCATACCTGTACATGGGATAGCCAAGCTATAGTTGCACACTTGCGTGGTTTTTAATATGGCTTGGTGTCTCTGTATTTTCTCCAATTCTCAGGTCCTTGACCTTCAGTGAGTTTGCTTGACAGAGATAACATCAACAGCCGGAGAGTTTCCCAGCTATTTGACGGTGGAAGCATCTCAGGTACAATCCATGCATGTCTGGCGCCATATGATTTCACGATACCGAAAATGAGGGATGGATATATGCATTCTATTGATGATCAAATGTAGATGAACCTGCTTCAATGTCGGCTTAAACAACGACTATGTAGTTATCTGAGATCCTCCCTGTGTCCGTCATAATTAAAGAAAGACTTTGATCATTTTGGTATTAAGCAATGAATGGAGGTTTCACAATCATGGAACTGCTAGCGAAACTAGATGGGGTATATGATATGTGGCGAATAGGTACCTCTGTATAGATCTGAGGCAAATCACCTAGCGTTACCCCTTTCATATTGGCTCGGATTGCCCATTTAGTAGTCTTCACACCTGGTCCTTTTGCATACCACTCGCAAGGCAAAGATGTTTGTGCCACTTATTTAATAACATAAATAATTACTTGTCACAATTTTGCTCGATAAATTTATGACTCCATAACCAGGAATGATATCAGACCTCACGAAGGTGGAATCTGTATGGGAAAAAGTGTCTGATTCTTCTAAAAGGTTCAAGAGACTTCTTATCTAAAATATACTAGTTGCTAAAAGGAAAGTGCGTTGGACGTTGAGTCCAAACGCCAACGCCAAGAGCGTTATGAGGAAGTTGGGTCCTCACAAATGATCACTCTGGAGATATATAACTATAGCAAACTAACATTATGCAATTGCAAAGCCTGCCAGGAGTCAGGCTGCCAGGGCTTGATTATTTACAAAACCATTAAAGGCACTCACGACACAACTGCTCTGCAATCCTCAAGTTGACTTATAGTTTCATATGCAACTTAGACAGTTAAATTACTAATCAGGATCGTGTTCTGTATAAGTTTCTTAGTGAACACAACGCCAGAAAACTTTTGGCATAGTATTTTATCAAGGTCAGCTTTTAAAATAATTTTGATTGACTACTACTCCAAAAGATTTTTCCAATGATAGATAGAAATCCACAAAGATTAACCACCGCAGCACGGGGACTTGTAAATAGCAGCTGTATATTGTTGATGATAATCATAGCATACAGAACTATGACAGGAGGTTTGTACTCCAAATTGCATATTTATCTCTGCTTCTATGACACATTGTCTTTAACTACGTTGGATATCTTTCAATGGTCACTTTCCAACCAGAAAGCTACGTCGCTACAGTTTCATGATCGTCATTCATAAGATTTTATGTAAGACTAGGGGGACTAATACTTGGACGGCTATTTCCATACCCTCAACGGTTGACTCAACACTATGACGAAGCAGCTTGAACAGGATTATCAGTTCACGAGTTTTATCCTTTGATCTGGAATCACATACTAGCCGTGATAGCTTAAGATTCATTTAGAAAAGTAAAGCGGTTTCTAAAAAGTCAAATTCCTGTTAACCGCTACTTCTAGATTTTCCAAGACTTGTTCTCAGGAATGTTTTACACCAACTGTTTCTCATATCATGGTCGTTCTGTTCCTCTAGCTTCTGGCTCCGTGGCTGAGTTGGTACATATCTAAAATCCAGCAGATCCGAGATAAAGTTAGACAGAGTGAATCACATTCCCACAATACCTGAAAGTAAATTATTGGCAATCCCAGAATCGTTAAAGTATATTCGTATCTTTTACCGGCTCTAGTGTTAGAGTGGTGCTTATAATTCGTAGCTGGAAGTGTTGCTAGTTGACCGGAAGTTTTCCAATACAACTGGATGTAGTTCAGGCATCGTAGGCATCAAACACATAGAACTTTCGACGATTTTCATGATAGACAGAGACAGAAAGAACAATATCACGGGGGCTGCGTACGTCCAAATGTTCGGTATTAGGTTTCATCTTTCTCATCTACGACATGAACGTATTCTCTGGAGTATATTCAAGCTATAATTGCTACAAAATCAGAGCCGAGATGTCACTATCTCTAGTGCTAGTTGAATGCGATAATGAAGTCTTAATTAACAAGAGAATTGAGACTTAGGATGCGCGGTACTTCATTATGAGCGCTAGCTACGGATTTGCTGACAGCCGTAGGTGCTAGAGAATACGAAGTACTGTTTGTGTATATCAATAAGCATATACAAGTATTGATGAATGGGCTGGAATAGGCATCGGTGCGACGACACCCCACTAACAAAAAACGTCTTGGCATGCCGCTTCTCGGTGCACGTCATCTCAATTACTTTTCATGAGGATGATTCAAATACATATTCGCCATTGCTCCGATGCATAACCCAACAGCCGCAGATCTGATCTTCTCTGATCAAGCAAATCACAATTTCTCCAAGACTTTGGGCGATTTGAAACGGTCAACTCTTTCTATCCACAATCGACTTAGGTCTATCCAGGAGGATGCTGCCTTTGCTACCAAGGTCGCCAAATCATATGCAAGACCATTGATCGCGAACGAACGATGTGGGAGTTGGTATATAGACCCGGAGAAAAAAGCTGGAAGCGCGTACTTCAAGAGTACGGATGGACATACAGGCGTTTGGAAGTTCAGTTCGCGGCGGCTGAACCTGCACCTCTTGGAAATTGTTGGGAAGCATGATGGGTGTATCATTGTGGACTCTACAAGAAGAGGGAAAAGAATGCCAGACGCCTTGAGCAAAACCATTCCAGTATGGTGTAGCGTAGTAAACCAATTTCTGTTTCCAGATCTACAGGATTCTCACAAGTTATATACTCCACCACAGGTTGTCTCGGATACAGAGCATGCCCAGATCTCCAACCTGCTTCCTTCATTTCTCGAGTCCTTACAGGCTCTTCATATACCGCTGGATGCTCTCCGATTAAAAGTCTCGAAACCTTTACGGCCTATTTGGATAACACCTGAATCGCAACTACCAGTTTCTAATTCAATTTTCGAAAAGTTCCATCCGGTAATATGCTGCACAGTCTCTCGCAGAGTCTTAGGCGGAGAAGCTAGCGAGGGGGGATATATACAAGGTGCCGGCGACGATACCGAGAATTGGGCCCACGGACTCACGCCTGGTCTATTTTGGGGTAACTCTTCACTACTCTTTTCGACTCCAGAAAGCGACTTGCCCGATCTGATAAAGATACTTGTCGAACAACCTTCTGTGGATGTGGCTGGAAATATTCAATGTATCAAGCCAACTTCAAGCATTTTCATTGCTCGCATAAGTGCTCCTCTTAAGGGAGATGGTAATCCGAGTATTTCCTTGCTGCCGAAGGTTACAGATCAAAATACTTGGCTGAAAGCCAATGTCAAGCTTGAAATCGGCCTTGGACCACATAAAATAGGTAGCCGAAATCTTCGCGCAGCTCTCCCAACAGTTGTGGAATTCGCTGAGAAGATTCTTTTTCGAGCTGACTCGATGGATCTAACACCCAAACAAATTATAATTTGCTGTGAAAGTGGGCAAGATCTCTCGATCGGTACCGCTCTCGCCCTACTATGTCTCTTTTTCGACGACGATGGTCAAATTCGTAGTTCACAGAGTACAAAGCCAAAAATTGACAAGGAATTTATTAGGCGTCGGCTTGGATGGATCGCAACTTCAATGCCAGACGCAAACCCGAGCCGGGCAACCCTTCAAAGTGTGAATAGTTTTCTAATGGATCGACCTTGAGCTCAGCGCCTATTACCATAGATTTGGCGAAGTGTTCCAGAGTTTTATTGCGTCTCTAATATTCAGGTTGGTACCAATTGGTTTCACTTGTTTCGCGCTTTATTGATAATAAAAAACCACGACTTTCATTTGCAGATGTATTCGGATCCAAGTGAATCTAGTAGCGGAGATAGTGGAAGATGTGTTCTCCTTGTGGTGTCTTATTTAACTTCCCTCCTACATTTCAAACCCAATGACATATTAACATCAGCCTACTAACCTGGCCTTTTCAGGAATCCGTTACAAACTTATGCATAATGCATCACGGTCAGATGATATCTCTACCATATGCTAAGTACCGCATATTATCTAGCTTAATGTTGATATCCTGCCATAGCTTCATAACAAGCGTTGTGATCATTTGTACGCTTCCCGAGGAAACTTGTACCAGTAAACAAGATGTTCTGGGATTAAGAGACTTGATTGCTCTCGAGCTCACAACTTTCTCCAAATGGTAGGTCTCTTCCTTGTTCATTTACCGTTCATTATCGCATTCACAAGGTCACCACTGCCTGAATATTTTCGCCTGATTTCGTAGACGTTGAAAAGCATCGTATTTAGTCGTGTCTAGCATCAGTAGGGATGCTATCTTAGCAGTCTAGTCACACTATTGCTGGGCTTCTATGTAACTCAAGCACATGCAATCTGGTTCTCGGATAATTGGTGGTATAAGGCGATAGTAGCACGAATTAGAGTAACGGTACTCATCAATGAGCTCGTTTCCAAACATAAAAATCTAAGACCAAAAACTATTGTGGAACAATCCCCAAATTTATTGCATGCAATCAACCTGACTTCTGGTGTACAAGATCCATCAGTCTACCTGCATACATGATATAGGCTACTTTAATTGATAATGTTCAGACAGAAATAAGGCGGTTTCTAATCTGGAATGATCTCAGAGGCTGTATTGTAGAAGTCTTGAATGGATTACATTCTCAAAATCAATATAATTATGCAAATATGCAGATATGAGTTGCCTTTGGGGTTTTCAAGAGAACCTAAACAGCTGGGTGAGTAAAAATTGCATCAGTGATAATTGAAACATGGAGATGACCACTTCCATCACTGCCCACCGTTTTCAATTCTCTGCAAACTCAACTGTAAAAGCTCATAGTATCGACAGTTTGTGGTTAAGGCTCACGAGTGGGGGGGTTATAAGTGGACTTAGATACGTGTATTTCTGAATTTGGGTCGATTAGGTCGATTGCATATATTGTGAATATCCACGATTACAGATGACTTAAGCAGGTGAGATGTTTGCTAGTATATTTATGTATCTGCAAGAATCTTGTAGCACCTAATCCCTCCTTGCAATGCTTTTATGCAAGGTATGTTGTCTCATAAACGCCGAACATACCATAGCTAGAACTGCAATTCCCAGAGCAGTAAGGAAAACACCACGTAAAGCTCCGCTATATGATTCCATAACCCCTTTCTTCCAACCATCTGGGAGATGGTTCAATTCATCGAATGAGTTGCGGATCCTTTCTATCTCAGCATCTGCATCTGGTTGGCCATCAAATTTCGAGTGCAGAGAGGTAATCAGGATGTTCTGGAACACTGCGCCAGCAATAGTGACGCCGATTGTTGAGCCCGTGGATCGGAAAGCGTAGGTAGCACTCGTGATCACTGCCTGGTGATCGTGAGACACGGCACTAATAGTTGCTAGCAATGTTATCGTGAGCATACCGCCATATCCCACGCCAGTCAGGAAGAGATAGATATAAGCGGGCCAATTCGCAGTACCAAAATCAAGAGTTGCGAGAAGACCTGTTCCCGTGACAAAAGTAGCAAGAATACACAGGCCAAGTACTTTGTACTTTCCAGTGTGATTCATGATCAAGCCAGATCCTAAAGATCCCACTGAGGCACCTATAGACTCTGGGATGAGTCTGGTTCCCGCCGCAGTGCTGGAGTAGCCTGCAACCTGGTAGAAAATAGGAATGTAGAAGGTTATCATAAATATGACCATAGTAGAGAACCAGTTGGTCAAACAAGTAGCGGCAACGGTGCGATTTAGAAGGAGCTTTACAGGGATGATGGGCTCGGAGGCGATATATGCCTCAATGTAAATAAAGCCCATCAAAGAGACAACTGAGAGTGGCAGGGATACTAGAACGAGAGGGTGGTTCCACTGAGTCGAGTTAGCAACTGTGAACTGATATAGGTCATAGCTAGAAGCTGGTTCGAATTACTCACGGGAACAATATTTCCTCCAGAGTTGAGTCCTAGGAGGAGAAGTATCAAAGTTACAACCAATGAGAAAGCTCCTAGGAAATCGACTCTTGAAAGTTTGGATTTTGCAGAAACTTTGGCCGGAACATCGACCACGAAGAACACGACAATCGCCGAAATTATCACAGGAGGCACTTGAGCAAGGAAAGCCCATCGCCAGCCCCAGTTGTCATTCACCCAGCCGCCGAATACACCTCCCAATCCTGCGCCAGTCCCGTAGCAAACATTCCCGAGTCCTTGTATCAAACCTCTCTTTCTCAATGGCACAAGATCCGATCCCACGAATGTGCTGATTGCCATTAATCCACCTCCGCCCATTCCAGCAACCACTCTTCCTGCAATCATACTCCATTCACTTTTCGCTAACCCACACATAAGGTTTCCAACTGCAAAGAGAACATTGCTGACCACAAGCCCAGTCCTCCTACTGAATATGTCTGTCAATCGACCGGAAAGTGGTTGGCAGGCAGCATTAGCAATTAGGTACGCGGATGCCAGCCAGGAAAGAAGGGAAAGCGAGTTGAAGGATGTTGAAATCGGAGCGCTGAGGGTTGCAATAACTGTGACACTTGATGTTAGTAATTGTCTGGCCAGTGAACTCGGATGTTAAAGCAATATAATTGCAGGTGTTCTAATCACAGAGGATCCTTGAAATGCCTAATTGGCTCTCAATATTCTTGTCCCATAGATCCACTTACTGGTTGAATCAAGCGCTCCCAGAAACACCCCGATCCAAATGCTCCCTAAGACAAGGGCAAGCCGTTTATTGGAAGGTTCGTCTGCGATGATGGTTTGTTCTTGAGTTATAGGATCGGTTTGGACCTTGGGAGTACCATTGTCATTGTCATTGTCGTGGAGTAATGGCGTCTCTTCATCTGCCCGAGAAGGCGCCTCCATATTTTGGTTGTTATTGAGGACCATTGAAGTCCAAAAGATGCGAGTAAAAGAGAACAAATAGCTGAAAAGAGAAAAGAGAAATATATGCTGCAACTTGAGTGAGACCAACAGCGTACCTACGGAGTTCAAATCTGCGGAGTTAACATGCAATGTCAGTGACCCACCTTTGAAAATGATGAAGCTTGCTTGTAGCAAGGCTGAGTGAGGTCAGCAGCGACAAAGCAGTACTGACTGGCAAGATACCTCAACACCCAAGCTCCATGAAGTATATCCTCAGAATTACCTTCTTTGGAATGGGCTCTCCATGAAACATCAGGAGGAAAAGGTTGTACGGAGTATTCTGATTTGTCCCGTTAAATGAGACTTGGCGGGCAGCCCAGGCTCTCTATTCTATTTATAGGGGTTATGATGGCTTACCCGAAGGCTGAACCTGAGAGAACGCGTCTTGAGGCGCCATCAGTTTGTGCTGAGCCTCGTTACCTAGCCAAAAATCTCATATTCGCCCAACAACCATCTTCCACTCTTTCCCTTCTTTTGCTGTTTCGTCCAACAGCATACTTGCTGCTTTCACGTCCATACCTGTTTTTATTATACTGACCAGAACACGACGTAACGCAGAGGAGTCAATACGACCGACATACCTCGTATCCCTCGCTCAATACAGGTTTTGATCAGCAAAATGCTAGAATTCGAAATCCACCAGTTCCAAACCATTAAATTGGCATTGCACATCGCACAGGTAGTCTTTATATTTGTGGCATGGGCAATCGAAATAGCAGTCTTTAAGGCGGATAAAAGTGTCATTGATGGAAGAACAGGATGGCACTTTGGCCTTTGCTTCTTGACTATGCCGGCAATAATATTTCTCACTATGACGCCTCGATTCCCAAGGACCAGGAAGCTGGCGAATCCCTATGCTATGGCTACCGTTGATGGGGTTTTCTGCATATTATGGCTGTCTGCTTTTGCTTCAGTGGCAAGCTGGAATGGTGCCGGGAAATGCGGGACTGGTTGTGGTTTAAGCAAAGCTGTTGTGGGAATTAGCGTTTTCATATGGTATGAAGCATTCTCTTTTGCAGATATTCGAATGCTAATGATTTGGGCAGGCTCTTATGGATTGCCACGACACTTATGTCCCTATACGGAGTTGTTTATTTCATGAGAGAAGGCTACTACCCGGGTCTCTCCCGCGCCCCTACGAATGCTCAGATGATTGATCCCGACAAGGACGCCTTCTCCACCGCACCGCACGATGATGAGTATGCACCGGTCCAGCATGATGACCACGAAATTCCAATTCATACCATGGGTGGGCCACTGGAATCGCACAACTACGGCTCTTCATCCTCACGCTACGAGGAACCCTCAAGCGTTGGCGGAGGATTGGGCGGACACTCATACAATGAACCTTCGAATCTAGGAGGTGGACTAGGTGGAAACAATTACGAACCACCATCGTACGGAGGAGGATATGCTCCACCAACCCTGAACGAGGACACGTCTTATGGTGGTTATAGCGGTGGAGTCCACGATACGGGATACTCAGGAGGAAATAATGCGCCCACTGTGAGTGACAATGGAAGGGTGCATTTTCCAGCTGCTCGATACGATAATTTGCCGGTCTTGGGAGACCGGAATTAGGCGTTGTACAGGACGGAGACAAACATTTGTGTTAAATTACGGTGTGATACGAAAGCATGGACTGAATATATATATTTTTGGCGAGGAATCGCGGAACCAAGGAGAACTATATGGGATGAATTTTCTTTCTGGGGGAATGCATGGCTTGGGTGTAACGGCACAAATAGAACGATGTTGCAGGACACTGAAATATACCCAGGTTCTAGAGCTCGACATATACAAGTTAATGAACACTTCATACATCAAAAGCACCAGGGGCTGACAAGTCTTTGCAACCTGCTAATGACCTAGGCGAGGCTCGAGGCTCGATATATTCATTTCTCTTCTCTTTCTCCTGTGTTTGTGTTTCTGTATTCGACGTTCCTCAGTGGGAATCAGGGAGTATAACAGATATACGAAGGTTCTGTTGATTAGCTGCTAGACAATATCATTAAGCATAGTAAAAATCGCTATCATCTAGAGAGCTAGGGACTGGAGTTAGTGCTACTCTAATTTCAACACAATGTTGTATTTTCATATGTTTTGAGAAGTCCTCAACCCTGGAACTGCCCTTGCAAGCCATCATAATGGGAAGTATCCTAATCGGGAGATTTCGTTCCTTTCCCCCCCTAGCTATGATATCCCTCCGGTACTTTCTGTATTATGAAGTATTACGGAGTGCAGACTGCTCCGAAGCATCAACCTCACTCCGCCATCTCTACCTCCACAAAACCAGGGCCATCTCAAAAAGGCTAGAGCGCGGGAGGCTGATGCTCCATTACAAGCGATCCACTCAGGACCCCGCCATGCGTACTGTGCAACCATCATTCACCCCGCGCTGGACAACTCAGCTTTCTCCCCAACACACACAACTCTCTTTCCCCTTTAAAAACATCCTACAGAGTACTCAATTAACTCGTATATTAGCCGCCCGTTCTTACCCGACCTCTTTAAATACCTCAAATATCTTCAACGTTGCCCATTCGGTTCTCGAAGCATAGACTAGAATCAAGTACGTCCCAACTACGATACATAACAACCTCACCAAAAATTTAGAGCTATACAAAAGCTGACTGGCTACCCCCAGAATCAATTTGACTATCGCAATCATGCCCAAAGTTAGCTCCCTAAATTTCACCCAGCAGAGCCCTAGTAGAAGCTTTACTACTACAAGTCTCCAAGCTTACACCGAGGATGACTGACAGCTATAGATTACTACTATTCTCTTTGACTGCGATAACACGCTTGTGCTATCCGAAGAGCTTGCTTTTGAAGCATGTGCTGAGCTTGCAAATGAGATTCTGGAGTCACGAAACATCCCTGATCGCTGTTAGTTCCCTCGCCGCTGAGGATTTGGTAGTTGCGGACACCATATTGACATCACTTAGATACTGGCCCACAACTCCTCAATGAATTTGTTGGGCAGAACTTCCGCGGTATGATGGTCTCTTTGAAGGCCAAATACAAGTATGATATGGAGGAAGCCGAGCTGGAGAAGTATGTAAGCAAGGAGGAAGACCAAGTCATCAAGAAGCTTAAAGAAGCTTTGAGACCCTGCGAAGGTGTTGATCCAGTCTTGGAGAAGTTAGCGAAGGAGGGCAAGTACTATCTCAGTGTTGTGAGCTCTAGTGCTTTGCGCCGAGTCCGGGCTAGTATTGAGAAGGTGGGCCAGGATAAGCACTTCAACCACGAAGGTGAGTATTTTTACACGGTGGCTAAGTAATATGCTTAGTACTAACAATTACGTAGATGTGTTCTCAGCGGCTACTTCACTGCCCAAGCCAACTTCAAAGCCAGACCCAGCTATCTACATCCATGCCATGGAGAAGCTAGGCAAGAAGCCAGAGGAGTGCGTCGCTGTCGAAGATTCAAAGTCTGGTGCTACGGCAGCATTCAGAGCTAATATCAAGACTATCGGGTATACCGGTAGCTATGAGCCAGAAAAGGAAGCTGAAATAACAGAAATCCTCAAGAAAGCTGGCTGCCAAGTAATCATGAAGCATTGGTCGGAGTTTGAGGATGCTCTTGCTAAGATTGAGGCATTGTAGTGATCGCAAAATGTGCGGCGTAGCTGACTTTCGCCTATCGAGTAAGATTTTCTAAGTTAAGCCTGCATATATGGTAGACCATAGACCACAGACTGCGAGTGCGTAAATTGGATGTCTCATTCAGCGTTCATTGTGTTTGATTTCATTTGGGTTATGAGGAGATGGAGAATGGCATCATAGGATATGGAGATGAAGCATAAAAGGACGTTCGTTACCTACAAATCATGAAATATACAGTTCACACCAACATCAGCCTCTAAGCGACTTTGTTTCTTCAGTTCAAGCAGATGCGAAGTTTTTGGTTGCTGTATTCCTCAATGTTTCTCAATTCTTGCTATAGAATTGAAGGAAGAAGACGTTCTATCCACTATCAAAATGACAACCGTCATTTTGATGTTAGGAAAGTGTCTAGTTCTCATTTTGCAATTATGTCCTGCAAGTACAATAACCCAGGGTGAAGCTCAAGAATCCATCTGAAACCGTAGTGTGCTATCAGCGAAAGCTGGCGAGTATAATAGTGATAGAATAGCGTTGTGCAGGAAAATGGTCAAAAACTAATGTGCGAACACCAGGCATCTTGTTGGTTGGGAGTCTCAAGTGTAGCCAACCCAAGAATTGTGTACGTGAAACTGGGAGTGGGAATGTCCGGTATTAATATCAGCACCCAGGATCCATATTTAAGACATTCCGTCATTACACATGGACTACTCCGTATGTGCTCGACTACATGAGATGGAAACTGAGTTTGGCATGATTATGCAATCAATTATGCAATCAATTATGCCTTGTCTCAATTTCCCAAGTAGCTTTGAGAACAGCTGGGGGGAAAATGGTAACGATTTCTGTGCAGGAAGCTCCAGTGCCTGAAGCATACACAATTGGCTCCTTCGCTAGCCATGGGCAAGTTTGATTACTTGATTGATCACTCCCACTAAAGTTGTGTAGGATCGACTTTTCCTCTGATCTTCTCACCTTCGTTTGGGACATGCATATCATATCACAATAATGAAGGGACGAAACATGCAGTGGAAGCGAGATACGGAAGCTTTACGGAAGCTTCACAAAAGGCTGTGATTAGAGCTACAGTGCTGGTATGTGCATACACACTCAGGAATCACAATGATAAGATAACTGACAGCTAACAAGTTTCAAAATCAAAAACCGGGTATTTTCCGACCCTCGCCAGCCACTTTGGAAATCAATTTGCACGATCCTACAGCGTATTCCGAATAAGCTTTCACTTACTAGCTCGTAGCTCTCAATACCTTGTAATCCTTACAGTTTTGGAAAACGATTCACTTGGCAGTTGAGTCCGTGAGTACGACATTGATACAGTGGCGGGGCCCAATAATAGAACATGCCGTCATAAACAGCTAATACAGCACAGAGCGTACATAGCGTACTGCCCAGTATGTACTTAGCAAAGCAATGAGGCTCAGGGGAGGCCGGGAATTTACGTCAGATATTAAAGAAGTTAAAGTCCGTTTCCCGTGAGCCTGCAAAGATAGGAGGTTGAAACGTGTTGCATACCCTGGCGTAGAAGAGCCAGGGCGGTAGGCTCGGAACACAGAATGCCCGCTTGGCTGAGGGCCAAAGTGTTCCATATTGCCTGTAGATCATGAACCTGAGGCGATGCCGAAAACCCGTCTACATCTCGCTTTCAGGCGTTAACGGAGAAACGAAGATTGCTGGGAAATGGTACAGCGAAAGCTGACATATGCTCGGGATGGTAATATCGCAGGTTTTGGTGGCTTCATTCATTTCCTCAACGATGATTGCGAGGAAGGGCATGAGGCTGAGAAGTTGGCAGGAAAGGCATGGAAGCGACGCAAAGGCATTTGGTATATGCTGTTGCAGTTGAGACGGATGTGGCTCTCCTCATTACTACTACTTGTAGAACGCAGGCAAGGTACAGTAAGCTCGGAAGTCACTCGGACTCAACATGAAATATCTCGCCAAGGGGAATGATAGGGAAATGCCATCACCGCCTTTGTCTATGTTCACCTAGTGTAGAATAATACGGGCAGAATGCCTTTTGGCCCGTTGCTAAGTACACCTAGCTCTCCTCGGCGGTGTACTCATCCGGCGCGTATGTGGGTTCGCGCAACCTTATTCAAACGCCAAACACCTTCGTTCAAGTATTTGGATTTACTTTTGACCGCCATCCCCAACATCTTGAGCAACGCGTGGACACCGCGAATGAGGATCGCCATCTTGGCACAGTATTCTCACCAAGATCGTTTCTTCTGCTTCCTAGTGCCCTCGATTAAATTCCATTGTCACCAGGGCTTTACTGTGATAGTTGTCGCAGCAGCGAGGTAGTTCGGGGACTTTGATACACGCTAGGGCCATCATCCAAGCTTTTCCTCCGCAACTGAAACTCACATCAACCACCTTGCGCCCCCATTCTGAAGGTTCCGCTATGCGGCAGGCTGGAGCATCAGATGATATTGGGAAACAACCAAGCTCGGCGTCGAAAGCCTAACGTTCGTCGGCCCCAGCTCATGGCATTCTCATAGCGCTAGCACAGCTGGATCCAGACTCCAGCCAATCCGCAGGCCAGCCTTCTCCTGCTTCTCACTCTGTTTTGCAGCCCTGCCAACACATGGTGGCCCCAAGGGTACCGGTTTGATCTCTCCTTCGGACCAGGTGGGTGAATACATGGATGCTTAGCTCTTGGCTAGACCAAGACTTTTCCTCTTAATCTCCCATCATTGCTATCTCTCTGTTCCAATTCTTCCAAGTTTGCCAGTCATTCCTTCACTTCACCATTCGTTGTTGTTTTTTATTCATTTGAATGAGATAACTTGCATTCCTTTAAACTTTATTTTCTTAACAATAATACGGCTGGGCCATTACTTTCTTCGAGCTCACTTCATCATGTTATTCAATTCCGTTGTCCTTTTGGCTTTGGCCGCAACATCAGAGGCACTCTCCGTGAGAGCGATCGAGAACTCAGCGCTATACCGCAGGGCGGCTTTTCCCCAGAACAACAATGGTGGACAAAACCAGGGCGGTAACAACGGAGGCAATCAAGGTGGTAACCAAGGCGGAAACCAAGGTGGTAATAATGGAGGTGGTGGAGGAGCTGCTGCTGCTGCAACATGTAAGTGCAAAAGCGAGGTGCGAGTATAAATCATTCAGATGTGTTTACTAACGCAATACAGGTCTGAATGCTGCTGCTGTCCAATCCGGTAGTTTCTCTACTGGTCAAGAAGTCCCAGCAGCCGGACAGGTAGCTTCTGCAACGTACGTGTTATGCCAACTGCTCATGGTTCCAGACGCTAACAATGTCCTAGTGACAAGGCCAACTTCATCAATTTTTGTAACGGCCAAACTGTGACAAACGGACTTCAAGTCCAAGGTGGATCTTGTAATGGTATCGTCATGGGGAAAATCCCCTCAACGAACAACATGGTGTCTTCCATTATTGTCGACCCTAAACCTGGAGAGAACAAAGCCGCTAACACAGACTTCACCATTTCTGTTCAAACTTCAGGGCTTTCAGCTGGTTTCTTCACCAATGCCCAAGCCACCTACTACTCCGCACCTCAGGACGTCAATGGAGCAGGGCAGATTATCGGACACACTCACGTCACAGTCCAGGACATGGGAAACACCCTCGCACCAACAAAAGCTCTAGATGCTAAAACTTTCGTTTTCTTCAAGGGTATCAACGACAACGGAAATGGAAATGGTCTACTCTCTGCTACTGTCACTGGTGGCTTACCAAATGGTAACTATCGGGTGTGCAGCATGTCATCATCCTCCAATCACCAACCTGTTCTTATGCCTGTCGCACAGCGTGGTGCCCAAGATGATTGCCAGAAATTCACAGTCGGCGCAGGTGGTGGTGGTGGTGGCGGCAACAATGGTGGCAACAATGGCGGTAACAACGGTGCCAACGCCGGAGGAAATGGTCAAGGTGGAGCCAACGCCGGTCAAGGTGGTGCCAACGCCGGTCAAGGTGGTGCCAACGCCGGTCAAGGAAAAGGCGGCTTTGGCGGTCGTGGACGCAAAGGGCGCGCTTAGAGAACCCCGGTGGTTCCATGGTGAATAACTTGATGTTTGCGATGAGTATATAAAAGGCTCTATAGTATACGTCAAATGATAACAATACCCTCTTGGGGGCGAAGGGGGGTGTTGGTTGGGCTTTTTACTTTTGGGGAGTTAGAATTCCACATCGGCGCCGCTGTTTAGAAGGCTTTATTTATGTGTCGTTTGTAGGAACTAATATATTTTATTATTGTTAAGACTAACTTAATTCTTATTTTGGGAGGACGAAATCTTCGCAATGAATTTTCTCATTCTCCCTTCAACATTGCTACATGAACTGTGAGACTTTCTTGTGCGAGTGCCGTCGCTGCACTAACCGGCAAGAACCTTCCTCTTTCGGAACTGTAGCAAAATACCCATCTCGCCAAGCGAAACAAGCTTAATGCTGAAACCATTTTCCAGACAAGTCGCAGAAGATCAATTCATGCAACACAGCTGTAGCAGTTGAACGGCAGGACACATATTCCCTACATGCTATATATACGTATTGGCACATATGAAGATCTTTGGTGCGACCTGAGGCGTGCGGTAGATTTTGTTGTCTTGG
>Ga0247734_1001740_pt1 | contig 15932 bp, 15 predicted proteins | sample UWRJL103311B2_FD_180933 | JGI IMG/M metagenome (GOLD analysis project Ga0247734, IMG submission 180933) | Plant litter microbial communities from Arlington Agricultural Research Station in Wisconsin, United States - UWRJ-L103-311B-2 | ecosystem: Environmental > Terrestrial > Plant litter >... | reverse complement strand
GGAAATGCCCAGGCCGCCGGCGATGTGGGGCACGGAAACGTTGGCGATGGTGGTGTCGAGTACGACCATGAAGTTGCTGAGCGCCAGCACCATCGCTGCCAGGATCAACCTGCCACCTGTCAATCCTGCAATTCCGTCGGATTTGCCGTCCATGGTCGTCGACCTCAGTTGCCGGAAACGTCGACGTCGGCGTCCATCGACAAGCCGACGCGCAGCGGATGCGCGGCGAGTTCACGAGGATCGAGCGTGACGCGGATCGGCAGACGCTGAACCACCTTGATCCAGTTGCCGGTGGCGTTCTGGGCCGGGATCAGCGCGAAAGACGATCCCGTCCCGCCCGAGAAGCCGGCGATCTTGCCGTGATAGACCACGCCGCTGCCATAGAGGTCCGAGATCAGTTCGACCGGCTGCCCGTCCTTGACCTTGCCGAGCTGCCCCTCTTTGAAGTTGGCATCGACATAGAGGTTGGCGACCGGGACGATCATCATCACGGTATCGCCCGCCGCGAGGCGCTGGCCAACCTGTACCGACCGCTTGGCGATCACGCCGTCGACGGGTGCCCGGATCACGGTGCGCTCCAGATCGAGCTTGGCCTTGTCGAGCTTGGCCTGTGCCACGATGACGTCTGGATTGGTCGCCATGGTGGTCCCGGTCAGCAGCGCCTGGTTGGCGGCGAAATCGCCGGAAGCCGCGCTTCTCGTCGAGTTGGCTTGGGCGACCCCGGCCCGCGCCAGATCGAGACTGGCCTTGGCGGCGGCGAAGGAATTGGTCGCTATGGTCAGTTCGTCGGCCGAGACGGCGCCACTGGGCGCGAGCTTGCGCCGACGTTCGAGATCGATCCGTGCCTTGTCGAACGCTGCTTGTGCCGAATCGAGCTGGGCCTGGGCGCTGGTGATCTCCGCCCCGCGCGCCTTGACTTGCGCGGCCAGAGCCGAGCCGGTCGCGCTGGTCTGCCCGAACTGGCGCTGTGCCTTGACGAGGTCGCCTTGCGCCTGCGCCAGCGCGATCCGCGCGTCGCGATCGTCTATCCGCACCAGAATGTCACCGCGATGGACGGCTTGCGTATCGGTGACGAGCACTTGCGATACTTGCCCTGACACCATCGGCGTCACCGAGGCGGAATAGGCGCCGACATAGGCGTTGTCGGTCGTCACGTGATTGCTGCCGACCAGGGCTTGCCAGGCGGCGAAGCCCAGCCCGGCGATGAGCACGGCGCCGCCAATCCCGATGAACAGCTTCTTGCGCAGGCCGGAGTTCGGCGCGGCAGCGTCCGACGAGGTGGCGTCGGCATGAATGGTGGTATCGGCTTCAGCCATGATGCGTATCCTCGGCAGGTTCGGTTGTCGCTGCAGACGGCACCGCAGACGGCAGGGTATCTGAAGTGAGGCCGCCGCCGAGTGCGCGCACCAGCGCGACGTCGAGGGTGAAGGCCCGAGCTTGGAGATCGGAAACGGTGCGACGGTTCTGAAGCACGGTGTCCTGCGCGGTCAGCACTGTCAGATACGTGGAAAGACCACCCTCGTAGCGCAGCCGCGCGACGGCATAGCCTTCCTCGGCATCGGCCAGTGCCTGCTGCGTCTGCTTCAGGCGCTCGGTCAACATTGCCAGGCTGGTGACGGCGTCCGCGACATCGTGGTACGCATCGGCCACCGTGCTGTCATAGGTCGCCACCGCCTCGTCATAGGTGGCACGCGCCGTCCGGTACTGGCCCGCGATCGCGCCGCCGTGGAACACCGGCAGGCTGATCGCCGGGGTGGCGTTGCCGTAAGTCGATCCGCTCTTGAACAGGTTGGACAGGCCCAGCGACTGGAATCCGGCGAGCGCGGAAATGCTGACCGCCGGATAGAAATCGGCCCGCGCCACCTTGATGCGTTCGGCGGCGGACTGCACCCGCGCTCGTGCTGCCGCGACATCGGGTCGCCGCCCGATCAGGTTGGTCGTGACATCGGCGGGAATGCCCCGCGCCTGCACCAATGTCTTCGGCCGGGCGATGGCAAGGCCACGATCGGGCCCTGCGCCAAGCAGCGCAGCAAGGCTGTTGCGGGTCAGGCCTATCGATTCGTCCGTCGCCGCCAGATCGGCGCGCGCGGAGGGCACGGCGGCATCGGCCTGCTTCAGTTCGGCCTTGGTGTCGAGGCCCGTGGCGAAACGATTGGCGACGAGCGATTGAGTGTCGATCCGCGACTGGATGGCCAATTCCTCGACGTCGCGCTCGGCATATTGCTGGGCGAGTTCGGCGTAAGCGCTGGCAATGTTGGTCGAAAGGACCAGCCGCGCTTCCTGCACGTCCAGTTCCGCAGCCACCGCATCCGACGTTGCGGCGCGAAGCGCAGCGCGGTTCTTGCCCCACAGGTCGAGATCGAAATCGAGGCTGAGCGAGGCTCCGCCGGTATCGTTCCAGCCTTTGGGCACGAATGCGGCCGGGATACCGTTGTTGTAGCTTTGCTTGGCCTCGGCGGCATTCGCCTTGGCATCGATCGTGGGCAGCAATGCGCCACCCGCCTGCTGGCGGCTGCCTTGCGCGGCACGCAGACGTGCAGCGGCGATTTCCACGCTCGGCGCCCCCTTCAGGCCTTCCTCGATCAGCGCGGTGAGCTGTGGATCGCCATAAGCGCGCCACCAGTCGTTTGCGGGCCAGCCGCTAACAGGCATGCCTTTGGCGACCTTTTGCGCAGCGGCGAAGCTGGCAGCCGGACGCGGTTCGGGCGGCGCCCCGAGGTGAGGCACCGATGCGCAACCGGCGAGCAGCGTCGATCCCAAAAGCGCGCCGGTCAGCGCGCTGGGAAGCGGGATTCTGTGCATAAAGATTCCGTACTGTTTGGTACGATCTTTAGATGCGTCGGCGCATCCCTCTTGTCAACGGGGAATCGTACCATGTAGTACGGTTGTTATGAAAGAGACGCACACCGCTCCGATCGGCAGGCGCGAAGAACGTCGCCTAGAGCGGCGACGCACCATCCTTGCCGTCGCCGCGCAGTCGTTCCTGGAGAATGGCTACGATGGCACCACGATGTCGGGGATTTCCGCGATGTTGGGCGGATCCAAAGGCACGCTGTGGAACCACTTTTCGTCGAAGGAAGAACTGTTCGAGACGTTCCTCGACGAGGCGACCGCCGTCTTCAAGCAGGAGTTGATGACGATCCTGGAGCCTTCGCGGGATTTGCGGCCCGCGCTGGAAACTTTCACGCAGCGGTTCATCCAGAAGATCAGCCTTCCGGATTCGATCAAGCTCTACCGCCTTGTCGTCGGCGAAAGCGGACGTTCGCCTGAAGTAGGCAGCATTTTCTACGCGCGGGCACCGGGAGCCGTGGAGTCGATCCTGGCGCGTTTTCTGGAAGACCACATGAAAGCGGGTCGCCTGCGGGAAGACGATCCGATCGCGGCCGGACGTTTCATCCTCGCGCAGTGCACGGGCGGCGATCATCAGCGGATGCTGTGCGGTGGCCCGGCTCTCGACCCGGACAGAGCGCGAGGGCACGCCCTGAAGATCGTCGAGATTTTCATGCGTCTTTACGCGCCGGAACAGAGTCCGAAACCCTCCGCATGATTGGGCTGACTGGCGGTCAACCGGCCTGGGAATGGCGCGGCAGCACAGAACATATCGGAAAATACCGATAGGTATTGACGTGGTTGAATGCATCGGATAATTTCGATGTATGCAAACCGATGCCGCCCTCTCGATCCTCGCTGCCCTCGCGCATCCTACGCGCCTGGATGCCTTCCGCCTGCTGGTGAAGCATGAGCCCGACGGCCGTTCCACTGGCGCGCTGGTCGAAGCCTCCGGCCTGACCCAAAGCACGTTCTCCACTCACTTGGCAGTCCTGGCGAAGGCGGGCCTGGTCCGGTCCGAGAAGCGGGGGCGCCAGCAGATTCAACGCGCCAACCTCGATGCCCTTCGCGGGCTCATGGTGTTCCTGGCGAAGGATTGCTGCCAGGGCCGGGCGGAACTTTGCGACCCGCTGCTGGCCGAACTCACCTGCTGCTGACCCCGAGGGAGCTTACAGTGACCACCGACATCGTCATCTACCACAATCCCGCCTGCGGGACCTCGCGCAACACGCTTGCCATGGTCCGAAGCGCGGGGATCGAGCCGCATGTCGTCGAATACCTCAAGACGCCGCCGAGCCGGGGCCTGCTGCTGCAGATCATCGACCGGGCAGGGATCGCGCCGCGCGACCTGCTGCGCCGGAAGGGCACGCCGTATGACGAACTCGGACTCGGCGACGTGACGCTGAGCGAGGAGGCGCTGGTCGATGCGATGATGGCGCACCCGATCCTCATCAATCGGCCGCTGGTCGTCTCGCCGCTCGGCGTGAAGCTGTGCAGGCCGTCCGAGGCCGTGGTGGACCTGCTGCCCGGCGGCCTTCCGTCGACGTTCGTGAAGGAGGACGGCGAGATCGTCGAGGCCGCGCCGCGATGACCGTCGACATCCGTCCGGCGGTGGATGCGGACGCGGACGCCATCGCTTCGATCTACGCGCACCACGTTCTGCACGGCACCGCCACTTACGAGGTGGTTCCCCCGACCGTTGCCCAGATGCGCGACACGCTGCGTGCGGTGACCGGGCGGGGATGGCCGTTTCTGGTCGCTTGCGAGGGCGACCAAGTGGTCGGCTATGCTTACGCGACGCAGTTCCGCGATCGCCCCGCTTATGCCTTCGCTTGCGAGAACAGCATCTACGTCGCGGATCACCGGCGCGGTTGCGAGATCGGGCGCGTCCTGCTCGGCGCGCTGCTCAAGGCAGCGCAGGACTTCGGTTTCCGGCAGATGGTGGCGGTGATCGGTGGCGGCGAGCCTGCATCCGTCGCACTCCACGCCGCCTGCGGTTTCGTGCATGCCGGACGGCTCGTCGGCATGGGCTGGAAGGACCAGCGCTGGCTGGACTCCGTCTACATGCAAACATCCCTGGGCGGCGGCACCGCCACCGCGCCGACTCTCAGCTGACTAGACCCCACGATGACCCTGTTCGAGCGATATCTGACCTTGTGGGTCGCCTTGTGCATCATCGCCGGCATCGCGCTCGGCCACCTGCTACCTAGCGCTTTCGCCGCCATAGCCGCACTGGAGGTGGCCAACGTCAACCTGGCGATCGCCGTGCTGATCTGGGCGATGATCGTGCCGATGCTGATGCGGGTCAATTTCGGGGCGCTTGGCAGCCTCAAGGGGTACTGGCGCGGGATCGGCGTCACCTTGTTCGTCAACTGGGTGACGAAGCCGTTCTCGATGGCGCTGCTCGGCACGCTGTTCCTCGGCTACCTGTTCGCGCCGTTCCTGCCGGCAGGGGCCGTATCGTCGTACGTCGCGGGCCTGATCCTCCTGGCGTCGGCGCCTTGCACGGCGATGGTCTTCGTGTGGTCGAACCTGGTCGACGGCGAGCCTAATTACACGCTGAGCCAGGTGGCGCTGAACGACCTCATCATGGTCTTCGCCTTTGCGCCGCTGGTGAGTCTGCTGCTGACGCTCGTGCTGCTGTTCGGCTTCCAGGGCGAGCAGATCGTCCGGCAGCCGCTGGTGATCGCCTTGATCGCCGTGCCGATCCTGTTCCAGGTCTACCTGAACGCGGGCATCGCCTATTGGCTGAGCCGGCGCCTGAACGTGGTCTGGTGCGTGGCGGGGCCTTCGGCGCTGATCGGCGCTTCCAATTTCTTCGAGCTGGCCGTGGCGGCTGCCATCAGCCTGTTCGGTCTCACCTCTGGCGCTGCGCTTGCGACCGTCGTCGGCGTGCTGGTCGAGGTGCCGGTCATGCTCTCGATCGTGGCGTTGGTGAAGCGGAGCAGGGGCTGGTACGAAAAAGGGATCATCGCATGAGACTTCGCGAACTCACCGCGCCGGACGACCTTCCGGCGCTCGACACGGCCTTTGCCCTCGCCCGCCCGGCGCTCGGGCTTGGCGCCGACCAGCCGCCGCCGCGGATCCTGCTGCTCTACGGCTCCTTGAGGGAACGTTCGTTCTCGCGGCTCGCAGTCGAGGAAGCGGCCCGGCTGCTGCGGTCTTTCGGAGCCGAGACGCGCATCTTCGATCCTCGCGATCTGCCGCTGCCCGACCAGGTGAAAGGCGACGATCATCCCGCCGTCCACGAACTGCGCGAGCACGCCTTGTGGTCGGAGGGTATGGTGTGGTGCAGCCCGGAGCGCCATGGCCAGATCACCGGCATCATGAAGGCGCAGGTCGACCATCTGCCGCTGGAAATGAAGGGCATGCGTCCCACCCAGGGCCGGACCCTTGCGGTCATGCAGGTGTCGGGCGGCTCGCAGTCGTTCAACGCGGTCAATTCGCTGCGCCTGCTGGGCCGCTGGATGCGGATGATCACGATTCCCAACCAATCGTCGATCGCGATGGCCTACAAGGAATTCGACGAGGCCGGGCGGATGCGGCCGTCCAGTTATTACGACCGCATCGTCGACGTGATGGAGGAGCTGGTGCGGTTCACCGTGCTCACCCGCCCGCACGCGGGGCAGCTGGTCGATCGCTATTCCGAGCGGAAAGCCGCCGGCGTGCCGGTCGATCCGGCGATGGACCAGTCCGCCATCGCCATCGCCGTCGCCCCGTCGAGGTGAGGCTTCAGGCCGGAAGCCTGCCGGACGGCGCTCCATCGGCAAGCGCGGTAAGTCTGGCGGTCCTCAGGCTCAGCCAGAACAGGAACGCTGCGAACGGCAGGACGCATCCCGAAATGAGCGCCAGGCCGTAGCCGAGGGCCTTGGGGTCGCCAGGCCACAGCTTCGCCGCGACCGGGATCAGGAACGGCCCGAGCGTTGCGCCCAGCACGTTAGAGAACAGCAGATATGTCGCCACCAGGCGCGCCCGCATCCGGCTTTGGCCATAGGCCTGGATCGAGAGCGACATGATGACGGCGTAGCAGGCGAGCATGAAGTTGCCGAGGCCGAGAGCCACCAGCAGCGGCACGCTGCTCGACGCGAAAGGAGCGGCGATCAGGAACGGCAGCGACAGCAGCGTCGCCACCACCAGGCAGCGCATCAGGCCATCCGCCGTGCCGGGCCTGCTCATCCGGCGCGCGATCGAAGGCCAGATGAAAGCGGCCGTCAGCGCCGCCGACCCCACGACGCCGCCGAACAGGTAGCCCGCATTCGCCGCGCCGACGCCGTAAGCGCGGATCAGCAGAGTCGGGGTCCACGAAACGATGCCGTAGCTGGCGATCGCACCGCATCCCACGCCCAGGAACAAGGGCAGGAACATCCCGAGCGTCTGCCGGAAATAGGCGAAGAAGGCGCGCAGATCGGTCTTGTCGTCGCTGCCGGCGGCCTTGACGCGCTCCGGTTCGCGGACGCTGAACAGGAACAGCAGCGACAGGAATATGCCGGGTACGCCGACGATCACCAGCGTCATCCGCCACGCCGACATCGACAGGGCGGGGCCGACATGGGTAGCAAGATCCAGCGCAGCGCCACCGACAATAAAGGCACCTATGCCCATGACAGATGGTACCGAGGCGTAGATCGACACCGGCAAAGACCGCTTGTTCGCGGGAAACATGTCGGCGATCAGCGAGATCGCGGCGGGCGACAGGACCGCCTCGCCGATGGCGACGAAAGCGCGGCAGATCGCCAGCATCTCGAAACTGCGGGTGAAGCCCGAGGCGACGGTGGCGATGCTCCACACCATCGCGCCGGCGGCGACGATCCTGCGACGCTGTCCCTGATCGAGAAGATTGGCGAGCGGCAGTCCGGCCAGCGAATAGACGAAAGCGAACCCCGCTCCGAGCAAGAGGCCAAGCTGGGTGTCGACCAGGCCGAACTCGGCGGACAAGGGCTGCACCAGAAGCGCGAGAATGAACCTGTCGACGAACGACAATGCGTAAAGCGTGGCGAGCAGGATGACGACATACCATGCCCGCCGGTTCGAGAACGGGTCGGCCGGCGCGGCTTGCAAGCGAAGATCGGGCTTGTTCATGTCGCCATCCCCACCGCGCTGAACGCATCGAGGTCCATCGCGGCCTGCAAGGCGCGGGTGGCGGACAAGTCGGTCACGTCCTGCGGCTGCATGTCGTACGGGTTGAAGGCGCCCGACACCGCAGTGTGGACGTTGTTCTGCCGATAGGACAGGAACAATGCGTCGAAGGACGGGGCGTCGTCGACGCCGCTGGCGACCAGCACTTCGCGGTAGTGGGCGATGAGGTCGCGCTCGCTCGATCGCCGGTCCTGAGTCGAAAGCGCGGAATGGAAGAACATCGCGTGCTCGTGTCCGGTGGCTCCGGTAAATCCCAGTTGCCAGTCGATGAAGCCGAGGTCGCCGTTCGCATCGAAGAACAAGTTGCCGCAATGCGTATCGCCGTGCAGCAGCGTGCGTGCCTGCGCGTCGTTGATCCTCCATAGCGCGTCCAGGGCGGCGTGGCCGTACTCGGCGCTGGGCAGGACGTTGCTTATCATCGCGGCGTAAGGCCGCTGGTGGCAGGCATCCCAATGCTTCTGCCGCATGAGCCACGAAAGGTAGACGCGCTGCGGCCGGGTCCAGTCGCGCTGGGCATCGAGGCGCGGGTCGTCCCAGAAGTGCGCGTGGAGCTTGGCCATCTCTTCCATGACCTTGGCCGCGAAATCGATCGTCACGGTGTCGGTCACTCGGCAGAAGTGCACGCCGCGCGTGGTCATGTCCTCGAGCACGAGGATGCCTTGCCGGGCATCTTCGTCCACCCCGGCGAAATAGACGTCGGCGGTTCGCACCGGCACTTCCGCCCCGAACCGGGCGTAGAAGGTCGATTCCTGGATCAGCGCGGCCCAGGTGCGGCGGCGCATGTCGGGATCGAAGCCACCTTTGACATAGACCGCCGCCGGCAGCCCGGCATGGCCGTCGTCCGATGCGTAATCGAGCGTGAAGCGTGCCGAGCTGGAGGTTCCGGCCCGCTCCGCATCGCGCGCGACCGCGGCCACCTTGACGCCGGGAAACCGTTCGGACAGCGCCAGGCTCATCCATTCGGGCGTGATCTCGTCGAAGGTCAGAGGCAATGTCGCTCGTGTCAGACTGAGGGCCAATGCGGTGCTCCTGATGGAATCATGAAACTGGCTCGGGCGGTCGGGAGAGCCTTTCGGGCGTCAGCGCAACTGGCCGCCATCGGCGACGAAGGTCGATCCGGTCACGAAGCCGGCCACCGGGCTGAGCAGAAAGGCGGCCACCGCTCCGATCTCCTCGGGCCTGCCGAACCGCTTCAGGGCGACTTCGTTTTCTATCATCGCGCGGAACCTGTCGCCGTTCGGGCCGGCGAGCATTTCTTCCCAGGTGCCGCCGGGAAAAATGATGTTGCCCGGCGCGATGCCATTCACGCGCACGCCGGCATGGCCCACCAGCTGCGCCAGTTCGCGCGACAAGTGGAGCATCGCGGCCTTGTGCGTGCCATAGGCGATCGGCGTGCCGAACACTTTCATCCCGGCGATCGAGCCGATCAGCAACAGCGCGCCGCCCTTGCGCGCGACCATCGGTTTCAGAACGGCGCGGGCGAGGCGCTGCGCGGAAGTCAGGTTCTGCAGCAGGCTGGCGTCCCACAAGTCGTCCGGCACGTCGAAGCCGGGCACGGTGCGTAGCACGCCGACATTGGCGACGGCGCCCCAGATGGGCCCGAAGTCCCTTTCCACCCGGCCGACGACATCGTCGACCATTGCCGTCTCGCGCATGTCGCCCGCGCGCGACCACACCTTGTCGGGGCCGTATTGCGCGGCCAGTCGCGTGGCGACGGCGGCCAGGCAGTCGGTATCGCGCGCGACGAACGCCACGCGCGCGCCTTCGGCCAGACAGGCCTCGACGATGCCGATCCCGATCCCGCGGCTGCCGCCAGCCACCAGTATGACCCGGTCCTCGAGTTGCAGGTCCATGAAGCGCTCCTTGTTGACGGCGATTGCGGGGGAATAGCTAAGCTCAGCCGATGGCGTGCGTCATCATCACTTTCACCGCGTTGTCGGTGTCGAGCTGCGCACGGAAGGCTTCGGCCAGGTCCTCCAGTGCAAAGCGATGCGTGACCAGCGGCATGAGATCCACGACGCTGCGCGCCATCAGGTCGATGGCCTCGGCGAATTCCTCGTCATAGGCCAGGACGCCGATCATCGTGATCCTGCGCAGCATCAGCAGGCGCATGTCGATCGTCGCCGGGCCGTGATGGTCGGCGACGATGACGAACTTGCCGCGCCGCCGCAGCGAGCGCAGCCCGTCGGTCAGCACCGCGGCCACTCCCGCGCAATCGAAGGCCACGTCCGCCTCGGCCAGCGGCTCGTCGGCGAAGCGGGTCATCTCTTCCCTGAAATGATGGCCGACGAAGGCGCGGGCGCTGCCGTTGCGGGGATCGTGGACAGCGCGCGCCCCCAGTTGCATCGCCAGTTGCAGGCGGCGCTCGCTGTAGTCAATCACCAGGATGTCGCGCACGCCCTTGGCCCGCAGCGCCGCCAGCACGCACTGGCCGATCATGCCGGCACCGAATATCACCACGCGGTCGGTAGCGCGCAGGCCTGCTGAATTGACTGCGTGGAGGCCAACCGAGAACGGCTCGACCAGCGCGCCGGCCTCGTCGGACACGGTTTCGGGTAGAACGAACACGGTCTTGTCCCGCTCCGGCGCGTCGACGCGGACGTAGTGGGAGAACGCCCCATCGGCGCGGCCCAGGCCGACGCCTTGCGTCATCGGGTTGACGACGACCCGGTCGCCCAGGGCTAGGCCATCCACATCCTTGCCGATCGCAACGATACGCCCCGAAAATTCGTGACCGAGGACCGAGCCGGGCGGCACCGTCGGTGCACGGTAGAATGACAGGTCGGTGCCGCATATCCCGCAGGCGGCAACCTGCACTACGATGCCGTCGGCGCCTGCGGCGGGAACCGCGATGTCGTGGATCTCGATCTGCCCGGCTGCCTGAAGGCGCGCCGCCCGCTGCATGGTCATGCGTCTGCAGCCGGCAATTTGACCAGCGCCTTTCCGAAGTTCAGCCCGGAAAACAGCCCGATGAACGCCTCGGGCATGGCGGCCAGGCCATCGAACACCGTCTCGCGCGGGCGCACCGTTCCATCCGCGATCCTCTTGGCCATCTCGACCATGTGGACCTTGATCTGCTCGGGGTAATCGAGGACCAGGAAACCGCGCATCGCGATGCGGGCGGTGAGGATGCGCAAGGCATTGGTCAGCACCAGCGGCGCGCGGTCCTGGTATGCCGCGATCATCCCGCACAAGGCGATCCGCGCGTTGTCGTTGGCCACCGCCAGCGCGGCGTCCAGCTGTGTGCCGCCGACATTGTCGAAGCACACGTCGATGCCGTTCGGCGCGGCGGCGCGCAGCACGTGAGCGAAGTCGGCCCCGGCCTTGTAGTCGATCACCGCATCCGCCCCGATCGACTGGACCCAGGCGCATTTTGCCGGGCCGCCGGCGGATGCGATCACCGTCATGCCGTGTGCCTTGGCGATCTGCACCACGATCGAGCCGACCGCACCGGCGGCCCCGGTCACGAACACCGTCTCGCCCGCCTTGGCCTGCGCGATGTCGAACAGTCCGACGCACGCTGTCATGCCGGTGCCGCCCAGGGGCCCCATGAACGCGATCTCCGGTGCATCGACCTTGGCCAGCGGAATGAAATCCCCGGCCGCCGCCACAACTTCGTCGCGCCATCCGTACTGGTGCTTGACCAGGGTGCCGACCGGCAGCGCCTCCGATCGCGATTCCACCACGCGGCCAAGCGACGGGCCGGCGAGGACTTCGCCGATGGCGAACGGAGCAACGTAACTCGCCATGTCGATCATCCGCACGCGCATCGCCGGGTCCACCGACAGCCAGCGGTTCTGCACCCGGACCATTCCGGCGTCCAGCGAGGGGAGCGCGATGTCCTGCAATGCGAAATTGGCAGGCGTCGGAATGCCGTTGGGCCGCGAAACCAATGTCCAGCCGGTCGCCATAGTGTTGCTCTCCGTCCTGTCCGTGATGGGCGTGCCGCGCGGGATGATCGCTAGCCGCCATTCGGCAGTTGATTTTCTCGACCATCTTCCTAAAACAAGTGAACTAACAGGTCAAGGACGCGTGACCAAGCGCCACGTCTGACACTGCAGATCAATAAGATAAATCAATAGGGAGTGTCCCCGGATGTCCATCGAAGTTCAGGCTCGTCCCCAAGCACGTCCAAGGCTGCCGCACAGCTTCGACGAGTTCACCGCGGCATGGTTCACCGAGGCTCTTTCGGCCCGCTTTCCCGGCGTGTGCGTAGCCAGCATCGCGCGCAGCGACGAGCGCGTCGGCACCTCCGCCTCGTGCCGGTTCATGCTGGCGTACCACGACACGGGCGGCAACGGGGGGGCTCCCGATTCGCTGTTCGTGAAGGGTGGTTTCAGCGAAAACCAGCTTAAGCGCTATTGGGTGGTGCTGCAGCAGGAAGCGCACTTCTATAACGAACTCGCGCCCGACGTGCCGATGAACATCCCGCGCCACTATTTCGCCGCGATCGACGACGAGCAGCAGGGCCTGACCATGCTGGAAGACCTGAGCGCGCGCGGTGTGCGGTTCGGGTCGTGGGGCAAGCTGAGCGTCGATGCAGTCGCCGCGCTGATCGAGCAGTTCGCCCGGTTGCACGGCCGCTGGCAGGGTGATGCGCGCCTGCCGGGGCTGGCCGGGTGGGAATTGCCGCAGCGCGGGTTCCTGAAGTACCTGGTGCGGGACAAGCATTGGGACCAGCTCGTCGATCGCGTCTACGGCGCGCGGCTGGTGGAGGCAGTGCCTACTCCCGACCTGATCCGCACCGCGCTGGACCGGATGTGGGCGCTCAACGATGCCGCCCCGCGCACCCTGGTCCACGGCGATGCGCACGGCGGCAACATGTTCTTCGGTGCCGACGGGACGCCCGGCACGCTCGATTTCCAGCTGTGCTTCGCGGGAACCGCCATGCACGACATTTCGTGGCTGATCGTCAGCGGGCTCTCGATCGAGGACCGCCAGCGCGACGAGGCGCGGCTGATCAAGCTCTACCGCGAAGCGGCGCAGGCCCGCGGCGTCCAGCTTCCCGATTTCGATGCCTTGTGGCTGATCCATCGGCAACAGATGGCGCACGCCTTCGTGTCGGGCGCGTGCGAGCCGATCGAGTCGGGGCCGTTGGAGATGATAAACGCCGCCGCCGAAGTCACGATCGCCGCCGCGCGGGACCATGATGTGCTTGGCGCCCTGGGAATCGCACGCGGATGACGGTGGTCACGCAACGTGCGAGCGGAGACATGACCGGCGCATGCGCAGGGCTGCGCGTCCTGGAATTCGCCACCATGGTTTCGGGCCCTTACGGCGGGCAACTGCTGGGTGACCTGGGCGCCGACGTCATCAAGGTCGAGCCGCTTTCGGGCGATCCGCTGCGCTCGATCAGGCCAGCTCACAACGGCATGTCGTCCACTTTTGTGCAGTTCAACCGGAACAAGCGCAGCATCGCCATCAATCTCAAATCCAGCGAGGGCGCCGCGATCGCGCGCGAACTGGCGGCTTCGGCGGATATTCTGATCGAAAACAACCGTACGGGCGTGATGCAGCGGCTTGGGCTGGATTACGAGGCACTACGCGGCGACAATCCCGGCCTGATCTATGCTTCGGTGACGGGCTTCGGATCAAGCGGGCCTTACGCGGATCGGCTGGCTTACGAGCATTTGCTCCAGGCGTTCTGTGGCGTCATGCGCCTGCAGGGCAGGGATGGCCCTCCCGCCGGCATTCAGAACGTCGTCGTCGACAAATCGAGCGCGATGTTTGCCACCAACGCCATCCTGGCCGCCTTGCTCTACCGCGAACGAGGCGGCGGCGGGCAGAAGATCGACTTGTCGCTGATGGCGGCGGCTGCCTCGTTCCTGCTGCCGGAATCGATGACCAACGACAGTTTCCTCGATCCCGCGGCGGAACAGGTGAAGGCGCCCAATACCTTCTTCCCCGTCGAAACCGCGGACGGCCACGTCATCGGCTATCTGCAGCAGCGCTCGCACTTCGTGGCCCTGTGCCGCGTGTTCGGGCGCGAGGATCTCATCGAGGACCCACGCTTCCAGACCGCGTGGGACATCTTTTCGAAGCTGCCGGTGATCTGGTCCGAAATGCAGTCGGTGGCGGGCAATCTCACGACCCGGCAAGTGGTCAAAGCCGCCGGGCGCGAAGGCATGCCGCTGGCGCCGGTCAACACCATGCGCGACTTCATCGCCGATCCGCAGGTGGCCCATGGCCAGGTGTTCGAGACGATCGACGATGCTGATCTCGGTCCGGTTCGCCACATCCGCTATCCCGCGAGCTTGTCGCAAAGCCCCGCGTCGATCCGGATGATCGCGCCGCGGCTGGGCGAGCATGGCGCGGCGGTACTGGCCGAACTGGGCCGCAGCCCGGAAGAGATCGCAGCCCTGCGGGACCAGCGCATAATCGCCTGAAAACCAATCGCCGCGCGGCAGGTGGCAAGCGGCGTGCGGCATAGCGGGAGAAGTATCATGGATCACGGCGCGACCGGGCGACTGGGGCATATCGTCATCGATGCGATCGCGCGGTTCGCCGATCGCGAACTGCTTTACGACGGCACCACGCGGTGGACCTACCGCGATCTCGGCGACACGATCGGTCGCTTCACGGCGGTGCTGACCGACATGGGGCTGGGCCGGGGAGACGGGGTGGCGGTGCTGTCCGGCAACCGCGTCGAACCCTGGGCGGTGCTTTGCGCCTGCAATCTGCTCGGCATACGCTACACCCCGCTGCACCCGCTGGCCGCCGAGGACGATCACGTCCACATCGTGTCGGATTCGACCGCCTCGGTGCTGATCTTCGATCCGCTCAAGTTCGCGCCGCGCGCCCGTGCCATTGCCGATAGAGTGCCCGGCCTCAAGCACGCGGTTTCGCTGGGGCCTTGCGATGGCGCGCAGGATTTCGTGGCTTTGGCAGCCGCCGCCGCGCCGCAGCCGCTGATCGACCGCTCGGCGGACACCGACATTCCCTATCTGGTCTATACCGGCGGAACGACGGGCCGGTCGAAGGGGGTGATGCTCTCTCACAAGAGCCTCGTCACGATGACGATCATCATCGCCTCTGAATGGGAGTGGCCTGCTACGCCGCGTTATGCGCTGGTAACGCCGATAAGCCATGCCGCGGGGATCAACATGTACCCGCTGATGTTCATGGGGGGCTATGCCCGGCTCCTGCAGGGCTGGGATACCCCGGTCTTCTGCGAGACGGTGGAGCGCGAGCTGCTCAATTGCACGTTCCTGGTTCCCACGCTCATCAACACGTTGATCGATGCGCAGGAAATTCGCGCCCGCCACGACCTTCGCTCGCTGGAACTCATCATTTACGGCGCCGCACCGATGTCGCCCGATCGTCTGCGTCAGGGCATGGCGATCTTCGGCCCGGTTTTCCTGCAGCTTTACGGCCAGTCGGAATGCCCGCAGGCCTTGAGCACGCTGCGCAAGGCGGATCACGACCCGGACCGGCTCGATCGGCTGGCGTCGTGCGGGCTGCCGTCGCGGCTGGTGCAGGTCGCCTTGCTGGACGGCGACATGAACGAGGTCGGCGTCGGCCAACCCGGAGAGATCTGCGTGAGGGGCCCCCTGGTGATGGACGGCTACTGGGGTCAGCCCGAACTGACGGCGGAGGCCTTCGCGGGCGGCTGGCTGCACACCGGCGACGTGGGCATCAGGAGCACCGAGGGTTACCTCACCATCGTCGACCGGACCAAGGACATGATCATCTCGGGCGGTTTCAACGTCTATCCGCGCGAAGTGGAGGACGCGTTGATGTCCCATCCAGCGGTTGCGCTGGCGGCGGTCATCGGCATACCAGATGCGCGCTGGGGCGAGGCCGTCACCGCGTTCGTGACCCTGCATCCGGCGGCGAACGTCGACGAAGCGACCTTGCAGGCGCACGTGAAGGCAAAGCGCGGCGCGCCGTGGTCGCCCAAGTCGGTGCAGTTCATCGCGGAAATTCCGCTGACCGGCCTCGGCAAGCTCGATCGCAAGGCGCTGCGG
>Ga0247734_1001739_pt1 | contig 15933 bp, 18 predicted proteins | sample UWRJL103311B2_FD_180933 | JGI IMG/M metagenome (GOLD analysis project Ga0247734, IMG submission 180933) | Plant litter microbial communities from Arlington Agricultural Research Station in Wisconsin, United States - UWRJ-L103-311B-2 | ecosystem: Environmental > Terrestrial > Plant litter >... | reverse complement strand
CTGTGAGATATAATACCCAGCCGGCAATGGCTTTGTGATTAGTTATAGAAAAAAATATTTCCAGCAGGCCATTCAATAAAAAAGTTAATGCAAAATAAAAACTGATCAGACCATAACTGACCTCAGGTTTAGCAAAAACATAAATTCCCAATATTATCAGGAAAGCTCCCGATAACATAAATATCCACCAGAAACGCAGCGATTGTTTGATTTCAGAGATATGCATGGCCTTTCAATTTAGAATTTAAGTCACCTTCTGCAAATCTATGGTCTTATTTATGCGGCATTTATGACAACAGTTTAATAAATAAGTGATTATGATCAGTATTGTGCAGCTTAATACCGGATTAATTACGAATGGTTTCAAGTTTCCTGTAATTCAGTACCGTAATATGGCTTCCTTTCATTTCTATCAGATTCTCTTCTTTAAAATCCGATAAAGTCCGGATCACAGTTTCAGTAGCGGTTCCGGCCATGGAAGCGATATCTTCCCGGGTAACGGCCATGGAAAAGGGTTTGGACAGGTCGTTGTGATAACGGTTTACAAGCATAAGCAAAGCCTGCGATACCCTTTTTCGTACAGAATTATAGGCAAGATCCAGAAGACGTTCTTCGCGGTCTTTAACTTCATTTGATAACATTTTGATAAATTTCGAAGCTACCTCCCGGTTACCCTGCAGCAAAGAGAAAAAGTCATCTTTTGGGATCAGGGCTATTTCAGAATTTTCAAGTGCTATCGTAGATTCGCAGTAAGGTTGATCCTGTAATAAATCAAGGTAACCGAAAAAATCTCCTTCTTTATATAGTTCGGTGATGTATTCCTTGCCGTTGTCATTGGATTTGTAAGCTTTGATTTTCCCCCGCTGAAGGAAAAAAATATATGAAGGCGAACTTCCTTCTACATAAACAGTATCTTTTTTTTCCAGATGCTTTACTTTTTTATTTTCGGCCAGTTTAGCAATTGGATTTATTGCTGTTGCTTCTGTTATAAACTGGTTTAGACCTTGTGCGGTCCGTTCAAAACGGTGTTTGATCCGTTCACTTTTTTTTAACCGGATTTCAATAATATTCAAAAGTTCAATATCATCATAGGGCTTTGTAAGGTAATCATCGGCGCCCATTGTCATCCCTTTCCGGTAATCTTCTTTTTCTGATTTGGCAGTTAAAAATATAAATGGGATATCTGCCGTATTTTCACTCTTGCCTAATAAATGCAATACGCCATATCCATCCAGTTCGGGCATCATGATATCACAGATAATGATATCAGGATTACACGTGCCGGCCAGCTTGACGCCTTCTTTCCCGTTTTGTGCTTCAAATACCTTATAGTTTGCAAGCTCAAGAATTTCAGCTGTATTTTCCCGCATTTCGGGATTGTCTTCGATAACAAGGATTTTTTTTTGTGCCATAATAATCTAATATTGATTTTGTAAGAGGTATTGAAGCGAGCAATTTAGCTATCAACTAAATGCGTCATTTGAGTAGGTACTTTAATATATAAGGTCAATAGAAAACTTTAATTTCATCGATCAGTTTAGTATTTGTGTCATATTTTGCCGGCTGATTTTAAGTGTAGAATATGCGTTAATCTCTTTTTTTTATTTTCCGTATTTATTAAAAATAATACTCAATAGAAACTCATCATATCTGGTTTCGAGATAGCCAAGGCTTGCTAAAAATAGAATCCAGTTCCTGCTGTTAATTTAAAAAAAATTAAAGTTATGTAAATATGTATAATGTTGATTAATAGTCATATACGTATATAGTTGTTGCGTATATAAAGTCTATGATTGGATGATTTTTCGAAAATTGTGGTGGCTGTTTAAGTATAGACAATTGGCAAAATGCTAGATTTACCCGTGTATATATTGGGTATTTTTTTGAGCGTTGAAGTATTAATTTAACTCAGGAAATCCACTCGATATTATTCCTGAGCAACCTGATATTTTTATTCTGTTCCATCTTTTTCAGCAATCTTGAAACGACCTCACGGGAAGTATTCAGGTCATTCGCAATTTCCTGATGTGTAATCGTCAGAATATTACTCTTACTATTTTCAAACTGGTTTTTTAGGTAAAATTCCAGCCTCTCGTCCATGCCTTTGAACACCACATTGTCAAAGACAACCAAAAGTTCTTCAAAACGGGCGCGGTAATTTGCAATGACAAAATAATACCAGGTCTTATATTTCTGCATGAGCTCATCCATTAACTGAATCTGAATCATGATGGCAACGGTGTCTTCCACGGTTCTAGCCATAATTTCGCTGGCTTCCTGTTTTGTGTTGCAAATCATCGACAAGGCACAGGCATTTCCCGCTTCCAGGTCATAAATGAATGCTTCTTCGCCATCGTCACCCTGCCGGTAAAGTTTCACGCGACCTCTTCCAATAAGTAATGTATGCTTAATAAACTGTCCGGTCCGCATGATCACTTCTCCGGCAGGGATGCTTTTAAGGATGCATTCCTTCGTCAGCCGCTGTTTTAATTCAGGCTCAAAATCGGGGAAAACTGTATCGAGGTAGTAGGAAATACTTTCAATCATTTTGGAAAATTGATAATGTAAGTTGGTCAGTTGTGATCCGTATTTGCTTTTGTAAAGAAGCAACAAAAATTCATACGTCTATGTGACTTTTATCACTTACTAGCATTATAAAACTCCTGATTTTTGTAAAATAATTAACAAAACAATGGAAATCATTGCATACATCGCGTCTGTGTTTATCGGCATTTCACTGGGTCTGATCGGAGGGGGCGGGTCCATACTGACCGTTCCTGTTTTGGTGTATATGTTTGGAATCAGTCCGCTGATTTCCACTTCCTATTCACTTTTTATTGTTGGCTCAACCAGCCTGGTCGGTGCTTATAATAATTATCGGAAAGGGGCAGTGAAGATTAAAACGGCGCTGCTGTTTGGCAGCACATCGATCACCACGGTTTTTATAACGCGTAAATTTCTTATTCCATTAATTCCCAGGGATCTTTTTAAAATCGGACAATTTCAGATTACCGAGCCTTTGCTGACCATGATACTTTTCGCTGTATTAATGATGGCAGCATCAGTAGGAATGATCAGAACCAAGGAAAGGAAACCGGGTTGTCTTGCATGTGATTTGAAAGGAAATATAATTAAAATGCTGCTCAGTGGGGTAGGAATCGGTCTTACTACCGGGATTCTGGGTGCGGGCGGAGGTTTTCTGCTGATACCGACATTGGTACTGGTACTGGGTATGCCCATGAAAGAAGCAATCGGTACTTCACTTCTGATCATTGCCCTCAATTCGCTGATCGGGTTTGCAGGTGACATCGGTCATTTTACAATTGACTGGATATTTCTGCTAAAAATTACAGCCATCGCTATGGCAGGAATCCTGATTGGCGGAGCTATTTCCAAAAGGATAAATGCGGCTTCTTTGAAAAAAGGATTTGGCTGGTTTGTGCTGGTCATGGGTATTTATATTATATCAAAAGAGCTGCATGGAATATAGGATTTTTAAACAAACAATTAAAAAAACATATTATGAAAATCGAACAAATCTATACGGGCTGTCTTGCACAAGGCGCGTATTATATCGAAAGTAATGGGGAAGCAGTCGTAATCGACCCGCTTCGTGAAGTTGAACCCTACATCAGCCGGGCCGAAAAAGATAAGGCCAAAATCAAGTATGTGCTCGAAACGCATTTCCACGCCGATTTTGTATCAGGCCATATTGACCTTGCTGAAAAAACAGACGCCCAAATTGTATTCGGGCCAACCGCCAAACCAGGTTTTGAAGCGCACGTAGCACAGGACGGGGAGGAGCTGAAAGTGGGAAACATTACTTTTACCGTACTCCATACGCCGGGGCACACGATGGAAAGCAGCTGTTATCTTTTAAAAGATGAACATGGAAAAGAGGTGGGAATCTTTACGGGCGATACACTATTTATTGGTGATGTCGGACGCCCCGATTTGGCGCAAAAGGTAGTAGCCGAATTGACACAGCAAAAACTGGCCGAACATCTTTTTGATTCTTTACGTGATAAAATTATGCCTTTGGCCGATGACATTATCGTATATCCAGCTCACGGAGCTGGAAGTGCCTGCGGGAAAAATATGAGCAAGGAAACCACCGACACGCTGGGTAACCAGAAAAAGTTTAACTATGCCCTGCGTGCAGATATGACCAAAGAAGAATTTGTGAAAGAAGTTACTGCCGGGCTGACGCCGCCTCCGGCTTACTTTCCGGAAAATGTCATGATGAATATCAGAGGATATGAAAGCATTGATACCGTTTTGGAAAGGGCAGATCACGCATTGGATCCGGCGGCTTTTGAAGCGGCCGCCAATGAAACGGACGCCGTGATGATCGATACCAGAGATGCAGAAATCTTTGCAAAAGCATTTATACCCAATTCAATTAACATCGGAATTAATGGAAGTTTTGCTCCCTGGGTGGGCACACTGATACCCGATATTAAACAAAGAATATTGCTGATTACCGATCAGGGCCGTGAAGAGGAAGTTGTGACACGTCTGGCACGTGTAGGTTACGACCATACGATCGGGTATTTAAAAGGAGGAATAGATGCCTGGATCAAAGCCGGGAAAGAAATTGATCAGATTGAATCGGTGCGTGCTGACCAGTTGGGCGAGCGTCTGCAAAGCGATTCATCTGCGGTTTTACTGGATGTACGTAAAGCCAGTGAGTTTGATTCTGAGCATGTCATCGGCGCCGAAAATGTTCCGCTTGATTACATTAATGATCATTTCGCGCAGATTGATAAAAACAAAACATATTTCGTACACTGTGCAGGCGGTTACCGGTCTATGATGTTTAATTCAATTCTGAAAGCAAGGGGTTACGATAACCTGATCGATGTGCAGGGAGGTTTCAAGGCTATAAAAGAGTCCGGTAAACTGGAAGTGAGTAATTATGTATGTCCAAGTACACTTTTGTAAGACAATATCATGGGAATTTTCGCATCAATTTTCGGAAATAGTCAAACAGTTCTGAAAGGTCTTGTTGACAATGGCGCGCTTATCGTTGACGTGCGCAGTCCGCAGGAATTTGCTTCCGGCCACATTGAGGGAAGCATGAACATACCACTGGAAACAATCAATTCCAAACTGGCCTTTTTAAAAAGCAAAGAAAAACCGGTGATTACCTGCTGCCGCAGTGGCACCCGCAGTGGCCTGGCCCAAGTGTCATTAAGGGCAGCCGGTGTAGAGGCTTATAATGGCGGCAGCTGGGATAAACTCATACAAAAAATTCAATAAAAGATCAACTGTAAATAAATGTTTGGAGTAATAAAACAGCCCTGGCCATATTATGTGGCCGGGCCGATTGTTTGTACATATTGATCAGCCAATCAAAAAAATATCTATCGTATTATTGCAATGAATAATTTATTTTTTTTAACTTTGGGATATGGGAGTTACAAAGACACAAGTTTTTACGGATAAACAAAACCGTATCGCTGATTTGGCCAAAGCACTATCGCACCCGGCACGGGTTGCGATCATACAGCATTTATTAAAGGTTAATTCGTGTGTTTGCGGTGATCTGGTTGAAGTGTTGCCATTGGCGCAGGCCACAGTTTCACAACATTTGAAAGAGCTCAAAAATATTGGTATTATTCACGGAGAGATCAATCCGCCACGGGTTTGCTACTGTATTAATGAAACCGTTTGGGAAGAAGCCAGATTGATTTTTGGTGAAATTTTTGAATCTGACATTACACCGAATTGCTGCAGTTAATGTAAGAATTGCAACTGTTTTTTATGTTTAATTTAATCGTAATATAGCAATGAATAATTTGAATCCGATGAACTGGCAAGCCTTCAAAAACACACTTTTGGAAAATACGGATAAGGTCCTTCAATTCCAATATGCAGAGGGTCAATTTGTAGATGCATCTTATCATATTACTGAAATCAAGCAGGCGCCGATTGTGTCGGTTGATTGCGGTGGGGTTATGAACAACTGGACGGAAATTATTGTACAACTATGGGAGCCATCTGTGGCTGGGATCGATCGTGCCATGAAAGTAAGTAAAGCGCTTTCAATCGTTAATGTGGTAGAAAAATCGCTGCCACTTAATCCGCTTGGTGTGGTCAAAATTGAATTTGGTAATTCTAAATTTGACACGCGGCAGATGTATCCATCGGATTTTGTTTCAGATGGTGAATCATTTACTGTAAATCTGGCTGCCGACTTTACCCAATGCAAAGCAATTAACAGAGGACAAAGCTGCGGTACAACGCCATCCGGTGAGGAATGCTGCTCACCTGCCAGCAAGGTAGAAACCATAATTAAAGAAAAGGAACTGGAAATTGTCGGAGCAGAAGTTTCGTCTTGCTGCACACCGGGCGGGGGATGTTGTTAATGATTTTTTAAACATATTCATATGATCACCATACGACCATTAGAGCCAGAGGATTGGCCTGCCGTTCGTGAAATTTATGCACAAGGCATTGCAACCGGCGATGCTACCCTGGAAACCAGTCCGCCTGAGTGGCAGGTCTGGGATCAGTCGCATGTAGCCCAGTATCGGTTTGTGGCACTTTCAGACAGTGGTGAAATTGCTGGCTGGGCTGCACTTACTCCTGTTTCCGGACGATGTGTTTATGCCGGAGTTGCCGAAGTAAGTGTTTATATCGGTAGTGATTTTCGGGGAAAAAAAGTAGGTGACACACTTTTAAAGCACCTGATTGTCGAAAGCGAGAAAGGAGGGTACTGGACACTTCAGGCAGGAATCTTTCCTGAAAATATCCCCAGTATCAAACTGCATGAGAAAAATGGTTTCAGGGTAATTGGATACCGTGAAAATATTGGAAAAATGAAAGGCATTTGGCGGACAGTCAATCTTTTGGAAAGAAGAAGTAAAGTATCGGGAATTGATTAAAGAAAAATGAAAAAAATACTAGTACTATGCACCGGCAACAGCTGCCGAAGCCAGATAGCGGAAGGGTATCTTAAATATTATGCAGGTGAAAGAGCCAGCGTATATAGTGCAGGTGTTGAAACACATGGCGTTAATCCCAAGGCGATTTCCATCATGGCCGAAGAAGGAATTGATATCTCAGGCCATACCTCAAACAATATTGACGAGTATACAGATATAGACTTTGATTTTGTGATCACGGTTTGTGACAATGCCAAAGAACGCTGTCCATATTTTCCGACCAATGCAAAGAAATTCCACCATAACTTTCCAGATCCTGGCAAAGCTACCGGGAGTGATGAGCAGATAACAGAGCAGTTTCGCGTGGTGCGTGAAATGGTCAAAAAGTACTGTGAAGATTTCGTCAATGAGAATTTATAAATACTAAATATGTCTGCATCCAATTTGGTTCGGCATCCCGGTAATCCGGCTGCCGCAGGAACTAGTCGTAAGAAACTAAGCTTTCTGGACCGTTACTTAACGTTATGGATTTTTCTGGCTATGGTTATCGGGGTCGGTCTTGGTAATTTTATTCCTTCAATACCGGGTTATATCAATACTATTTCAAGTGGAACCACAAATATTCCGCTGGCAATCGGGCTGATCCTAATGATGTACCCGCCGCTTGCCAAAGTGAAATATAACAAAATGGGCGAGGTATTCCGCAATACCAAAGTAATGACCGCTTCTCTGGTGCTAAACTGGATTATCGGGCCGGTGCTTATGTTTATTTTAGCCGTAATATTTCTGCCTAACCATCCTGATTATATGATCGGATTGATCCTGATCGGACTTGCCCGATGTATTGCCATGGTTTTGGTCTGGAACGAATTGGCCGAAGGTAGCCGTGAATATGCCGCCGGACTGGTGGCACTCAACAGCGTGTTTCAGGTGCTGCTTTACAGTTTTTATGCCTGGTTCTTTATCACAGTGCTGCCTCCTTTGGTTGGACTTAATGGTCTGCCGGTAAATATTACGATTTCTGAAATTGCAATTAGTGTAGGAATTTATCTGGGAATACCGTTTGCCGCCGGAGTGCTCAGCCGGTTTGGATTAACTGCATGGAAAGGGGAGGAGTGGTATGAAACCAAATTTATTCCGATGATATCACCTGTTACACTTGTCTCACTTTTAGCTACGATCATGCTCATGTTCAGCCTGAAAGGAGAACTGATCGTTCGGTTGCCGGGTGATGTGCTTTTGATCGCTATTCCACTGCTTATTTATTTTGCCATCATGTTTTTGGTCAGCTTTTTTATGGCTAAATCCCTGGGTGCAGATTATTCTCAAAATGCGTCGATTGCATTCACAGCCGCGGGTAATAATTTTGAACTTGCTATTGCAGTCGCAATCGGTGTCTTCGGGATAAACTCCGGCCAGGCATTTGTGGGCGTGATTGGTCCGCTGGTAGAAGTACCGGCATTGATTGCCCTTGTGAACGTGGCTTTTTGGTTACGGAATAAATATTATAAAATTGAAAATTCTAATTTATGAAAATTACCATTTCGCGTGAATTGTGAAATGAAACCTGTGAAATTCGGCCGTTACAAGTAAACAATGAATATCAGTTTGGAAGTGCGGATCAAGCTGTAAGGAAGTACTTAAAACCGAATCATTCGTAATGAGACAACTGGATAAATAAAGTGTCTAAAATGGCAAAACAGTTTGGCTGCTTATTGGTTGATGAAGATGATTATATCCTTGTCAAAGTATACTGCCAACTACTATATTAACGGTACATAAAACAGCGGCCGACATTCCTGATCCCAGAAGCAAAGCTTTTTGAACTGAGTTTAGAGCCATTGCAGTATACTTATAATCGTAACTCACTCAAAAGCGGAACCCAAATCCTGCATTACCGAACAAATTGAACCTGTCCTTATCAAAATCGTCTAAAATGTAACCCGGGCCGAGTTCAATCTCTGCATACCAGATTTTCGAAAATTTAAAAGTTGCACCGGCGAACAATCCAATCTGGTGGCTGTTTCTACCGTTTAACCGGAGGAAATCCTTTCCTGTGTAGTGACCAGTATAGGATAATGAAGCACGCCAGCCAATATTAGTGTTACTATTGTTGATCTGGTGAATAGGGCTGAAATAGTATCTTACTGAACTCACAATGTAGGGATTGACCGGAGAAACACCCTTGTATCTATCCTTATCTTCAACTTTGTCACTTAGTTTTTCCCAAAAACAAAGTCCGATTTCGTTGTGCCAGGAGAATTCTGGTTTAAAGAAATATTCATAACCGACACCGGTACCAAGAAGATTGATTTTAAACATGGATTTATCTGTTTGAGAAAATCCTTTTGTCAGACTCATCATTAAAGTTAAGGCAAGTGTTAGCGTTTTCATAGTGTAAGTGATTAATTTGAGACCAGCCTGGCCGAAAGAATTTGAATCCTATCCGTTGAGGGACAATACTGAATTTTTTCTTTACGGCCAGGTGATCTTTCTTGTAACGGACAATTATTATCCAACTGTAATCTCCTTTTTAGGAGCAGGTAGGCTTACCTCTTTTTTTGGAAGGGTCAGTTTGAGAATCCCATCCTGATACTGCGCATCAATTTTATCAGATTGTGTATTTTGTGGCAGCTGAAACGAACGCGAGAAGCTTTGGTAAGAGAATTCTCTTCTGTGGTAATTCTCTTTTTCTTCATTAGTTTCATGTTCTTTCTGAGAGCTGATCGTAAGCTTGTCGTTTTCTACTTCAATTTTAAAATCCTTTTTCTCCAGACCCGGAGCAGCTAACTGGATGGAATACCCTTCGTTATTTTCAGTAATGTTTACAGACGGAACTTTCACTCCAAGCCCCAATCCTGGGAAATTTCCGTCAAAGTCGAACAGTGCTGGAATATCCAATGCAGTGTTTTCAAAAAAATCATTTAAGAGGAGTCTTGGGAACAGGCTACCGTTTCCGTTTCTTTTTACTAGTGACATAGTTTTATTGTTTAGGATGAATAAAAAATTAACACTATAAATTTAGCCGCAGAGTTGTTTCAATGGAATGATACAACGCAGAAGATCAAATGATTATGATCAGATTTCTGGTGGTCACATATATTTGACCTGTTACTTCATTTCTTTAACATCAGGATCAATACAGCTCATGTTTATAATAAAGAATTTCCTGTAACTGATAAAATCCTGACTTAAGTGGGTGGCCAGTTTTAAAGAATGACCCCGCTCATCTTTTTAAATATTTAGATTTTGCTGTTTCCCGGCCATCATATATCCCTTTATAGCAATAAACAGGTCGATCAGATTGTCTTTTGAAACAGCGTCAATCCCATTCGTCATCACGTTTTTACGCTCCGGTTTTTTTTCAAAAATTGTTGCTATTCGAAGCATTGTACGGTCAAAAAGATTTAGGTGGTGAATGGCCAGTTTTCCCGGTAAAAAAAAGGTATTGTCTTTTTTAAGAAGTGTTTTAGGAATATTTTCTCTCAATATTCTCCTTTGCTCTTTTTCGTCTGAATCAGGAGTTGCACAGTCAATGAATATAAAAATCTTTTTGGATTCCAAAATTTTAGTGTGTTTGATTAAAAATGGACGCAACAGAAGCTTTCCATAATATACTGAACTGCCCAAGATAATAAAGTCAAAATCCTGTAACGTTTCATTCGTAATTTGGTCGTCCAGGCATGGAAGGTCTAACTCATGGCCTAGCCAATGTGCATACTGACGCGTAGCGCCGTACTTTCCCTTGAATACAATCGCTCCTTTTTTCATGATTGATTTCATTTGTTAAGTAATAAAATTAATCCGGAAGTGATTTTCTCTGAATGATACGAAGCATGAGTCTGAATGATTCTGATCAGATTTTAAAGTCAGTTTTCATACCTGACCTTTTTAAATATAGAGCATAAATCAAATTATGCGTCCTTAATAGAGCCGGTAATTTTAGCTAAGATTTTCTGACAATCGGTATTTTTCAGAAAACGGGCATTTGTTATTCGCGTGGTTTTGACGGGAGTAATACCGCAAAATTGCAAGGTTGCCCGTTTGATCGTATTGATATCACTGTTTCGGTACTGCAGCCAAATCCACCACCATGGAGAATCCGACGTAACAATAAGTTCTGCGGATCTGCCTTTCAGCAGCTTGTCCCAAAAAGGATCATTGTCGTGGTATTTGAAAGCGAAGCCGGGACACAATGTCCGGTCCAAAAAACCTTTTAACAGAGCAGGAACGGAGCCCCACCACATCGGATAAACAATGACCCACTTTTGACACCATTTTATATTTTCCTGTGCAATGAGCAGGTCGGGTTCCAGATCCTGGACTACTTTATATCCTTTCCAAAGTATCGGATCGAACTGCATATCTCCCAATTTTTGAATTCTTACTTCGTGGCCTTTTTTAACAGCTTGTTGTAAATAAGTGTCTGCAATTTGTCCGTTTAAGCTTTCTTTGTCTGGATGTGCGAGAAGGATGTATATTTTCATATTGTTACTATTTTATCAAATTTTCGAGCCGGTTATCATGAATAATTTTTCCATCTTCCATCTCGATATTGCGCTCTGTATTGCTGGCAAATTTCAAATCATGCGTTACAATCAGGATCGTCTGATTATATTCCCGGGCCAGGTTTTTGAACGTATCAAATACGATTTCGCTGTTCTTTTTATCCAAATTTCCAGTAGGTTCGTCGCCCATAATAATCATAGGGTCGTTAATAAGTGCCCGTGCAATCGCCACACGCTGCTTCTCTCCACCTGAAATCAGATTGGCATTTTTAAGTGCAAGATGTTCAATGCCAAGTATTTTTAATTTTTCCATGGCGCGGTGCTCAATTTCATTTTCCGGGTATTCGTTAAGTTTTAATCCGGGAAGCATTACGTTTTGCAGTACCGTAAACTCTTTGAGCAGATAATGAAACTGGAATACAAATCCGATTTTTTTATTCCTGATCCTGGCAAGCTGTTCCTCTCTTTTATTTTCCGTGGATTCGCCGTCAATCCAGAGTTCTCCTTCATAGTCTGTATCCATCGTTGAAAGAATGTAGAGCAGAGTCGATTTACCACACCCGGATTTTCCGGTAACTGAAACGAATTCGCCGTCTGTAATAGAAAAATTGATGTCGGAAAGGACACTTACCCGGACAGGATCATTGAAGTCCTTGTTTATATGCCGTGCTTCCAGAATGATCTTTCCCATTATTTTCCTCTGATAATAACGACAGGATCCACTCTACTGGCTTTTCTGGATGGAAACCATCCTGCCATAAAAGTGGTAACCAGTGAAAAAACAATTCCGATGCCATAAAACCAGGGATCATAATTAACCGGATATGTTGTTATGGTTGGCAATGAAGGCGTTACAAACGGAATTTGGTCTATAATCAGCGAAAGGCCAAAGCCCAGGAGCAGCCCCGCAATTCCCCCGGAAAACCCGATTACCAGCGCAATGAGCAAGAAAATCTTTTGTACATCTTTCCCTGAAAAACCGGTTGCTTTGAGTATGGCAATGGTATCCATTTTTTCATAGATCATCATGTTAAGAATATTATAAATGCCAAATCCTGCCACGATCAGTACGGTGATCCCTACAACATATGAAATAAGGGTCCTGATAAAACTGCCTGTTTCGAATTGAGCGTTTGCCGTCTGAATGTCTTCGGCATCTGTATTGAAAATACGGGCAAAAACGGTGGCCGTTTTAGGAGCATTGTTTATGTCAGTCAGTTTGATCTGAATATCAGTAACATAGTTGCCTGTTTTGCCAAGCAGTTTCTGAACAAGACCGATCGAAGCGAAGCTTGTGGCTTTATCATATTCCTGGATTCCGGATTGAAAAAGTCCAACTACCTTTAATTGAAAAATCTCTCCTTTGGTAGTTGTAACCTGAATTACTTTTCCAACATCTGCCAGCAATAAATCAGCTAATGATTTTCCCAGAATAATGCTGTTGGGGATTTTTAGGAGGTCTGCACCGGAACCTGAAATGATATAGTCATCGAAATGGAACAGCTTGTCTTCCTGCCCGGGGTCAAGACCCTGTACCATTCCGTTCAGATCAATGTTTCCGTCATTGAAAAAGACCTGTGTTGTTACTCTGGGTGTAACGCCCAAAACATTTTTACTGTTTTTAAGATAGGCAATAATGGCTGAACTGTTGCGAATTTCCTGCCTGACATTCACTGCTTTTACCGAACTGATAAAATGATATGAATTTTTGTACGCATTGTCATGCGTAACCGGCTGATCCTTATTAGGTTTGATATCATTGTACAAGCGGATGTGCGGTACCCGGTTTAATATAAGTCCGTCAAGCAATACATTGAGCCCGGTCATAAAGCTCAGCAAAGCGATGAACATGGTGATGCTGAAAGTTACACCTACCGCTGCAACCAGGGTTTGTTTCCATCTGGCTATCAGTAAAGACCTGGAAATTTGTACTACAAGTTTGGTTTTCATTGCGGTTTTATCAGGTTTTCATTTCCTTGCAACCCCGTCAGGATTTCAACACGTTGGTAGTCCATTAATCCAGTCGATACTTTTTGTTTCCTGTCCTTTTGCAAAAGCACATATCCGTTATCCAACAGGTAATCCCTTGGAATAGTCAGCGCCCGGGATTTTTGACTGATCACGATATTCGCTTCACAAGTCAGGTTTGCATAGATCACTTCGGGCTCTTTTACAAATGTGGCTTCAACAGTAAAAGTTTTTGAACGCTCATTCATATACGGTATTATTTTGCTTACTTTTGCTTCGAAGGTCTGTCCTCGGTAACTATCCATATTTACCAGTATTTTCTGCCCGATTCTGACTTTGGCTATGTCGTATTCATCTATTTGTAATTCTATTAAAAAATTGTCGGCATCTCCGATAATGGCAACGGCAGTCTGAGGTGTCACCATTTCTCCGGCTTTTTTAAGTAGCGTATAAACTTTTCCGTTTCCTTCACTTTTTACAGTATAATCCTCAGCGGAAGTCCGGACAATCTGAAGGTTTTTTCTTGATTGTTCTTCCTGAAACTGCAATTGCTTCAATGTTTCTCTATAACGAAGTTTTGCCGTTTCGTACGCGGTCAGTGAGTTATTGTAGCTGAGCTCACGTTGCTCGAATTCATTGCGTGTACCTATTTTTTGATACCAAAGATTCTTTTGCCTATCGAATAGTAATGCATCGTTTTCCAGTTTAAGCCGCGCCTGGGAAATGTTGTTTTCCAATTCATTCAGACGTTCGGCATTGGAGGAAACTGATGAATATACCGCCGTTATGGCCGCATTTTCTGCGTTCATTTTCGCAATCCTGCTCACCAGCTTCATCACAGGGTTTCCTTTCCTTATCAGATCACCCTCAGTTACCAGTACTTTGTCCACCAATCCGTTCACGGTTGAATAGACCTGATACTGGTTTACACCTTTTATAATACCTGAGGCATACACCGACTCGGTAATGCTCCCCATCACGGGCCGGGTAGTTTCGGGATCTTTACGGCAGGAGGCGCAGAAACCCCAAAAGATCAAAATGGCGACAGATCTCAAAAACATCAGAAAAGATCAAATTTATTGTACTCAATGTTTGTAATTTTAAACCTGGCATAAGGGAAATAGCCGTCTGTTAACTGCCACCCTGCTTCCAGATCAATCGGTATCAGCATTCCGTTTTTCAACTGATAATTACTCATTTTATTGACCCACTTTTCTTTCTTGGTATCGCCCATATAGCGCAGGGTTTCCATTCTTTCAATTTCATTTTTGTTGTTGAAAAAAACCTTGTAGGAAAGTAACATGCCCTGGTTATTATAAATTAATTGAGCTGAATTGTCGTTAATAGGTAACCAATACAAATTATCCTGCGGAAGCAGGTTGGTAGGATAACAAACACTTTCTCCAAGCCAGCGTAGCAATTCTCCTTCATCGAACTTAGGACCTTCTCCTTTTTGCAGGCGATAGATACTGAACAGGTCTACAATGAGCTTGCCCTTACCAGACAAATACATATCCCTGGCTGTGAACATAAATGTTTTTCCCTTCCACACAAATCCTGGTTTGTACGTCGTTACATATTGTTCGCCCTGTAAATGGATCCATCCCTTTTTGAGATCAGTTTTGAATTGTCCGTCCTGAAGCATCCGCACCGACTGTACCGGAGGCTGACCTTCCATTAGTACATGTTTAAAATATTTTTGTACCGGCACGGGCAACCCGTCCAGTTGCTCGTGGGTAAATTGTTTGACAGGCACTTTTTCACGGCTATTAAACAGTTGCCCGACTTCAATTTTAAACTGAGCATTCACGAAATATTCTCCTGCCATTGGAGCGCCCACCGCCACGATAATAATTAGTACCAAAATAGTAGCGATAATGGAAGGCCGTTGTTGTGATTTTGCAATGTGGTCCTTCCTGGGTTTTAAAGTCTCTTTTATGGTTTTCATGATCTTCCGGAGTTTTTTGTCTTTTCTATTTTAGCCTAAATTTAGTTTGTTGGTTTTCAGGTACGTATGATTAAAATGGTTGCTGGAATATGAGAAATATCAGGAATTAGTATTGGGTTCAATACAGGTTTATATATCCTTCCATCAGTACCAGATAAATTTTAAGTCTTTCAAGGTGGAATCTGGCAGCCTCTTTGGTTTTCGCCTGGCCACAATTTATGGCATGTACTTTTGCTCTTATATTAGCACGCAGACATTTATAATAGTTGAAGAGTATGTAATCTTCCTGCTGTAAACAATCGAAAGTTGACTTATATACAGCAAGAAAGGTTTCGGCCAAATGTAACTTTTTGAACGATTCAAAGTCCATACACAAAAATGCTATTTCACTTAGTACATCAATTTGTCTGTACGAATCATTGAATTCAATGCAGTCAAATATGACCGGTCGTTTATATGCAAAGATATTTCCGGCATGTAAGTCACCATGTACATCTCTCCTAAATCCCAGTGAGATCCTGTCTTCTATTCGCTGTTTATGCTCACAAAGCATTCTGCCGCTCCACTCAATACTGTTATCAATAACACCGGCAAATTTTTTACCAAGATAATCACTCAC
>Ga0247734_1001738_pt1 | contig 15943 bp, 20 predicted proteins | sample UWRJL103311B2_FD_180933 | JGI IMG/M metagenome (GOLD analysis project Ga0247734, IMG submission 180933) | Plant litter microbial communities from Arlington Agricultural Research Station in Wisconsin, United States - UWRJ-L103-311B-2 | ecosystem: Environmental > Terrestrial > Plant litter >... | reverse complement strand
CCCCAAAGACCCGCTTGGCTGGACTTATAAAGCGTCCTTGCTCTCCTCGCACTAGGGATCTTGAAGATATTTTGCAATTTTTATGCAAAACAATCAATTTAGTCCTTCAACATTCTTCACTTAGTTCGATATCTAGCGTGATGAAACCATATATATCAGAGTTTTGACTGTCTTTTTCTATGCCTTTTGTTGCAATTAGCCCATGAGAAGTTTCGAAAGGCCAATACGTTGTCATGGTTTTATCAATTGATTGTAGTATCACGTTCGTTCAAAGCACCATACAATTTAATAAATATATATATAATTACCAATAGTATCGTTTTTGTTTTTTGATTATATGGTACTCATCGCTTGAATTTTAGATCGACTAATATATGCCTCTTTCAAAAGTACTAAGCGGCGAACTCATTTGATATATTGTTAACAGTTAGACGAGTAAAATATCATGTCACGGATGTTAGTCCAAAAGTCATTCTTAGCTAGTCATTATTTCACTTTATAATGTTTAACTAATGCCTCCTATATATCACACAAGCTGACTTCTTCCTATCGTTACAGAAGTTTAACTAGACTATTTGGGAATAGATCTATAATAAATTGCTTGAGCCATACTACACTCGCAGTACATTAATGAAACAAGGACCAAACTATCAATCCTTATGTGGAGATCTTCTCATTAAATACTAACGCCGCTTGATATCAGAGCTATAAACCGGCATGAAGTGATATATTACATTTTGTAATCATCTGTTCTGGAATTGTGAATTACCAAAACATTGATTTGATGGAAAGCACTGAGATCAAGTAGAATACATGCGGGAGTATATTAATCTTGTATCTTAGCCGTAGGTTTCTTTTGCCTGGCCTGGGATGGTCCAAGTAGGCTCAGTTGCTAAAGGTAAATGAAATCACAGTTAAGACAAAAGATACTCGGGTGAAGTGAGATACACGATATCGTCATTCACTAAACATATTGATTCGTTGGGCTAGCATGAATTCTGTGGAGTATATACTACATTCTATCGACTCTGCGTTATAAGGTATGCACAACTCTACTCGTCCGTGACTGAAGCAAACTTATCCGTCACTATACATAGTTAGTACTCTCTGATATCTGGAAGTATCCGGGATAGACTTACTCGACTGTACAAGTGCTTCGAACTTCTTGGTGACCGCCTCTTCTCCCTCACTTGGAAGCTCAAACTTCATGCTTCGCAATTGTGATTGGAGTTCACCAGTAGCCTCACGGACCTTGTTCCAGCTCTGGCCTTGTGCAATGACTTTCTGGGATTCGTCATGGAAACCCATCATAGCTTTCATCATCCACTCGGTCTTCCAGATAGGACAGAACTGATCGTAGTCACTGTAACCGTTTTGTTGTAGGAAATCTTCTTTAATCATTCCGGCAACGTCGAGGGTGATCTTGTCGGGATCTGAAAGAGCGGATTTTCCGACTAATTGAACGACCTGGTCGAGTTCCTCGGAATCAGTGAGGAGCTGCTTGATACGATCCCGAAGTCTAGGAAACTCGGGAAAGTCTTTCTCATAGTACTTGTCCAAAACATTCGTGTACTTGCTGTAACTAAGTGAGGTATTGATGGATGGGAAATGTTTGCGTTGAGCAAGCTTCTTGTCGAGACCCCAGAAAACCTGCACAATACCAAGAGTACTGCTAGTGACAGGATCGGAGAAATCACCACCGGGAGGACTGACAGCGCCCACAATACTGACACTTCCTTCACGCTCTGGGCTACCAAGTGCTTGTACTTTACCAGCACGCTCGTAGAAACTGGCCAACTTAGCGCCCAAATAAGCAGGGAAACCTTGATCAGCAGGCATTTCACCCAATCGGCCGGAAATTTCACGTAGTGCCTCAGCCCAACGGGAGGTCGAATCTGCCATCATAGCGACGTTCTTGCCTTGATCACGGAAATACTCAGCGACAGTGATACCGGTATAAATGGAAGCTTCACGAGCAGCGACGGGCATGTTGGAAGTGTTAGCAATAAGTGTGGTACGCTTCATAATTGGTTCTTGGCGACCGTCGATATTGATAGAAAGCTCTGGGAAATCCTTCAAGACTTCAGCCATTTCATTTCCACGTTCTCCGCAACCAACGTAGATGATGACATCGCTGTTTGAGAATTTAGACACAGACTGACTAATGACAGTCTTGCCGCAACCGAAAGCTCCTGGAATAGCGACAGTACCTCCTTGAACACTTGGGAACAGAGCGTCCAGCACTCGTTGACCGACGATGAAAGGCTGATTGGCTGCCAGTTTTTCGGTGGTTGGGCGAGGAACACGAACGGGCCAGGTGTGCATCATGCTATGCTCGGTCTTCTTGCCATCAAATTCGATCTCGAGGATCTTTTGATCAACCTTGTACTTGCCTTTCTCTGCAATCCGAGTGATAGTACCGCGTGCTCTAGGTGGCAGTAGGATTTTGTGGTCGGTCAGCAATGTATTCTCCCAAACGCTTCCCCAGATATCTCCTCCTGTAATATGATCTCCAACTTTCATTGTTGGCTTGAACTCCCAATCCTTCTCCCTGTCCAATGCGGGGGCTGAAATACCACGTGGGATGAAAATGCTCTGCGAAGCCTCAGAGATGGCTTTGAGGGGTCGTTGAATACCATCATAAATTGTCTCCATCAAACCAGGTCCCAATTCGACGGACAGAGGCTTTCCGGTTCGGAGAACTGGATCTCCCACAGTTACACCCGCTGTATACTGTCAGCTTGTGGATCGAACAAGACAGTATCATGGCATACCTGTCTCCTCATACACCTGGATCGTAGCTCTATCTGCTTCAATGCGAATAACTTCGCCCATTAGGTTGTCGTGACCGACTTTCACCAATTCGTACATGGCAACACCGATCATGTTCTCAGCGATGACGACGGGTCCAGATACCGAGTAAATGGAGCCATATTGCTCTTCTCCATCTTGATCCTTGGCCATTATGACTGTCGGAGTGGATTGTATAGGTATGAGGGGATTCGTGGAAGTGAGGATTCTGTTGTTTGGAGAGGCTGCAGCTTGGATAGCTAAGCTCGAGGCTCGATAGCTGGGCCTAGTGCACCATGTGGTTGAGGCATTCTTACGTAAGCCAGAGCAGAGAGAGTACTTGGCCTTGCATCACGTAAAGAAAGAGGAGCTGCAGAGAATTGCACAGTGTAAAAATGGATGTTATTCAAATTAGTCTATATCACTTCCTCATGTTTTGTCTTTCATATATCTAGAATTCGTTAAATCTTATACATAAAGTGGTTAGTATATAGCAAATGCTCCTGTAAACACCTTCGTGAGTTCATGCCCGTGGATGTACTGTACAGTACAGCATGAGAACTTCACCGTGTACAGTATAATAGATATCTTTGACTTGGTTCTACTACTCAGTCTTTGTATTGCGCACCATGTAATTAACAGAGAGGATTTATTTATAGCATATCATATTATGTATGCTTGTAGCGTCTGATGCTTACTCTTCTCTTTCTAGAACGCGTGATGTTGACTATTGATTGCGATAAGAGACATGGGGTGCCGAGTACAAGGAACCACATCCTAGCTCTCAGGTAGCCAACCTAACATCATCCGCACCTCGACCCGTGAACCGCAACTCATGATCTATGAATAACACTGCGTGGTGGTGCAGGACAGTCACATATACGTTCCGGTCCAGCAGCATCTAAGAATTCAAAAGTTCACTGCTACTTCTAGCCAAACATACACGTCACAAGCTGTGGTGGCGGCGTATAGTTTATAGAACCGATAACTAAGCTGAATACACCTTACTCATCCCCAACATCTACGACGATATTCTGAGCAAATCTATCTGCCTTATAGCTGGTCATCTGAAAACAGCATCCACCAGCGGCACTCCCGCCTTTGTCGTCCTGGCAGACGATCGCCAATCCTCCCCATCCCCATCCTCCTCCGACAACCCATCAAACCAAAATAACCCCTCCAGCACAACCATCTCTGCCCCAAGTTCAGTCTCACTCGCCGAAGCTACAACACGGCCTGCAGAACATCAAACTTCATTAAGTAGAACGAACGCTACCATTCCACGCCAGCAAGAACAGCCACTCCGGGCTTCCTTGAATCAGACCCTCGGTCGCAGACGTCGAGACAGCTCTGAAGAGGTAGAAGAGCAAGAAGAGACCCACGAGGGCCCGGAGGGCTTAGTGAATGAGCGGAATTCGGGAAACGATCACCGTCGAAAACGCAGGCGTCAAGATTCTAGAATGAGGTTGGACGGAGAATCCAGTAATACGAATGGAGCTTCTAGGTCGTTGTCAAACGGGTCGAGAGCGTCCCCATTGCCCAAAACTGTGCTTTCAAATCCAGCAAATGGGACCGGTAAATTCACAGCCACGAACGGATCGTCTAGTACAAATGGACATTCAAGCTCAGCTGCCAAACTCAAGCCAACCTACTTTGGCCATGATCGAGAAGAGGTTACTAGGATATTAATTCAGTCACTTACGGATCTGGGCTATAACGGAGCTGCCGCTACCTTAAGTCAAGAAAGCGGTTATGATTTGGAAAGTCCGGCTGTTGCAGCCTTCCGCAATTCGATTCTGCAGGGAGAATGGGCGGAAGCCGAGGAATTATTGTTCGGTGGATCAACCGAGGAAGGAGGCGTTAGCATTAATGGGAATGGTCTGGCGTTACAAGAAGGCATGGATAAAAATGTAATGCGATTCTGGATCAGGCAACAAAAGTTCTTGGAACTTTTGGAGAAGCAGGACACCGGGAGAGCATTGATGGTTATCCGGTCCGAATTAACTCCTTTGTACCAGGACACTAACAAACTTCACTTTCTCTCAAGGTCAGTTTTTCCCATCTTGAAAAAGACAGCACATGCTAAAACTTTACTAGCTTGCTAATGTGTGACAATAATTACGACCTCATGCGGAGAGCTGAATGGGATGGTGCAAATGGCGAGTCTCGGCACCAACTGCTTTCGGAACTTTCAAGTAAGTCTAGATAATACTAAAGCCATCATCGTAGCTCTAACCCTCAATAGAATGCATTTCTCCATCCGTAATGCTTCCCGAGCATCGTCTAGCCATACTGTTACAACAAGTAAAACGGAACCAAATAAGCAGTTGCTTACACCACAATACAGCGGTCTCGCCGTCACTATACCAAGATCATGTTTGCGACCGCAATGACTTTCCAAAGAACAATTATGTGGAACTCAGTAAACATACTGGTGAAGTCTGGCAAGTTGTTTTCTCAAATGACGGTAAACGTTTGGCTAGTGCTGGGGCAGATGGTGCTGCAATAATATACGAAGTTGGGTCTTTTGAAGTTCTTCACACTCTAGCAGAACATGACTCGGGGATATGTGCTCTTGCGTGGAGTCCGGACGACTCAATGATTGTCACATGCTCTCAAGATAAACGTGCTCGATTATGGGACGCGAATGTGAGTTTCACAATTCAATCTAGAAGGTTCTTACTAATCGTGCGTAGACTGGCGAACTTCAACATGTCTTAACTGCTTTCTCTGAGCCCGTAAGTAGCTGTGTATGGGCTCCCAATGGACAGACATTTGTGACCGGCCATCTTGATAAAGGACTCGGCATTACCCAATGGAGCATCCGTGGGAAAATGATTGCCGACTGGGGGGCAAGTCATCGAGTTCAAGACCTAGCCTTGTCACCGGATGCCAGTCGCCTGGTTGCTATGGATGATAAAACTAAGATTTATGTGTATAACTTCATCACGCGAGAACTAGAGTACACTATGGACATGCCAGGGAGAATGGGTTCTGTGAACATAACACAGAACTCACGGTATCTACTAGTCAACACATTAGATGGCGAAGCTCGGTTGATCGACTTGGAGACCAGGGAAACGCTGCGAAAGTTTCGAGCACATTCTCCAAAAGTTTCAAATTGGATCATTCGGGCGACACTGGGAGGTGCTAATGAGAGTTTTGTCGCTACTGGTAGCGAAAGTAAGTAATGTTGTTTATATACTTCCTTGCTGCATCGCTAACGCTTCATAGATGGCCATATCTATATTTGGCACAAAGAATATGGTCAATTGGTAGAGGACATCGAAGGTCACAAGTCCAGCTGCAACTCCGTATCCTGGAACCCAACCAACCCCCAAATGTTTGCGTCTGCCGGAGATGACAATACAGTCCGGATGTACGTAGCTCCCAAATTCCAGCCCAAATAGCCAACTAATACTGTGATAGATGGACCACCGAAGATCCACGATTACACTAGACCTCTCAATTTTATTTTCATGCATCGGCACAAGTGGCGTTTAACGATTGGAGATTACGGATTGGGGCATTGAAAGGGCATTTAGTGGTGGTGTTACGGCAGGGTCCTTTTCTGTTACCTGGGGCTAGGTATGCGTTGATTTAGATATGGTTAGCTATTGCATATCTCCCCAAAGGAAATCTACCTTCAGAGCCAAACAAGATTCAGTCAAAACTTTACATTATGCCTTATTTTTATAGTTTGCAGTGAGACAGCTCCCGTGGGGTAGTTGAGACAGTTGGTAGGAGGTAGACTACGAGAGATTGCGAATATACAGCGAGGGGTCCAAATCTAGACTCCCAACGAATAGAGGCCAAGTTTCCTTTTGCTTCCAATAGCGACTCATTCCGGCCGACGAATCCAACCAAGCACTATATCTAAATTTCTTCTACATCAACCCAAGAACCTCATCTCCCCATGGAATACTTGGAATCGCACCAAACCTTCCCACCGTGACTCCGGCAGCTCTACAGCAAACCTCTACATCCTCCTTCTCCAAAAGGCCCCCCTTCCCTTTCCTCACCAATTTCAACGCTGCTGCGCCAACAAACGTATCCCCTGCTGCAGTCGTATCTACGACCTTTTCGACTTTCTCGGCGCGGATCGGACCGGAGGTGGTGGAGGTGGCGAAAAATGCACCTTTGGAACCGAGTGTTATGACGATATTCTTTACGCCTTTCGAGAGAAAGGTGCTAGTTATGAGGGTCCAGTCGAAATCTGGAAATGGTTAGGTGGTTCGTAACGAACGAAAAGTGGAAAGGAGAATGTACCTTCTGCTTCAACCTCCTTCAGATCTCGTCCGGTCAATATGGCGGCTTCGGTCTCATTGAGTACTTTGCATTGTCAGTTCGCTCCTTACTCTCAAACAGTCTTTTCTCCAATCAAGAAAAACAGGCTGTTGCAATTCGGAGACATACTTAGATGGGTCACAGCTTCATAAGCATCATCCTCCAGCTCAACAGCTGGTGCTGGATTAAGCAAAACATCTATACCTGCAGCTTTTGCGGTGCGCAAGATTTGCATAACAGTAGGAATTGGAATCTCTAATTGCAAAACAATGAGATCTGGCCGTGGCATTCCTAGATCCTCTGGTTTGGTGAAGTGCTCAGGGAGGAGGCTATGGTTGGCTCCTGGTGCAAGAACAACTACAAAATGTTAGTTTATAGTCTATAAAAGACCTCAGCTATATCTATCTGTAGTGCCTAGAAGCGTTCCCTAATTAGATCAACCTCAGTTAATTGCTTTACCTACTTCTGTTTTCACCTGTTCTCTCCTCAAGAAGGATCATAGCAGTCCCTGTAGGTTCATTCTCAACAATCCTGATGCCCTCAGTGTGCACACCTTGAAGAGCTATGTCCATTACCATTTCCTTGCCATCTGATCCAACTCCACCAATCATATGAACTTCCACATCAGGAATGTAACCTTCTACAGGCTCGGACTTAGGCCTGTATTATTTTTCAGCTCATGCAAAAGAGTGCCTGTGCGGTAGAATAAACCTCGAGAGTCGACCTGCAGCAACTGCTTGATTTGCTCCTAACACTAAAATCAACTTTCCTGTTACATATACCCAAGCCTAGAAGTATACGAGTCAAATGATATATAGTATGTTCGCTTTACATACCTTTACCACCAGCATTGATGACAAGTTTTGTCGCAGTCAATGTCTCACCACCAGCAGGCATGTGCGGAACAACATAGACTAGGTCTTTATTGAGAGAGCCAATAATTCTTATGATTTTCGGAGACTCCATGATTAGAGCTTGAATGGATCTAACCAAAGTTAGAAACACGCTCAGCCTAATAGCTCATATTGTTTTGCAGGAGAGAGCTTATTGCTGGCCAGCTTAAGACCTACACTAATCCGTTTACAGGTCCGTACAGTAAGTCGCTTAGAAAGGAGGAACGTATTCACGTGCTGGGACGAATTAACTTGCAGCCTAGAAGCATACGCGTCGATATGATGTGGCAACTTCAGAAGCTTTATCTCTTAGAATGAAAGGAGTCGTTGAAATAGAGGGAATTGTGGCGTGACAGCACGAAATCAATGAGGAAGGAAAGTGTGTTCCGAACTAGTGTGGTGGATAGATTATAAGTGTCTTCCCTCAGGTTTTGTTTCAAAGCTTGACGTAGACTTGAATCACAAGACCACAACTGAATCAAATCCCACAGAAACAATTTTGCTTTGACAATTGTAGACAGTCCACACTAAGCAGTTCACCTACGACTAGAGCTTGTGAGATATATTAAACATTTCATTTGATGCTTTGAGGGTTTCCTGCATCACACTTATATAGTAACCTTACTTCCTTCTGGTGATTTGTGGCTGTGCTTACATAAGCAGCGCTTCAGCCACGCGAACTATTATTTGGGGAGCCAGCGGTGCATACGCAACAACACCAAAGATTCTAGGCCGTCAACACTACATATAATCGTCACCTAAACTTTGCATTTCTTCTTTACCATTTGCATAGAACTCAATCAAGTCCTAGATCAAGCACCGATAAAATCATGGCTGCGCAAGGGCAGGGCGGCATCTCAGACCCTGGTCTTATAACGTTTGTCTCCCCTAACTGACCCCTTCGCGCCATAGCACTAACAAACTTCCTAGACTGGTGAACAAACTCCAGGATGTCTTCACTACTGTTGGCGTACAGAACCCTATCGATCTCCCTCAAATAGTGGTCGTTGGTAGTCAGTCCAGTGGAAAGAGTTCCGTGCTGGAGAACATAGTGGGGAGGGACTTGTAGGTTATGACCCTCTATAAAGACACCCGGTCTAATATAGTAAATCAGCTTACCTCGAGGAACTGGCATTGTTACCAGACGGCCGCTCGTTCTGCAGCTCATCAACCGCGCCCCAGCAGAACCAAAGACAAACGGCGTAAAGGCCGAGATAGCAGCGGGATCTGATAAAGAGGCGAATGTGGATGAATGGGGAGAATTTTTACACATCCCAGGCCAGAAGTTTTACGATTTCAATAAGATCAGAGACGAGATTGTCAAGGAAACGGAAGCAAAAACTGGTAAAAATGCAGGAATCTCGCCTGCCCCGATCAACCTACGGATATACTCTCCTAATGTCCTGACTCTTACGCTCGTTGATTTGCCTGGCCTTACAAAGGTTCCAGTTGGAGATCAGCCTAGAGATATTGAAAGACAGATCAGGGAGATGGTGCTGAAGCAAATAAGCAAGCCGAATGCTATTATTCTTGCTGTCACACCTGCGAACTCTGATTTAGCCAATTCTGATGGTCTCAAACTTGCCAGAGAAGTTGATCCCGAGGGTCAACGAACCATTGGTGTTCTCACAAAGGTTGATTTGATGGACGAAGGAACCGATGTTGTAGACATTCTAGCCGGCCGAATTATTCCACTTAGACTTGGATATGTCCCAGTTGTCAACAGAGGCCAGAGGGATATTGATAACAAGAAACAAATTACGGCTGCGTTAGAGAACGAGAAGAACTTCTTCGACAACCACAAGGCGTACCGAAATAAGAGCACATATTGCGGAACTCCCTATTTGGCGAGAAAGCTCAATCTTATCCTAATGATGCACATCAAACAAACATTACCCGATATCAAAGCCCGTATCTCAGCATCTCTTCAGAAGTATTCTACAGAACTAGCTGGTCTGGGAGAATCTATGCTAGGAAATAGTGGAAACATTATCCTCAACATTATTACTGAATTTTGTAACGATTGGCGGACAGTCTTGGAGGGTAACAATGGTGAATTGTCTAGCATCGAACTTTCGGGAGGTGCTAGAATCAGCTTTGTTTTCCACGAGTTGTACTCGAACGGTGTCAAGGCGGTAGATCCATTTGACAATGTCAAGGATAGTGATATCAGGACCATCTCCTTCAATTCTTCCGGGTCCTCCCCATCTCTCTTCGTCGGGACTGCTGCTTTCGAAATCCTTACCAAACAACAGATTAAGAGATTAGAAGAGCCCAGCTTGAGGTGTTGTGCGCTTGTCTATGACGAACTTGTCCGCATCCTAACCCAATTACTTGCCAAACCATTGTTCCGCCGGTATCCTCAACTGAAGGAAAAGTTTCACTTGGTTGTCATTGCTTTCTTCAAAAAGGTCATGGACCCCACCAATAAACTTGTTAGAGACTTAGTCGCTATGGAATCTTGCTACATTAACACTGGTCACCCTGATTTCTTGAACGGCCATAGAGTAAGTTGTATAATTTTGACCCAAAGCATTTTACTGATACCCTTAGGCAATGGCGATTGTCAATGAGCGACATACCTCAACGAAGCCTGTTCAGGTCGATCCAAAGACCGGTAAGGCTCTCCCAGGCGGCACACCAGCTCGCTCCTCGAGTCCGACTCCAGATATTCTGGGAGGCAGTAACGAGCAAGGAGGTTTCTTTGGTAGTTTCTTTGCATCGAAGAACAAAAAGAGAAATGCTGCTATGGATGCCCCACCCCCTGTGCTGAAAGCCTCTGGAACTTTGTCCGAGAAGGAGCAGATGGAAGTTGAGATTATCAAACTTCTCATCAACTCTTACTACAATATTGTGAAAAAGACCCTGATAGATATGGTTCCTAAGGCCATCATGTTGAACCTCGTCCAGTAAGTCCTTCATATCTTACTTTCATTTCTTTGACTAATGTTTTACAGATTTACAAAGGATGAGATGCAGAGAGAACTCCTTGAAAACATGTACAAGACAGACACTTTGGACGAGCTTCTCAAGGAGAGTGATTATACCGTTCGCCGGAGAAAGGAATGCCAGCAAATGGTCGAGTCTCTAACACGTGCAAGCGAAATAGTTAGCCAAGTACAATAAGGTTTGGTATGTTACTTCCAGAGCCCATTCCGATTGTATTATGATCCGTGAAACTTCCAAACACCCATTACTGATTCGAAGTTTCTAGGCACTTGGCTCTCGGCATTGAACGCAATTGCCCGATATGGTCCGCGAAGAACCCGAAATGAGGCAATCCGGGAATTAGAATTTGCCAGCATCAGTGTCTCAGGACTGACATGTTAGCTCTGTTCACAAAGCATAATTTTTCATTGAATCGATACGATACCCGTTTCTTGGTGGTGTGTCCAACATACATAACATAACGGCGATGGACATATGGACGGCATGTCACCTTCGAGTAGGCAGGAAAGCACAGGGCGAATGGGAGATAGCGTTGTTTTTTGGTCTTTGTAATTCTTTTCGTCATTGCACTTTAGTTCCATCGTGCACCCTGGGTGAGAGCAAGATATTTTAGATCAGTAGCGCAATCCAGATAATTACCCTAGCATCCAATCACCAACTAGCTCTTTCTCGGAATTTTTGTTTGACAGTTTGACAGATCCTCGATTACTAATAGAGGACATTTAAAATGTACGGCACGGAATAGTCGGGGACTTCTCCACACTGCCCCTTGCACACCAACCCAAAAGCAATATCTAGGTGCCTATAACGTTACACAATCCCATCGTATACAAGGCCATCGTCCCTTCGTCGCACGAGATCTAATCTGCACTGAACCGCCCAGCCAGCAGACATCCATGATTCCCTAAAACAAGCACTCTACTTGCAGTCTTCCCCTATGGCTCCGTCAATATTGGACAGCACTTGACAGCGAGATCATAAATTCCCATCACGCTATTGATCGGCCGCGGAAGTCGGATACGCGCTGCCGCGTTACGCGAAGATGTACGCCGGCCCGGCCATTCTAGAATAAATCGGAGTACTTTGTGCAGCAAGAAAGAGGACAAAGGGGACTTGACGGTAAGTGAAGGAGTGTTGAACCCGGTTGTTGGATCATCCTTCTGTGTATGAAATGATTCTTAGAGGGTACGAGCTAAAAACGAGGCGGAATTGTGTAGCTCTCATGGTGAAGGGAGATCTGGGAGAGTATGTGCGATGCCGGAATTTGAAGATGTTGACGTGGCAGTCTCTATGGGTTATATGCAAACCTGGGAATCTCTGTCTTTGAGCGGTGTGCTTTGTCGGCAGTGTCTATCTTCCTGATCTCGTTGCGTTAATATCGTGGAAAGTGATATCAAATGCGATTCTCATGCTCCTGCTCCGGCTGCGTAGCCGCTAGTCTCAACAGAAAGGTCACTGAACAAGGCCACTCCCTACCCAGGCATGGGAGTCTTTTGTATTCCAATGGCACAGCAGATAAGCAAGCCTCGATCTACTCATCCTGTACCTCGAAGGCGAGGGTCAGGCAACGCATCTCCTGCAGAGTGGCTCGGCTTCGCAACCGGACGGGTGTGCAACCTCAATTGCCTCAAACCCGTCAACTTCACCTTCGGAAACTAGAACTTTTTTTTCCATCCTTCTCGTAATTCTTTTACAGAGTGGAGTTTGTGAGTTGGGTTGGAGGTCATTTAGTGGATAAAGGAAGGTATTGCGAATATGGGTGAGTGCGGAGATATGCGGGAAGAATATAGTAAGTTGTATAGTGCTATGTGGAGTAAGTCCAGAGTGGCGGGATTTGGGGATAGAGGGACAAGTATATAAAAGGTAAGAGGTGGCTTGAATTTATTTTCTTTTTCTGTTTATATCAAGCTATCTCGAGAATTCTTTTCTCTGCACCTTCAACCATTCACTTCTCTCTAAGTCACTCGTTGGAAAAGGAGCTCAGCTGAACTCCACGCTCCGCTCAATATCAAGCCGGAAAACCTCAATAACAAGTCACCAAGAAGAATATGCTTCCGTCCTGCACAATGGCCGCTAATTTCCTTCCTCAAATCACCAACGGTGCAAATCTCGAGCTTGACGTTGGCTCCTCTCATGTAATTGTCAATATGTCACGTAGTGACCCTCCCTCTCCACCACCAGGGCCACCACCAAGTCCCTCAAGCACAATTGGAGTTGAAAGATCCGCTGTGTAGTAGCGAGGTAATTCAAACCTTCCAAACATAGAAAGAAATAACTGACCAACATATAGGGATTCTTTCCTGTCTATCGAATTTACATGATATAGGCAGATGCGTTCAGCTTAGGGACGTAATATGTCGGAAGAGAAACTTGTGTATTCAACCTTTCATTGGTTACCGGAGTTATAATACAGGGGTTTCTTAGAAAGGGGGATGGGGCGTTCAAAGATGGAACGATAGACGGATAAACAGGATTTGGAGGGGTCGGGAGAGGCCAAAAAAGTACTAATAGTTGTCCAATTTCTACAGCTTCGCCACAGATTTCCCAACCAAACCTCCCTTCTCAACCGTGAAGTCTTTTCCTTTCTTCCATCCTAACCATTGCTGAAGGGTCTCTTCTCCACCTTGGCCCGGATACAGACCAGCACCGCTGTAGCTTCCACCTTTGACGCCGGGACCTTGACCTGTTGAGGGATCTCGTGTGGAAGGACCAGGGGAGAGGGCGAGGGAGGGAGACGTGCGAAGGGTCACAGCAGGTCGTTGATCGCCTTCTCGTTTTGAGTCGGTTTCTAACTCCTTGTAATCGAGTACTGGTGTACAGCATGCATCCGTCTTGTCAAAAACCTTCTCCCATTCCGCTCGGGTTTTGGATTTGAAGATTGAGGTGAAGTTTTCTTTCAACTTTGGCCAATTGTCTCTGTCCTCTCTTGTTTTCTCAATTCCCTTGCCGCCCAAGCCAAGGCCTTTTAGTAACTCAACAAAAAACTGTGGTTCCAGGGCACCAACGGCCATGTACTTCCCATCTTTCGTCTCATATGTATCGTAATAAGGGCATCCACTATCCAGCGTATTATCTCCCCTCTCCCGACACCACATCGGAGTCTTAAGCAGCATTCTCGGAAAAGTAGTCAAATACGAGGAACCATCCACCATATTCGCCTCCACAACCTGTCCCTTCCCACTCCTTCCCCTCTCTATCAAAGCCAACAAAAACCCCTGGAAAAGCGTCGCTCCACCGCCCGCAAAATCCCCCAGAATATTTGCTGGTGGTAGAGGTTTCTCCCCCTTCCGGCCAAGCATAGCTAACGCGCCGCTCACGGCGATGTAGTTGATATCATGGCCTGCCATGTCTTTATACAGCCCATCTCTCCGGAACCCGGTCATTCGCCCCACGATGATCCGCGGGTTGATCTCTAGCATCACATCTGGACTCAATCCCAATTTCTCCAAAACGCCCGGGCGGAAGGGATCAATCACTATATCTGCGGTTGGGAGTAGGGATTTCACGAAATCGACCCCGGCGGGGGATTTTAGGTCTACGGCTATGGAGGATTTATGCCGGGTAAGGAGATCGCCGGTTACTGGGAGGGACTTTGCGGCGTCTGTGTGCGTGTAGTTTGGAATTGAGCGATCGAGACGGAGGACAGAGGCGCCATTGTCTGCTAGAAGGAGCCCAGCAAAGGGTCCTGGGAGAGGGGATTAGTTGAAGGTAGTCACTGTCAACCGCGGGGGAGATTTGTACCGGGAGCAAGACCACCGAATTCAAGGACTTTGATGCCAGTCAATGGGGGTGGAGAAGTCATTTTCCAGTCAGATATATACACAGAGAAATATTAAAGATATTCAAGGAGGTCTTGAATCGTGGGCGTGAGCTGCCATTATGGACAAGATGGTAGGTAGTATGAAGGTTGCGGTTATCACCAGGCTGTGGTCGGGAAAGCATACCCAACCTCGGCAATTGAGCCAAGCGAGCCGAGTCAGGGGCTCCAAGGTGTCAACCGAGCTGGTAGGTTGAGCCTCACAATGGTGAAAAGATATAAACCGCGTAGTAGGGGTTCGAATAAAGAGTTCAAACCTGATTCGGAATATGGCTAGCAAGTTTATGCTGGGCAGTGTTTATGGATTCAGCCTTACATCCAACGCAAAATCGCAAAATCGCAAAATCGCAAAATTGCTGGAAATTCGATGAACCTATATTCACGAAATACAGTTCGTACTTTGGAACATTGTAGAAACAAATTAATAAGCAACATTAGGAAACAAATACCAACGAGTGGGCCGCTCAACTTCAAATATATTATTCTAAGGTCCAGCTAGGTATATCCCCTAACCCAACGCCACCAACGACTTGGTAGTCTATCCACTTAACCCGTCATCGGATCATCGCCCTTCCTACTTTTTGCGCAATCCCTTTATACTCAAGACTCAAGGTGATCTAATCCACAGAAAACATCCAACCACCACCCATCAAAACACCAAGACTTCCAAACACCAAGATAAATTAAAACCTCCCAAGAGCTTTGCAGACCAAGAACCGTGAATACCAAGACCTCCAATTGCTGGGCTGTGACGTCAAGCATGAAAATGATTCTACCTCCTCGTACCTCTTATACAATATATAAACCCTTTCGTAATAACCAAATCAAGCTACCTATATCAAAAAGACTTCTTTCAAATCCAAAGCCAAGAAAAATTCCTATTTTAAAAATCTTCAAATCAAACCAGCATTTTCAGTAAATATGACCGACTCCTCCATCTTCGAAGTTCCTACTTCGGCAGCCCAGTATGTTTGATATCCCTACTATCCTCCTCCCTTTCCCTCTCTCTTTCAAAATAAGACACCCCCTCCAACAAGAAAATATGTAACCAAAGCAAAAGCAAAAGCAAAAGCAAAAGACGAGAGAAAGAAACAAAAGACTAACCACCCTCTCACCTCACAGTAAAGCACCCTCCAAGTCCCGCGCCCCAGCCCGCGCCCCCGCCGACGTCGACAACAACATCCACGGCGCCGACATGCGCGACAAA
>Ga0247734_1001737_pt1 | contig 15948 bp, 17 predicted proteins | sample UWRJL103311B2_FD_180933 | JGI IMG/M metagenome (GOLD analysis project Ga0247734, IMG submission 180933) | Plant litter microbial communities from Arlington Agricultural Research Station in Wisconsin, United States - UWRJ-L103-311B-2 | ecosystem: Environmental > Terrestrial > Plant litter >... | reverse complement strand
AATGTTGTAGAATAAGAGTCATATTCACGTTGTTTACAATACAAATATTAAGGGGCTGGCCCCTGGTCAAAATCGGCCACTTTCACCCGCACCCCGTAGCTTGGTAGTAGTATACGCTGGCTGTATGGCCTTCCTGTTGGAGCGGTGTTCTAATACTGTAAAGTATCATAGGATCGGTCACAGGATGCCATAGGTAGGTGTTGAACCGCTGTGAAAGGAACTCACCGGTTCCCATATTTTTAACTACCGCTGATCTCCAAATAAGGATCGATGATCTCAAAGGCTAGATCCTGTGAGACTGAACCATCCAGAGAGTAAGCTGGGTCTCGTAACCGATCTCGCGATTACTTATTACATACCCAACATCACCAACGGTGTAATTCTGTGACTCTGCTAAAGCCCCGTTCTCATCTGCACTTCCGGTTGATAAAGCAAAGTAACTAAGCCTGGGAATACTTTTCTAGACTACGGGAAGCGCGGCTCCAGTGTATGATCACGACACGTTGGATAAAACCCAAGCTAGAATGTGCTGATTTTCATAGCCGTTGGCGCTCCGAAACTCTATATAGTTCCAGGAACGCACGGCAGGGGTTGGAGCGACACTACTTGTGCTGTGAACTATCCGGGGATTTGGATCGAATTCTGACTTGGAGAGGAGAAAGAGGTACAAAGGTACAGCGTTGCGGAGTAAAGTAAGTAGGGTAGTAGCACTGTTTGTGTGCGAGATTGTATGGTGCCTGTCCGTACTTTGTACCTTACGCAGGAGAAATAGTTGGTGCCTTGCTGATTGATGATGTATTATGTGCATGCCATGGATGTCAGCCTTCCGTGCCTCGTAGAGGGACTACGAGACCCGAGATTCCGATGTAGTTCTTATACGTAGAAGTATATATGCATACCGACTGTAATATGTTTTATGTATAAGGTTGTGTCCGGAGCGTCATTGACTTGAAGGTCGAGCAAGCGACAGTTGGATTGAGAAAGCCACTGGCCTGGGTATTTTACAGTACAGTACGGTATTGTGCTGTGCTTACTTTGTAATGAATAATCTGCGGAATGTGTTTCGCAGCACACCCAGCACAAATGTGCAATCCGAGATCCCTTTGGTCGTACTGTAAGTAGGTCGTAGATATGTCTTGCGTGATCATCTCCGTGTAACGGTGCAATATCGATCCACCCGTGGGTTTTGGCTCCTTCTCCTCCTTCTCCTCCTCCTGCCTTCGTCTCTCCTCCCCATGATTGCGCCGCACGGAGAATAGTGCGAAAGTATGTCAACCATCTCCGCTATTTCTAACCAGCCCCAATCTTACTTTCCCATAGCAGGTAGCGCGCTTCAATCCAATCAGCGAGCGGAGTGGCAGCAGTAAAGCCACGCCTCATGCTTCATTGCCACCACACCGGCCCAAGCCCCAATGAGACCAGAGATCTGGAGGAACGCGAGCCCGGTGATCTGTCGGGATGGGCTAGTGGTGTTACATATATCACGAGGAAGGCATCCCGAGTGCTGGAGACGCCGGCAGGAGCGTCGTGTTGGAGATGCAATCTGGCACCGATTTGGCACCATGTTTACTAGCCTAGCTAGCACTTGCTACGAACGAAGTCCTGGGCTTGCCATCCATGATTTGTACGAAGCAATATATGCCAGAATCCTTAGAGAGAAGGGTAGGGCAGGCTAATCTAGTGAAGAGAGAGAGGTAAGCTGCTAATGCAATAAGCATTTGTGGGGATGAAGCACTTACGGAACGCACTGGAAGCAGTGAAGCATGCCAAAACGAGGCGCCAGCGGAAGAATGAATGAAAGAAAGAAAGAAAGAAAAGAAAAGAAAAGAAAAGAAAAGAAAAGAAAGAAAACAAAGAGAGGCCGCCAGGAGATCATTGCCCGTTGCCAGTTGCCAGTCGGTCTTCACCTTCTTTGACGTCTTCCGCTCCCGGGGGGGATTTCTTTGTCTATGCTTCCTCGTCGCACTTTCTTCTTCCTTTTTCTTCTTCTTGAAGCTATACGTGTATGTGGTGTGGTGTACTGTATGTATACTATACTATAATAGCAATAGCAATAGCATCAACTACAGTACTGCTGTACTGTACATAACTTACTTGCCCATATATCCCACCAGGACCGCCTTTATCCAATAATCCATTTCCGCTTCCAGTTCCACTCCTCAATCCGGCCGTCCTACTTATGATCCGGTACAGTACAGTACAGTACAGTACTTCGTAATCTTTTTATTTTTAATACATGGTACTGTACATACAGTACTTATCATACCGTAGATCCGCCGAATGCTAAGTAGTGTCTGGGCCCCCAGCATAGCCTGGACTGCAAAAACTGGGGACCGGCCATTATTACCTTCTCTCGCCTCTTTTGTGGAGGTGCCAATTTAGACATTTTGGGGGGTGTGAGCATCCCGCAAGCGACCAAGGTCACACTCTTGCCCTGGCCCCCCCCTCCCCCGGCTGTGTTGTGTTGTGCGTGTGCGTGTGCGTGTGAGGGTGAGTTGTGTGTGTGTGTGTGTGTGTGGGTGTTTGTGTGGGCTTGAGTGAGTGAAAGTGAATGTGTGTGTGGGTGTGTGTGTATGTTCCATAAACCGAACCAGACATTCTATCCTCTTCCCTCTCAACTTTTTTTTAGACCCTCCCACTTCCCCCCGTCCTCCTGCTACACACACAATCATTCAACTGCACCTTTCAACACGTAATATTTGCTTTCTCATGAGCCTCATTGCTTCTGGAATCTCGAAGCACACACTTCACTCCGCCGTCAACTCCGACTTCAGGCCAGCTATACGCCCCAACCGGGACCCCCCGCCGCGTCTCAGCAATCGCTCACTTGCTTGCTCACTCACTCACTCACTAACGACTCGTCCACACCTCCCTCCCTCCCTCCCTCTTCGTGTGATTCAGCTCCTGCGACAATTGCTCAAGCTACCGCGTTGGTTCCTTGCTTCCAATTCAAATTAATCCGATCATAATACACCTTATACCAATTTCTTGCTGTCATCTACAAGGCCTCTCTACCGGACGATCTGCAGCTTCCCCTCTTCTCCACATCGCGTGTTTATGCAGATAGATTGAGCTTCAAAAAACAATCCGAAACCACCAACATTGCGCCTTAACGATTTCTCGGCCCTCATATTGTAGCTCCACAGCTTCGAGGATTGAGGGCCGTCTTGCACATAAAGTTTCCGCGAAATGGCTTCATCAAAGGTACATTTCCCCTACATACCTGCGCAGGGATATTAATAGACCACCGCTGATCACATAACTCCCGCAGGAAATCCAACATTCTTCCAGACCTCTCGGCCAACACCGTCTCTCCATGTCTACAAATTCTGGCTCCCTCCCTCGGCCATCGCATGCTCGAAATCATTCTCACTCGGTGTCCTCGGGATCCCTAATTCCGAACTCTAGAGTTTCTCGTCGAAAGAGCGTATCAACAAATGCAGCCAGCAATGTCGCGGCAATGGTAGCAGCTGCGAGGGAGTCTGGAGATAGCTCGTTGGGAATACCAATTACCAATCGGAGGAAATCCATGTCTAAAGTCTCGAGGTCTGCGATCGGGAGTCTTCCTTCACCTCCTCCAAGCCTGCCCAGTCACAGAATCAGGTTAACAACAAATGGTAAACTAGACAGAAGTGAGAGTGCAATTGATGATGAGATGGATGAAGAAATGGATGATGAGGAGGGAGCGACTTTCAACCAGTCGCGATTAAGAAGAGCTAGTGAGGGTCAACATCTCATGAAAGACGGCAAGAAAGCCAGTGGTGGTGATCTCAAGTGTGACAAGTGTGGAAAGGGATATAAGCACTCTAGTTGCCTTACAAAGCACCTGCATGTCTCTCCAAGCCGTAGATTCGAGAGAACAATTGTTAACAATTTATTGCAGATGGGAGCATACCCCTGAATGGTCACTGACTTCTAAATTACTTATCAGTAAACATCAGCAAGTCCAGTTGCTTGAGGCAGCATCTATCCTCTTGAACTTGAATCAAGACGGTACCCCTGCGGACTCAACCAAGGACTTCGGCAGCGACCAAGAATCTGTATCCCCAGCTGCTTCTGGGTCATCAGACCAACATGATGGTGCAAGTTCTGCTGATACTACTCCTCCACCCCAAGGAGATATGTTTAATAAAAATGCTCTCAGTAGCTCGTACAGCAGCCGCCACAAGAGACACAGCAGCGGGTTTGGTTACTCTCGATCATATCAGTCTGCACCCTCCGCAAATTCCATCTATGGAAGTGTGCCCACATCTGCTTTCGGGCACAAGCGCCAATCAAGTCGCGAACCTCGTCCGTTGTCGAGCGGGATCAGCCGCAATATTGAGGATGACGGATTGGCAGCTGCAGTAGAACTCCTATCTTGCAGTTTCGGGAGCAATGGCACGCCCAGGACCATGAATATACCGGTCACGCTTCCGGAAGATGCACCACCAGTACCACATATTCCAGCGCAATACCTAAGCCAAGGAGCCTTCTCTAACTTTTCTGGTACCACACTGGCCCACAGCTTGAAGCCTCTTCACCAAGAGAGCTATACTCGTGGCGAGAAGCACATGGACAGAGATGTCAAGATGGAAGAAAGTGAGGAGAGTGTCGTGGATGATGAAGATTATGACCAACGCTCCAGAGGCCGCTCTGACGAGGATGACGACGGAGTTTTTGGAAGGATGGAAGAGTAACAGGCTCTTAGGACGATACAGACGGTGACCAGTAGTCAATTTTGGTCGGACATGGTTTCCTTTGTATCATTGATGTATATGAGGCGAGCATACTCCGCTGCCGACTCTAGCACCGAAGAGTGGGACTGAAGGGATGTTTCCACGAGGTTAAAGTGAGAGTCGGGGAGCGTCGAGTGTAACGCTAAGGGCATTTTTGGCAGGATTTCCTTTGATTTTGGGGACTGATGAACATGTCACATAATTCCATCTGTCCGTGTATGAAATGGTTCTATGAAATGTGCAATCCAGTGCAGTTCATATCCGTGCATCAAGCTATGTTAGACAGATAGAGAATTATATGAGAACGATGAATGTCAGGAACAGTCAAGCAATCCCAGGGTCCAAGCTTGCAGATAGACTTTGAAAAACCAAGGGCAGTTCAAACGTATGACCATCTGCAGAGTGCATCCCAGTATGAATGTATAAAACTCAGTGATACAGTTAGACCCTTTGCGTATTCTGTCTAAAATCGATCTTGAATCTATAAACCCTGGTGAACTAAAAACTCTCCCGATCTCGTAGTAATGGTCATATGAGTTGTATAGTGACAACTTAATACGACAACAGCTACTTCTTGCGTGCTATGACAAGCACCTGGAAGGCATATCCGTGGGAAAAAAAACAGTAAAATGATAAATCTGGACCTACATTTCAAAGATGTGGTAAAGAAATACGAGCAATTTTTTCTTTTCTCTCCTCAAAGCACGAAGTGTACATTAATTACAACAAATGCTTGCTATAGATACAGATTTTTCCATGCTGTCCAACAAAATAAATAAAAGCGATAAGGCGAAACTGTGATATGATATGTAGATGAAATTCATGATATCAGTTTATAAAGAGTGAACGGACGTCTAAGTGGACTTGGTGGGGGGCATTTGATTTTCTCCACGACGTACGTCACTGTTCTGGTGTGCAAACTCGCGACACATGATAAACAAACAGGCCAGGCTCCTCAACCACCACATTCTAACAAACATAACATTTGCGCGATGTCTTTACGTGTACAAAGAGAAGGCGGAGTCGCCCATACCAGTCAGCCAGTGCCGATAACCCCAGTGCATAAACAAAAGATCCGGGTGTCAAAGATCCCCAAGCCTCTCCAGTTTCCGTTGGTTGTTTTGCTCAGCTTCACAACCTCGAGTTTGCTGTCATCGCTGGTTCCGACTCTGGGCAACGAGAGCTTGAGGAGGGTAACCAAAACGCCGAATGGATGGGAATTGGGTGCCTTGTTAGGATGGAGAGTGTGAGTCTTTGCGCGCCATGATTTGAAGGGTTGGAGCTGATTACGACCAGACTCGAGCTGGCAGTGGGATGGTATGGGAATTATGATCGATGGGATATTGCAGCACTGGGTGTACTGTCTCAAGGCCCACCTGTAAGAGTGCGATGTTCAAAGCTATTGATTGGTGCTAATTGTGTGAATAGCTCTATCTCCTCGGCACCTTCTACGACGTCAAAGCTCAGGAATTGATACTGTCACTTTTCCTCAATCTTGCTGGAACCTATATACCCTTCTCACTCCTACGCCCATTATCCTCTGCTCACCGCGCAGGTGATGCGCTTCCACCAGGAGGAGCAGATGTATCGTCAGACTACATTATACAAGCTATTACAACACTGCTTGGGGCGTCGATATACAGCGTGTCTCTTTATAGCGCATATGCCACCTACCTCCCGGTAAACCTCGTCACCCACTTCTCCAATATCACCTCTATCGTCGCGGCTCATACTTCGTCACCCATTACCCTGCTCCCCAAAGCACTCGTATTTGGGATTGCTGCCAAGACATTCATCTTTACACCAGCCACTACCCTTGATACCCAAAGTCCACCATTTAATCCTGTCAAGGCAACATTGGCTGAGACGTTCTGGTATAATGTCTGGGGATACAGCGAGGCGACGAGAATGGTCCTGAGAAGAACCGCAGCCCTGGCCGTGATCACGGGGGGCAATACTTTCTTACAAACTCTAGTTGCGCTGGATGGTGTTGAGTTCCTCGGTGCATTAGGGTATTCGGCGGTTTGGGTTGGGGCTGCTGGACTTACTGGTTTGGCTTTGGGTGTTGTTAATGCTGTGTAAGGAAGTGAGTATGGACGGAGGTGAGTCGTTCCACGCGACTTGTATATATGACTTGTCGTTCTGTTACGAAAGATGAGTTTCTATGTGAGGTTGCGATTTGGGCGGCTCTCTTGGCTGTGAAATTAAGCAGGCGTTACATTAATGCGTTATGGTGTTGTATTGGGTGGACCAGAGTACCACATGTAGGTTGATGAGTTATTGAATAAAGAAAGATATACAGCTGTGAATCACCGCCAGAGCATAGAGCCCTATTACCTGGATAGAGTTAAGGCGGGAGGATGAACCCAGAGATCAAGTTTTTGGATACAGTATTCACTTTATATACTAGAGACTGGGAGGTTTTTTTTTCTATACTCGATCCTTATTATTGGCGGAAACAAGCGTACAGGTACAGTACAGTAAGGTTTCCCAAACCTAATCACGAGACCGAGGGAGAAGCCCGCTAGACCCAAGGAGGCTCAATCTCGCATCGCATTCAAGTAAACACAACAAGAAGGCGCAACGCAGCGCATCCTACATTTTGACATCCCATCCACATCGTCAGAAAAGCATGCGATTATTCCATTATTATGGCATCAGACGCAACCAGACAGTGAGTTCTTCTCTCTACTTTTCCCATGTTGTTGTCTTGAACACGTGCTCCGCCTACTAGGTCTGGGTCTAGCAGCAGTTGGTCGCAAGTCGTGCGCTCAGCTAAGCAGGGGTTTTTTATCGGCCACGGTTGGGCGACTCTACGCGTTTCCTTCCCTCACAAATTATAACCCAAAAATGGACGCCCACTAACATATTCTTCCTTCTAGCCGACTCCAGGAAGGGGTCTTAAGCTGTCGGATCAAAATCAATCAACCACAACAGGATCTCTCCAGAGCTGCCGCAGCGGGGAGTAGCCCTCAGAGCTCACCAAAGCAGATAGGCATCACTGCTGCAAACATGAACTCTTTCGTGAACAGCGCTTCTACACGGCGCCAGGACAAACTTGCTGATGCTATCCAGTCGATGGCCAACCTAAATAGCACCATGGAGTTTGATTCCCCCATTGATCCGGATGCGCAGGCTACTGTGACTGATTTCCTCGACTTTACCGAATATCTCCCGGCCGACATGAAGCGATCTTGCACACTCATTGCCGACCTCGATTTAACAGAAAGTAGAGCATCTGCGGGGGTCCATGATCTCACAAAGGTATGGGGGAAGCCTCAGGATGTTCCATTGGACCAGAAACCCGATTTGGTCCACCTGCGGGCCAAAATATCACAGACGATGGGAGAGGCAGTTCGAGCTCGCACACTATCACACACAGAAGCCCAACGTATGTCATATAATGTCGAACAACACTGCAACAGAGCAAAGAATATATTGGCGAAATTACAGGCGATGGCAGAAAATTATCCGGCCTCCCGAGACCCAAGCCCCGCACCACAAAAATCAGTTTCCCCAGTTGCAACTCGAGCACCTATACTTAAGCTACGCCTAGATGGAGGCCGAGAGGAACATGGTGGCCAGCGAGTTCGAAAACATAGGGCACCACGAATTACAGTTCCTGGAGAGGTTCTTGCACCTTATGAACTGGACTACGAATCATATGGCTCAGAAACCGAAACTTGGGAATCTGATGAACAGCAGGTCATTTCGCCTAGACGAACGCCTGCCCATTCTGTTGGCCCTACCAATGGTAGGATAAAGCTAAAGCTTCCAAAGCGATCTTTGAGCGCTGCTCCGAAGCCCGTTAATAGGCAACCTCGACCTGCCGGGGCTATGGGTACCAACGTTCACAGCGCAGTTGCCGGTATATCGACAACAAATGCTTTGGCCATGCTTAAACCACCGCCTCCGGACGCAAAGAACGGAAGCGATGATTTGCCCTGGCTGCAATTGACTGATTGGGAGCTTGGAATGCTTAGGAAGAGGATGAAAAAGAACGCGGTATGGAGCCCAAGCGATACTATGATAGCTAGAGAATTGAAAGTCCGTGGCCGAGGAATCGAAGCCTACCGCGCAGCCAAGAAAGAAGCTGACGCCTCTGGACAGCCCTTGGATACCCCGATACCCCCCCAACTTTTAGGTCAAACGGTACATGCAGAAGGAGCAATCAGCGTAGAAGCAGTGCGTGGAGACCAAGAGGTTCCAACAGTAAATCGTGGTATGAAGCTCAACGAGGCCAAGAAACTGAAGAAAGAAAATCAGCAGAAGGAGCTTGCCCAAGCTGCCGAAGAAGCAGCAGAAGCGGTTCGTAAGATGAATATGAGTGCCGAAGCTATGAAAGATATCTTCAATACAAAACCATCCGATGGGAAAACGCCAGCAAAACCTAGTAGGACACCAGCGAGGAAGCGGAAGCGAGAATCTACTGTCCCCGAAACGACTGAAAAAGAAAAGCCTGTTGATGGGGAGTCACTAACAGCTAAGTCCGATAAAGCAGATATACCGCCTGCTAAACGAACTAAAACAGAGACTCCTATACCCTGCCCTCAGTCCATAGCACCCAAGGAATCAAAGCCTGCTACTCCTGCCTCGACGATAGACGTCCCTATCAATGGACGTGCTATGTCGTCGGTTTCGGATGCAGTTACTGAATATACAACCAATAGCTTGCCACTTCCCATATCATCTCCAGCCAAATCTTCTACTCCCATCTTACCACCTGGCAGAAGTCACAGAAGCGCTAAACCAGATCAGAAGGATGTTATGAAAGAAATAAAAAAGGAACCTACCAAGGTTGATGTACCCGTCAGTACCCGCATTAGTCGATCCTCTGGCGTGGCAAAGACCCCAACACCTGCTCCTGAACCCCTTCCAGTTAAACGACCAAGTTCATCTCGAAGCAAGGCCGCTAGCACGGAACCTCCCAATTTTGCATCTACCGCTACAGCTACTCTTGACCGACCTCGACGCTCCAGCACTGCACGCAATACACCTGCACCTCCTGCATCAGCAGAGCCCCGGCAAACAAACAAACGCACTAAGAGACCTGCACCTGGTGTTGTCACAGCAAGCAGTGAGGGTTCTGCAGCTGTCAGTGTTGGCAAGCGAAGCTCGGCAACGCGCATGAAGGCTGGGGCTAAGAACAAGAAGAAAGATGGTGCAGAAGAAAGTGCAGTCCCGGAGGTTTATGAAGAATTTGACGACGAGGGTAACTTGATTGATCCTAACGAGCCACGATATTGTCTTTGCAACCGCGTTAGCTTCGGTATTATGATTGGCTGTGAGAACAACGAAGTGAGTCTTATATGCATATTGAAGTTCGGCGTGAACAGATTATGTTTACTAATGATATTTAGTGTGAGAAAGAGTGGTTCCATTTGGAATGCGTGGGTTTGACGGAGATTCCACCACGTACTACAAAATGGTATTGTCCTGATTGTCGGAAGAAGCTTGGTCTTGGAGAGAGGGGTGAGGTCACAGCTAGAGGCAAGAAGAAGTAAGCAGGGGAGGTGGTGGTATTTCTGGCGTGGCAATGAAGGTGTTGGCTGGATGGCGTTTTAGGGTTGTTGAGCATTTATATACGGCAAGGAGCTCGGTGCTCTGGGCTAGATCAGACAACTGAATGTACTAGTATCTCTCTGAAAGATCGAAGGAACGATCTGTGTAGGTTATATCAAGCATGGCGTTTGGCAGGCTGGCTATTTACCTAGGTGCGTATACCAAATTGATAGTTCGGAAATCAGCATACACTTTACCAACCATTGAAACTCGGTTCATTGGACTCTGTGACATATTTCAATTATACGCCCCGACACTAGCTCTAGTACTTTTTCCTGTTGGAGGGTAATAGCTTAGCCATTATCCTGGATGTGTCCCTGGCCCCAGATACGACTCTCTGTTAGCAATGTAGGTGTAGTTGAGCTAGCTGCTCCTACAAAATATTCGTGTAGCTATAAGTGCAACAATTTTGGATTGCCAACGGTCCTTTTTGGGACTCGCTTAAGAAAAGGGGTTCTTCTTTGGGGGTGTTTATGGTTACAATATGGCGCTAGCATTTTATATTTTCTTCTCTTCTTCTTTAACTAGCCATTGCTTGGGGGCGGGGAGGGGTTGAGATATGTCGTGGTGGGACACACGGCCAATTCGAGGAAGTGATGTATGTTCAAGCAAAATTTCGTCATACATAACATTTCATTATCATATCTGAGATGGAGTTCTTATGTGGGTGCACCTGTCCTCCCTTAAAAAAATCTACTCAGGCCCCTGTTTAACGTAGACTCCAAGCCTTTCTAGGATATCGTACATAATACTCATTCACTTACTGCGATCTGGGAGATCTAAAGTCATGCGAAAGAACTAGAGAAGTTGTGTTAGCTAGTCCCAGCGCCGTAAAGGAGAAGAAAAAAACCCGCAATCTCGCAAGTAGTCAAGCATTTGTACATACCTCTTTTGCCTCAGCTGCTGGCACCTCGGACAAGCCTGGTGCCTCCGCAACACTGATCAAGCCCAATTGCCTCTTCCGAAACCCGAAAAAGAATTCCTTTCCAACTTCACCACCGAGTCCACTCAGCAATTTCTTTTTTAAATCCATAGCAAAGTCATTATAAAGCTGTGGCTCCTCAGTCTCGAGCATCTCTTCTCTCATCACACCCATATATTCATATGCACGCTCAAGTTCCTTCTCGTTAGCGCCGGTCTTTGTGGCTACCGTGATTGTGGAATGGACGATAGTGCCTAGTTGGGTGCAGGCTTCAGAAGCAACTACTTTGACAGGAGTGCCTGTCGGGATATTGTTGAGCATGTACTTGAAGTCTGGAATTGCATTGATAGACTCGATCTTGGTGCGCTTCTTCACAGAACCTGCTTCAACAAGTTCCTCGATGCTTAGGCCGGAGAGTGGCTTAGGCTGATCACGTCGGCTACGTTTGCCTTTGGCTTTTGCTTCGACTAAGAGGTTATTAGATAGGTTTCTCTCAATATCGTAAAATACACTACGGGACTACGGACCTTTTTGTACGTTGGCGGCTTTGATCAATGTAGCAAGCTCAGATGCACTATGCAAGACTAGTTCCTCGGGTGGATGGGAATACTTGGTAAGAATTTCTGAAGGTGGGCCTATCGGCTCATCTGGTCGCACTGCTCGTCTACGAATGGCTTGGTTTGTCCTGTGTATCGACGGCGAATAAAGGTCCTCGAGTTGCATATACTCTGCAGGGTTTCTACATATGTTAGCTTTACCATTGAAGGTAGTCGCTGTGCCTGCTTACCCGTCTTCGTCTTTTCCAAGCTCGGACAAGTCCATGCTATCGACATAATCGCTCATAGCCTTTGACAGTTGTTCGCTTGGCATAAGAAATTTATGTGTTTTGAGAACCGCCCCAGAGCTAGTAATAATCCGGTCTAGAGGAGCAAATCGATACATTCGGACGTCCTCAGCAAATGGAAGAGGAACATCAATCAGGGCTTCCAGATCAGGCTCGATCGATGGAGCGAGCAACAACATCTGTGGTGCCTTATTATCCTTTCCGACAAATCTGGCGATTGCATAAGAATCTAGTTCATGAAGTGCATGTATCAACGATGAGAGCGCCATAACAGCTTTCTCATTGGTTGGCTGGGCGATGGTAATACAACTCTCACCCATAGTGAGAAATCTGTCATACTGTTTACACTTTAGTAGAGTTTATGCTAATATGTTCAGAGTTTTTCAGTCACCTTATCATTAGGAATAAATCCAATAATCTCAAACCCCTCTTTCGTTTCAAGTGTAGTTATGTTTTCGTCCGCCTGGTTAATAACGACCACTGTCCGGCCATATTCATATCCTTTCTCCAATTCCTCACGATCAAGATTCACCTTGCCACCCGCTGCTTCTGGATTAAGTGGATCAATAACATAGTAATTTCTGAGAGTTCTGACAGCCGATAGTTCTCCCAGCGGTACATCTGGCATTTCAGTGTCAACTGCAACGGTATCATTAACCTCACCGTTGCCTGAGCGGCTGACTGCAAAACTACTTGCGGGGGGAGTCGGCGCGGGCTTCGTTCGGAAGAAGCGTTTGACATCAATGCAAATAGCAGTATCGGGATATTGTTCATCATTTCCAAGTTTGAGTTTGCCTGTATATGTTGCGAAGGGCTTCGTAGTCTTTGGCCGCGGGGTTGCAAGGCTTTCAATCGCCTCGGAGGCAGTCGCAAATACGTTTTCCTTGCATCTATCTGCTAAATCTCTAAGAAGCTTCTCATTCTTTGTCTGTTATCTTGTAAGTTTCATAATTTTACCTAAGAAAGAGCTATATACTTTGTTCTCGTCTTTATCTTCTTCCTTGAACCCAAACTCGAGATCGTCGAAATCAATACCACTGCAATAATTAATACGATTCACTCCGAAATATCAAATTACGTACATTATCACAAGTTCTATATTGAACTCGTTGATCCTATCAGCTATTGGGGCAAGATCATCATCCGATATCGAGCCCTGACCATCTGTCAATAGAACGATCTTTCGTTTGTATTTGCCTGGAAGCCCCGATTTCAGAGCAGTATGCTTTTCCATCAACTCGATTGCAACAACTATAGCAGACACAGCATCCCCTTCGTTCGTCGTACTAGGCTCGATCTTCTGCTGGAGTGACTTTAGGTCGCTCATCCTCATTGGACCCATTTCCTTAAACACCGATATGTATTTGTAGCTCTCCTTGTCGTCAGCCTCTGCGTTATCGTACTGTAAGTTACTGGTATCATCCGTACGAAGACCGACGACACCAACGGTTAGTGTAGTCCTGTTGGCAGACATCGTTTCTGCAATCTTGTCCCACACGTATCGCATGCCATATTCCAGATCACTTTCTACTCTGCCATTGTGACATTCTTCTGTAGTAGCTCCTACATCTACTATGTAGATTGTTGCTTCCTTTCCAGCCATTTTGCTTTGAGGTGACAGCGTAGGTCGCAGATGGGAATGTTGGTATGGGGTTGAGAAACGGAAGTTTAAACACGGTGAAGTCAGTGTCACTTCAGGCAGACGCGTCGCTAATGCGTGGTCACGTTTTAGTGGCCTGTGCTCTTCCATTGCTCCTCAGTGGAAAGTGGACTGTTAATGAGCGTCATAGGAAGTGTAGGACACATCTCTATATCTGGAATATTCCTCTTTCTGAATCTGTAAACAAATCTCTCCACATTCAATTATCAGAGTTTCAAAACCGTGATTTAGTATGGCTGAACACTCGATTTTCAAAAACCTCGCTCCTTACCATATCCTTACGTAGGAACTGTAACATCCTAAAATTTAGTACACTACTAATAACGCCTAGATATGGAACCCTTCTTGGGACCCAGTTCTTTCAAGTAAGTTTATCTGGCACTTATTACAAGATTTATAACTAATTGGTAAAAGACTTTTGTGGGAGGCATAGTTGCGTTCCGAGCCCTTCCACGTCCTCAATTCAGGTATGATACCCTCAGAGTGATGTATCCTATTGGAGATTCTTCAATGAGGTATTGACTCCTGAGATACTTTGTTCAAGTGCCTGTGTCCTAGAGAACGATTCGTCAGACTCCGTATCATCTACAAATCTGAGCAAACTAACTCCAAGATTGCCGCCTTTAGCCAGCTCCAGCAAAAGATTTTCCCAGTATACTTTGGTCTACAAACCGGCCTTCCGGTGCTATTAGCTTTAACGTACCCTGCGGTCAGAGGTCTGTCTAGTCCAGCGTCGGGGCTTCAGGGTATTCTCGATGTGGCCAATAGATGGAGTGTCTTAGTACCAGTGGCTACGATGTTCATTACCGGCCTTGTAAATGTTGTTTATGTCGGTCCGGCTACCACTAAAGTAATGAGAGAGAGAAAGCACCAAGGTAAGTCTTACTCTAGACTGCTTTGAAGATGGCTCGGTCTGACTTCTGCATTTTCTAGAAACCAGAGATGGCAAAAAGTCATATGATCCTGCACCTCACTCAGAGGAGATGCAGCAGTTGAACAAGAGGTTTGGTACTATCCATGGGATATCATCCTTGATAAATTTGGTTGGTACGTTACTTTGCTCATGGTTAATTTCCGACTTTTGGAGTCAAGCTCTAGCAGGGGAATTGAGAGGTCACCCCTAGTTCCCTGGTGAACAAGCTCTTACCCCTTCACAAGCTCATGATGAACATCCACTGATTATGCACTTAGGATTTATTTCAACTGTATGGTATGGATTCTCTCTTGCTGAGAGATTAGTGTAGATAGCAGCTTTTTGGTCATACTGTATATACTTATATACTGTATATCGTAGTGATCAGCTCAAGTAGCGATCCGTGTGCATGCATCTTAATAAACCGGCTGAACACGGTTCTTGACTTCAGCTATCCTATATATCTCTGTTTCAAGCTAGATTGAGATTCACTGTCTGTTTATGACATACATCATGTTACATCGGCGAGCTTTAAGAACCGATGGTCTTAAGACATATTCCCTTTTGTTCCAAACTGCGTCTCACTCATGATATGAGACTAGAATTCATTCCATACACGCATTGATATTAAAAACCGATCCCATATAAAATTAAAAGCGTACAAAATCACGTGACAATGTAACCCCGAATTGACCCCGCCAAAAGTGTGGGTTGATCGGAGGTCAGAAAGGTACAGGAGTACAGAAGCAACGCAACTATACATAGCAAATATGGCTACTCCTACTTACCTCACGGGCGACAAGGCTGGTATTGCAGAGTTTATTGATAAGTTTGAAGTGCGTCAGTCAGCTCTAGATGCAAATGATCACGGATGAACGCTGACATTCTTCTTAGGTCTTCTTATTTGATTGCGACGGTATGCCTAGACTATTTATATACTATAGAGTACGCTAATTCATATTACCAGGCGTGCTATGGTCAGGAGCTCATCTATTCGAGGGAACAGTAGAAACGTTGGAGCTTTTGAGATCGAAAGGTACTTCCCTGGCTTTCTTGTACCCGACCTTGTGCTGATACTTGTGAGGCAAGAAAATAGTATTCGTTACCAATAACTCAACAAAGTCCAGATCCGATTACCAAAAAAAACTTACGTCTATGGGTATTCCAAGCAACGTTGATGAAATATTTGCGTCTGCATATTCGTCTGCCATCTACATTGCGCGAATTCTCAAGCTACCAGCACCTAAGAACAAAGTATTCGTTCTCGGGGAAAGCGGCATCGAAACAGAATTGAGATCAGAGGGTGTTGAGTTTATCGGTGGAACAGAT
>Ga0247734_1001736_pt1 | contig 15949 bp, 14 predicted proteins | sample UWRJL103311B2_FD_180933 | JGI IMG/M metagenome (GOLD analysis project Ga0247734, IMG submission 180933) | Plant litter microbial communities from Arlington Agricultural Research Station in Wisconsin, United States - UWRJ-L103-311B-2 | ecosystem: Environmental > Terrestrial > Plant litter >... | reverse complement strand
CGCGCCGCAGGCCAAGACCGACACTGAGGCGGCGCTGAACGCGGCGACCACCGTCCTCAACGCGCATTCCGACATCAAGCACTGGGTCGCGGTCGGCCTCAACGACGAGGCGGTGCTCGGCGCGGTGCGGGCGACCGAAAGCGTCGGCATCCCGTCGACCGACGTCATCGGCGTCGGCATCGGCGGCGCGGATTCGGCGATCAACGAGTTCAGGAAGCCGACCGACACCGGCTTCTACGGCACGGTGATCATCTCGCCGAAACGCCATGGCTACGAGACGGCCCTCAACATGTACGACTGGATCGCCAACGGCAAGGAGCCGGAGAAACTGATCCTCACCAGCGGCCAGCTCGCGACCCGCAGCGACTACCAGGATGTCCGCAAGGGCCTCGGCATCGAATAGCGCGTCCTGCGATTCTTGCGTCGGCGGTCCTGCGGCCGCCGACTTCCTGTCCGGACCCGGAGAACGAGTCCCATGGCCTTCCTTGAATTTTCCTCGATCTCCAAATCATATCCCGGGGTCCGTGCGCTGACCGAAGTCGGCTTTTCCGTCCGCAACGGCAGCGTGCACGGGCTGATGGGTGAAAACGGCGCAGGCAAATCCACGCTCATCCGCATCCTCAGTGGCGATGCTGCGGCCGACAGCGGCGATATCCTCATTGATGGCGAACGCCAGCGCTTTGCCTCGACCCGAGATGCCTTTCGCGCCGGCGTCGTCGTGGTGCATCAGGAACTGCAGTTGGTGCCCGAGCTTTCCGTTGCCGAGAACCTGAAGCTTGGTCGCTTTCCCGCACGGGGCGGCATCGTCGACTTCGCTGCCCTGTTTGCGGATGTCGGCAAGACGCTTCAGTCGATAGGCATCGACGTCGATCCTCGCGCCAAAGTCTCCATCCTGTCGATTGGCGAGCGGCAGATGATCGAGGTCGCCAAAGCGGTGATGACGGACGCCCGCGTCATCGCGCTCGACGAACCGACCTCGTCGCTCTCATCGCGTGAGAGCGAGATCCTGTTCCGGCTGATCGACCGGCTGCGCGATGAGGGCAAGGTCATTCTCTACGTCTCGCACCGTCTCGACGAGATCTTTCGCCTCTGCGACAGCTGCAGCGTACTGCGCGACGGCCGGCTCGCCGCGCATCATGAGACGATGCAGGACCTCACCCGCGACCGCCTGGTCTCGGAAATGGTCGGGCGGGAGATCGCCGACATCTGGGGCTGGCGTCCCCGGCCGGTCGGGTCCACGCGGCTCCGCGTCGACGGCGTCTCCGGCCGGCACCTGCCGGTCCCGGCAAGCTTCGAGGCGAAGGCCGGTGAGATCCTCGGCTTCTTCGGCCTCGTCGGCGCTGGCCGCAGCGAGTTGATGCGCCTCGTCTACGGCGCTGACCCGCTGCAAGGCGGCACCGTCTCGGTCGATGGTGTGGCTTTGCCGCATCCGGATCCCCGCCAGGCGATCCGCGCCGGACTCGTTCTCTGTCCCGAGGATCGAAAGGCGGACGGCATCGTCCAGGGCCAGTCGGTCGAGGCCAACATCGCCATCTCCTCGCGCCGCCACCACTCGCCCTTCGGCCTGCTGACGCCGCGCCGCGAGGCAGAGACGGCCGACCGCTTCATCGAGACGCTGAAGATCCGCACCCCCTCGCGCCGCCAGGACATCGTCAACCTGTCCGGTGGCAACCAACAGAAGGTGATCCTCGCCCGCTGGCTGTCCGAGCCGGACGTCAAGGTGCTCGTCGTCGACGAGCCGACCCGCGGCATCGACGTCGGGGCGAAATCGGAGATCTACGATATCCTCTATTCGCTTGCCGAGAAGGGCATGGCGATCGTCGTCGTCTCCAGCGAACTGCCGGAGATCATGGGCATTGCCGACCGCATCCTGGTGATGCGCGAGCGCCGGATCGCCGCCGAGTTCACCCGCCCCGACTTTTCCGAGCAGGCTCTGCTCGCCGCCGCTCTGCCGGACCGGGCGACGCCCGCCGCCGCCAATATCCAGAAAGCCTCGTGATGACATTGACGTTGAAGCGCGTCCTGCTCGGCGAGCAGGGCCTCCTGATCCTCTTCATCCTCGCCTTCGCGGTGGTGGCCGGCACCGTGCCGAACTTCCTCACCGAGCGCAACATCCTCGGCCTGCTGCAATCCGTGGTGACGATCGGCATCGTCGCCTGCACGATGATGTTCTGCCTCGCCTCCCGCGATTTCGACCTGTCGGTCGGCTCGATCGTCGCCTTCACCGGCATGGTGGCGGTGATGGTCTCGAACGGTACCGGCTCGATCCCGCTCGGCCTCCTCGCCGCCCTTGCCGCCGGTTCGGTGGTCGGGCTGGTCAACGGCGTCATCATCGCCAAGCTGCACATCAACGCGTTGATCACCACGCTCGCGACCATGCAGATCGTCCGCGGTCTCGCGCTGATCGCCTCGGATGGTCGCGCCGTCGGCATCAACGATTCCGGCTTCTACTCGCTCTCGCTCAGCCGTTTCCTCGGCGTGCCGACACCGGTCTGGGTCATGGGAGTGCTGTTCGTCATCTTCGCCTTCATCCTCAACCGTACTGTTTTCGGCCGTAACACCTTGGCTATCGGCGGCAATCCGGAAGCCTCGCGTCTCGCCGGCGTCGATGTCGACTGGGGCCGGATCTGGATCTTTGCGGCGCAGGGTCTGGTCTGCGCCATCGCCGGCATCCTGCTGGCCGCCCGCATCACGTCCGGCCAGCCTAACGCTGCTACCGGGCTCGAGCTCTCGGTGATCTCGGCCTGCGTGCTTGGCGGCGTGTCGCTGGTCGGCGGCCGTGCGTCGATGTCCGGCGTGATCGTTGGCGTCCTGATCCTCGGCATAGCCGAGAATGTCATGAACCTCCTCAACATCCAGGCTTTCTACCAGTACGTCGTGCGCGGCCTGATTCTGCTGCTCGCCGTGCTCCTCGACAATCTGCGCTCCCGTGCCCTCGGACGCCGTTGAAGGGTTCCGTAATGCCGCGTGGCCCCATCTTCCCCGTCTCGGCTTTGCGGCAGAGCCCGGCGACGAGCTTGGAGCCCGGTACCGGAAAGGGCGCTCGATGATCGTTCTGACGGCAGGGGGGTTCGACGCCCGCATCTCGCTCGCCGGCGGAACGCTGACGCGGCTCCACTGGCAGTCCGGCGATCGCGTCGTGCCGCTGCTGCGCGACGCCGCCGACGATGCCGATGCCGGCCATTCGGCCTGCTTCCCGCTGGTGCCGTTCGGCAACCGTGTCCGCGACAACGTCTTTTCCTTTGGCGGCCGCACGCACCGCTTGCAGCCGAACACTCAGGGCGACCGGCATTATCTGCACGGCGATGGCTGGCTCGGCCGCTGGGATATTGTTCGCGCCGAGCCCCAGGGCGTCGAGCTCGGCTTCTCCCAAGGCGAAAGCCGAGGCACGCCCTATCGCTATACCGCGCACCAGAGCTTTGCGATTGAGCCCGGCGCTTTTCGCCTGTCCCTGGCCGTCACCAATACCAGCGAGATGCCGCTGCCTTTCGGGCTGGGCTGGCATCCGTTTTTCTCTCTGACGCCTGAAACGACCTTGCAGGCGACGGTCGACTGGGTCCGAGGTGAAGAGGCGGAATGGCTGCCGGGCGAGCGCATCGCCAGACCCGCGGACCTCGATTTCGCGAAAGCCGAAAAGCTGCCGTGCCGCTGGATCAACAACGGGCTGGAAAGCTGGGACGGCCGGGCCCGCATTGCCTGGCCAGAACGCGGCGCCGGGCTGACGCTCGAGGCCGACGCGCTCTTTCGCCATGCGGTTCTCTTCGTCTCCGACGAGCGCTTCGAACCGGCCTATCGCCACGATTATTTCTGCTTCGAGCCGATGTCGCACCTGGCGGACGGCCACCACCTTCCGGACCTCGGCGGCCTGTCCGTGCTCCCGCCCGGCGAGACCCTGTCCGGCAGCCTGCTGCTGCGGCCTGAGCTGCTGGCATGACCGCCGTTCTGTGCCCGACCGTTACTGCGCCGCCCTGCGTCCAGCCGCTTCCATGCCAACAAGGCCTGCCCTCATGAAGATCACCAAGCTTACCACCTTCATCGTCCCGCCGCGCTGGCTGTTCCTGAAGATCGAGACGGACGAGGGCGTCGTCGGCTGGGGCGAGCCGGTGGTCGAGGGCAGGGCGCTGACCGTCCAGGCGGCGGTGGCGGAACTTGCCGACTACCTCGTCGGCAAGGACCCGTTCCAGATCGAGGACCACTGGAACGTCCTCTACCGCGGCGGCTTCTACCGCGGCGGCGCGGTCCACATGTCGGCGCTGGCCGGCATCGACCAAGCGCTCTGGGACATCAAGGGCAAGGCGCTCGGCCAGCCGGTGCACCAGCTGCTCGGTGGCCGCTGCCGCGACAGGATCAAGGTCTATTCCTGGATCGGCGGCGACCGCCCCGCTGACATCGTCGCCAACGCCCGTGACGTCGTTGCCCGCGGCTTCAAGGCGGTGAAGCTGAACGGCTGCGAGGAGTTGCAGATCGTCGACACGCACCAGAATATCGACAAGGCGGTGGAGACCGTCGCCTTGGTGCGCGAGGCCGTCGGCCCGCACATCGGCATTGGCGTCGATTTCCACGGCCGGGTGCACAAGCCGATGGCAAAGGACCTGGTGCGCGAGCTCGATCCCTATCGCCTGCTGTTCATCGAGGAGCCAGTGCTGTCGGAAAACCGCGAGGCGTTGCGCGAGATCGCCCAGCACACCACGGTGCCGATCGCGCTCGGCGAGCGGCTTTACTCGCGCTGGGATTTCAAGGGCGTGCTGTCGGACGGTTATGTCGACATCATCCAGCCCGATCTCAGCCATGCCGGCGGCATCACCGAGTGCCGGAAGATCGCCGCCATGGCCGAAGCCTACGACGTCGCCCTGGCGCCGCACTGCCCGCTTGGCCCGATCGCGCTCGCCGCCTGCCTGCAGATCGATGCCGTCAGCTACAACGCCTTCATCCAGGAGCAGAGCCTCGGCATCCACTACAACGAGGGCAGCGACCTGCTCGACTACATCTCCAATCCCGGCGTCTTCCACTACGAGGACGGATTCGTCGCCATTCCCGACGGGCCTGGGCTCGGGGTCGAGGTCAATGAGGCCTACGTGATCGAGCAGGCGAAGATCGGCCACCGCTGGCGCAATCCGCTTTGGCGGCACGAGGATGGCAGCGTCGCCGAATGGTGAGGTGGCGGGAAGGCAGGAGAGGGCGATGACCATGCGGCTGAACGGCAAGCGAATCATGATCACCGGCGCCGCGCAGGGCATCGGCCTGGCGATGGCGGAGGCGTTCTGGCGCGAGGGCGCCAGTCTTCTGCTCGTCGATCAGGATGCGGCGGCGCTGGCGGAGACGGCGTCGAGGTTGAGCGCCGAGGGCGCGAACCTCAGCGTTGCCGCTGGCGACATTTCCGATGCCGGTGCGATGCTCGCCGCCGTCGACCAGGCAAAAACGGAGATCGGGCCGGTCAACGCGCTGGTCAACAATGCCGGCATCAACGTCTTCGGCACGCCGCTCGAGACCGACGATGCCGCCTGGAACCGCTGTTTCGACGTCAACCTGAAAGGTGCCTGGAACTGCTGCAGGGCCGTGCTGCCGGGCATGATCGCGGCGGGCGGGGGGGCCATCCTCAACATCGCCTCGACCCACGCCTTCACCATCATCCCGCACACCTTCCCGTATCCGCTGGCGAAACATGCCCTGCTCGGGATGACGAAGTCGCTCGGGCTCGAATATGCGGCGCAGGGCATCCGCGTAAACGCGCTGGCGCCGGGCTACGTCTCGACAGCGAAGGTAATCGACTACTGGAACAGTTTCGCAGATCCCGTGGCGGCGAAGGCAGAGACCATGAAGCTTCACCCGGGCGGCCGCATTGCCACGCCGGAGGAGATTGCGCTCGCAGCGGTCTTCATGGTTTCGGATGAGTGCCCGTTTATGAACGCCACGTGCCTGACGGTCGATGGCGGGTTGAGCGTCCAGCAACACCCGGCTAGTTGAATTGCGGCCGCCGTTCTTCTCGTCGCATATGGCGTGTTGGCGGACCGGTGCGCTGCGAAGGAAATTCGGTTTGCTCACCTCGAGGCTAGCAGCTTCGGCCCATTGGACGGTCACGTATTTCTCAAATCGCTGGCAATTGGTCGGGTTTCTGTTGAGCATCAGCAGGATCAACATCTGGCGCCTGGAGGATTACCATGGACGAACTACCGAGCTTCGATCTGTCAGGACAAGTTGCTCTGGTAACAGGTGCGGGACGCGGGCTTGGCCGCTCGATCGCCCTGGCTCTGGCAAATGCCGGCGCCGATCTCGCGCTTGGTTTGCGCGACGTCGAGCACGACGACGGACTCTCCGAAGCGGTTGAAGCTCTGGGACGGCGTGCTATCCGCTTGCAGATGGACGTGACGAACCTGCCGCAGTCCAATGCCGCGATCAAGGCCGCGATCGGACACTACGGACGCGTCGACATTCTCGTCAACAATGCCGGCGGTTCGATCGTCGATGCAGCCATCGACGCAAAGGAAGCCGACTTCGATGACATCATCGGGTTGAACGTGAAGTCGACTTTCTTCCTGTCTCAACGGGTGGCCAAGCATATGGTCGAGCGGGGCGGTGGCGGTCGCATCGTCAACATGAGTTCGCAGGCTGGCGCAGTCGCCTTACCTAACGAGGCCATCTACTGCCTCGCGAAAGCAGCAGTCTCGCATCTCACGCGCTGTCTTGCCGTGGAATGGGGCAGTCACGGGATCAACGTCAATGCCGTCGCGCCCACCTTCATCGAGACACCGGGCACGGCGTCGGCCCTTTCCGATGCCGCGTTTCGAGCGGACACGATCGAGCGGGTCGCCGCCCTCCACCGGGTAGGGCGTCCTGCGGAGGTTGCGGGAGCCGTCGTCTACCTCGCGTCACCCGCGGCCTCCCTCGTCACCGGTCACACGCTGATGATCGACGGCGGTTGGACGGTACGCTAAGCGCTCCCGTTCCATTCGATGCCATCGAAGTGCTTCCACGAGCGTCGGTCGCTAGGCTCGACGACGAACTCTCTGTACGTCGGGGTAGGTTGACGCAAGGGTGGTTAGGGATTCTCTTCGAAGTAGGACGGAACCATGACCGTCGGACCGATCACCAGAGAGAGCACGATGGAAGACCTGATTCCGGAATCGATTGCGACCACGATCTCGTCAGGCATCTCGACCGTGAAAGCCTACAGGATGCATGCTCGTGCATCCTTGGAAGCCGTCGCCATGAAGGCCGACATTTCTGTGACCCGTCTTCTCATGATCGAAGCCGGGACGGCGTCCTCGCCGGACGAGCTTCGCGCCATAGCCGAGGCGCTGGGCATCTCGGTCGAGGCGATCTGATTTCCAAGATTTCGGCGGCGGTCGGCAGCCTGACTGAGTTCGATCGGGCCATTCGCGCGATTGACGCACGACCTTGGTAGGCAGTTTACCCCTGGCTTTTTAGAGGCCTCCGCGGTCGTTACCGTTTCAAGTCGCCACGCGCATATCCTTCAGCGCGCGTCATGCAGGTCGGCGCATCTATCATCTCGACAAAATGCCAAGGATTTCTGGGTTGCCCCATCTGTTTCGCCAACATGCGGGGGCCGCTGCCCCGCACGCGACACTATGGGTTAGTATCCGCTCTATGAAGCGCGAGAAACCACAAACCGGCGCAGTGCTCCAGTCGAAAGCGGGCACATAGCAGCCCGGTTCGAGCATCATTTTGAATTCGTAATCCTGGCAGGCAAACAGTTTCGTCTAAGTGAGACTCGCCAAGCTTCCATTTCAATCTTGGCGCTGCGTGGGAACGCAGGCGCCGAGGCAAGGTTCTACGTCGCCATATCAGGCGCGGGCTATCGTGCCTTTGGACTCCGGGAGACTATATGATCTTACGCTGGCATCCGGAATGGCTTGCGCCGTTCGGAAGCAGGCGCCGGTCCCTAGTGATCAGCCATAAATCCTTGTGGGCAGGCCTGTCACTGACCTACCCGCAAGCAGATATTCTCGACCGAGCGATTATCGACTATTTCGGGATCGCAGCCCGGCTAGAAACGGAGACCTTGGGTAAATTGCGGCCTGTCCTCCTTCGAACGTAGAGATAGAGTAAGCTGGCTCGGCGCCGCCTCGCGCAGCTTGTCGTCGAGAGCAAGCAGATCGTTAACGTGGGTTTCGCCTCGCTTGCCTGCCGGGCGACTGCAAAGCCCATGGCCGAGTTCCCCGAAGAGTAGACATGCCGTGCTCCCTGGATGACCGAGCGCAAAGGCGAGGTGGTTCGAGTTCAGCCGACGCGTTTGAGGCGAACCACCGCCAAAGGTTCGGCGAGTAGTTCGTCGAACCGTGCGGCGAGGGCGGTGAAGGCCGGCGCTTCGCCATGACGGGCAAGTGCCGCCTCATCCTCCCAGGCTTCCACCATGACGACGCGGGCCGGGTTTTCCCGGTCCTCGTGCATGTCGTAGCGCAGGCAGCCTGGCTCCTGTCGGACCTCGGTAAGGATCGCGAGCAGCGCTTGTCGTAGCGCGGCTTCTTGACCGTTTTTCGCCGTCAGGGTCGCCACAAGCTGGATCTCGCCCGGATTGGAATTTGGCATGTTCATATCTCCTGAGTTCTGCGTTGGAGGCCCAAAATTTTTCTAGGACGACTTTGCCTCGCGCCTTACCGCTTTCGACAAGGGCGTGAGGTCTGACGAAGGTTCGCTGCGTTGATGAGTTTCAGCATCTCGGTCAAGGTGGCCATGTCGGACGTCTCGCAGATAGAGCCCGTGAACTTCAGTTCCGACGGGTCGAAAGCCCCTAGCGTATACGACATAACGTCGAACAGTCCGTACGGATGAGCGGAATCTCCTGCGGAGACGCTGTCGAAAGGATTAAGCTTTCGAGCTATTGTCAGTTTCCTACATCGAGTATCGCCGCAAGGAGACCGGGAAACCGGTCGTCGATCTCGGCTCGTCGCAGGTCGTTCATATGTGCGGGGCCGTCAGTCCGGGTTCGCATCAGACCCGCTTCCCTCAGAACACGGAAATGATGTGACATGCTCGACTTCGGTCTGCCGCAATCGAGGGCGGAACAGGTAGCATCGCCGCCCGAGGAGAGTTGACGCACAACGCTCATCCTTGCCGGATCGCTGAGTGCGTAGAGCACCCGGCAGAGTTCGATGTCGTCGATGAAGGGGTGTTGGATTGTACGCATCTTTCAGAATTGCACCGCTTCGATATCCTTTAGACGTTCGAAATAGCTCGAAACATCCTCTCCCTCGGTGTACCGCTTTCGTAACAGCGGTTGTTGCCATGACCCGGCGTTGTCGGCACCGACGATCGTCATATGATCGTGCCCCGGAAGGACGAGTACGGATGACGCAATTCGCTGGGAGGCCAGGTGCGCGACCAGCCGTCCGGCCTGATCGTGGAAGGGCGCCGTCTCCTTCTCGCCGACGACGACGGAAACCGTTGCTTCGGTATGGAAACGAGCGGAAAGAGGCGACCATCTTTCGGCCTCATCCTCCGTCAGTCCGATCAGCTCCTGCAGGAAGGAACTGCGCAAAGGCTGCAGATCGTAAACCCCACTGACGAGAAGGGCCGAACTGATGGGCGGCACTTCTGCGTCCGAAGTGAGGAGCCAGCAGCACAAGTGTGCCCCGGCCGAGTGACCGCTAACCGATATCTCCGACGGATCGCCGCCGAAGCGTCCGATGTTGGCTGCCGTCCATCGGACAGCCCGGCGGACCTGATCTACGATATGCGACATTCGGACAGCTGGCATCAGCGCGTAGTCGACGATGACGGCGATTGCACCCGATGCCACCACGGCGTCCGCAACGAACGAAAAATCCTCCTTGGCGAACATTCGCCAGTAGCCGCCATGCACGAAGACATGGACAGGGACGGGGGCCGCTCCCGCGAGTGGAAGAAACAGATCTAGCGTTTCCCGTTCCCCGTCACCGTACGGCACGTCGAGAACCGAGCGAAGACGCACTCGACTGGCTATGCTTCGGTCGACGAACCCGGATACGATGTCATCGAAGTCCGCGACGTGGTCCCGCGTCCGGAACAGGTCCTTCCCCGTCGACATCAGAAGGAGACCGCGACGTACTTCGGCTCGAGATAGTCCAGGACGCCGTGGTGGCCGCCCTCGCGTCCCAGACCGCTCTGCTTCACTCCCCCGAACGGAGCAGCCGGGTCGGAGACCAGACCGCGGTTGATAGCGATCATTCCGGCTTCCAGCCTTCCAGCCACCCGCAGTGCGCGTTTCATGTCGCCCGTATAGACGTAGCTCGCCAGACCATACTCCGTGTCGTTGGCGTCGGTGACGACATCCTCCTCCGTCTCGAACCGGCTAAGTGCGGCAACCGGGCCGAAGATCTCCTCGTGCATCAGAAGCGAATCGGCCGGGACGTCGCCGAGGACCGTCGGCGGATAGAAGTAGCCGTCGCCCTCGTCGGTGACGCCTCCCAGCAGGACTTCTGCACCGCGTCCCGTAGCATCGACGACAAGGCCATGGATCCGGTCGACGGCCTTCCTCGTGATCATCGGCCCGCATTGCGTGGAAGGAGCGGTACCCGGCCCGACCTTCAACGCCGACATCCTAGATACCAGGCCTGAAGCGAACCGGTCGTAGATGCCGCTCTGCACGTAGAAGCGGTTGGCGGCAGTGCAGGCTTCGCCCGCATTTCGCATCTTGGCTATCATCGCACCGTCGAGCGCAGCTTCGATATCTGCGTCGTCGAAGACCAGGAAGGGCGCGTTGCCGCCCAATTCCATGGCGCAGCTGACGACCGTCCTCGCGGCTTCCGCCAGCAGGACGCGACCGACGCCGGTGGAACCGGTGAACGACAGCTTGCGGACGCGGGGATCGTTCAGCATCGCCGCCGTGACGGGGCCCGGCCTCGAGGTCGTGACGACGTTCACGACACCGTCCGGTACGCCGGCTTCCCTATAGATTTCCGCCAAGGCATAGGCAGTCAGGGGCGTCTCGCTCGCCGGCTTGAGGACTACCGTGCACCCGGCAGCTAGCGCAGGCGCGATCTTGCGCGTCGCCATGGCGGCCGGGAAGTTCCAGGGCGTGACGAGTACGGCGATCCCGATGGGAGCGTAGTCGACGAGTATCCGGTTCGCTCCCGAGGGAGCCGTTCCGAGGTCGCCCGTTATCCTGACAGCTTCCTCAGCGTTCCACCGGAAGAACTCCGCTGCATAGGCGACTTCGCCCTTGGCATCAGAGAGCGCCTTCCCGTTTTCCAGTGATATCAGCAAAGCCAGCATTTCGGACCGCTCGATCATCAGCTCGAAGCACCGGCGCAGGATTTCCGACCTTTCACGGGGAGATTTCTTGCGCCAGACGGGAGCGGCGCGGTCGGCAGCATCGACAGCCGCCATAGCTTCGTCGACGCCGGCGTCCGCCACCTGTGCGATGATACGGCCGGTGGAGGGATCCGTGACCGCGATGAGACCTTTCGTCGGCTGCCATCGACCGTCGATGAACAGCCCTCGGGTGAAAGGGGTACAATCGATGTCGGTGGAGGGGATGGCGTCGCTCGTCGTGGGCGATAGGATATTCATGTCTCTTCCCTTGTGCTGATAATTCAGACGACCGCTTCGCGTCGGCCGTCGAAAGCTGCCGTGACGAGCTCCTTCATCTCGGCGAGATCGATTGATCGCGGGTTGTTCTTCACAAGACGCTCGATGCCGAGAGCCTGCTCGGCCGTCCAGTCGCGCTTGTCCGACGGCAGCCCGAGATCCTTCAGCGTCCGAGGAATGCCGACGGCAGAGAAGAGCGCGTCGATCTTCCCGATAACCAGGTCGGCGACGGCTCCCGGTTCCAGACCCCCGACGTCCAGCCCCATCGAGATACCGATCCTCGCGAGTTCCGGGCCCGAGGACCGGCTATTGAAAGTCATGACGTATGGAAGCAGCGTCGCGACGCCGAGTCCGTGCGCGGTATGGGTAAGAGCACCGATCGGATACTGGATGGCATGCGCAGCCGCGGTGCCGGCGGTTCCGAAAGCGCAGCCGGCAGCGAGCGCACCCATCATCACGTCGGCTCTTGCGACCTCGTCGCTTCCGTCGCTGCAGGCGCGCTCTAGGCTTTTCGACAGTAGTTCGATCGCCAGAAGCGCGAAATGGTCGGTAAGGGCGCTTTTCCCGATGAAGACATGGTCCTGGGCAAGCTCAGGCGAAGGCTCGCGGGTTTTGGCCATGAAAGCCTCGATCGCGTGCGTCAGGGCATCCGCACCAGCGATCGCGGTCAGCGAGGCAGGGCACGTCATCGTCAGCTCAGGATCGCAGATCGCCGCCTGCGGAACGAGATAGGGACTGGAGATACCGACCTTCAGCAACCGGTCCGGATCGGACAGGACGGCTACTGGCGTCACTTCCGAACCCGTTCCTGCGGTGGTCGGAACCGCTACGACCGGCAGCACGGGACCGGGAATCTTGTTTTCCCCGTAGTAGTCGGCGGGAGAACCGCCATGCGACAGGAGAAGCGACACGCACTTGGCCATGTCGAGACAGCTTCCTCCACCGATGCCGACGACGAGGTCCGGTGCGAAGGAACGTGCCCTTTCGGCGCAAGCCTCCGCCGAGTCGCGGGGAACATCCGGGAGTACCTGGTCGTCGACATGGACCGTCAGGCCGTTGGCTTCGAGATCCGCCACCATCGCTTGGAAGACCGGGGAGCCGCTCATGCGTGAATCGGTGCAGATGAGCGCCCGTTTCCCGAGCCGTGCGGCGACCCGACCGAGGGCAGCCCGCTGACCTTTCCCGAAGAGGATTTCGCGTGGAAGTCTCAGTGCTGCGAAGAGCGACATTTCGGTATCTTTCCTTGGGATGATCAGGCGGCTTGAACGGCGAGGGAAGTCACTTCGTCCCAGACGGTACGATCGATCTCGATGCCGTGCTCCAGGGCGAACCGCCGTCGCGAGCGGGCACCGTCACCCGGAACGGCGACCGGTCGGTCGGGACTTGTGGAAGGACTTGCCCGCACGGCGGTGAGGTAGGACGCGATGGAGCGTCCGGATCTTGCCGAGGGATCGACGACGATGAACACGTCGCCCTTGTTGCAAGGGTGTTCGTCGTCGAGGGTGCCATGAACGTCCGGTGCAAAGTCCGAGCCGGAAAGGCTTGCTACCAGAAGCTCGATGGCCAGACCGAGGCCGTAGCCTTTGGCGCCGCCGAACGGCGTCAGGGACCCGCGCCTTGCCGCTGCCGGATCGGTCGTCGCATGCCCGGCTTCGTCAAGAGCCCAATCGTCCGGGATAGGATGGCCCCGCAAGGCGTGGTCGGCGATCTTCCCCATGGAGACGGTGCTGGTCGCCAGGTCCAGAACGAAGGAAGCTTCCGGCGGCGCAGGTATGCCGATCGCGATGGGGTTGGTTCCGAGCATCGCCCGTCGGCCTCCCCAAGGGTGCACGAGCGCCTCGCTGGTCGACAGTACGATACCGATCAACCCCAGATCCGCGATCCTTTCCGCGTACCAGGCCAGCATGCCGAGATGGTTGGTGTCGCGAACGGCGGCGATCGCCACGCCGTGGCTGCGGGCTGCGGGGGCCAGCGCGTCGATCACGCCGGCGCCGATCACCGGACCGAGACCGCGACCGCCATCGACCGACAGGTAGCTTCCGCTTCTCCAGACGTGAAGACCGGTGGTGTTGGCGATGGCCAGCTGCCTGGAGATCCTGCTGATGAGGCGCGGCAGTCGCTGGATGCCGTGCGAGGGGTGTCCGCGCATGTCTGCCTCGACGAGCACGTCGCCCTGCAGTTCGGCGGACGTCTGCGACGCTCCGCTACGGCGAAGCGCATCGATGACGACCTTTCTGACAAGTTCGAATGGAAGCAGCAAGATCGTATCCTATACGATATCCTATTGAATGCCGCTGACCATCGTGTTAGGTCGATGGTATTGTCAAGGGGTGAGCATGCGAAACGCGTTTAACAGGCAGGCCGAGAAGCCGGCTGCTCCCATCCAGCGCCCGTCGGGCCTCGCCAACGAGATCTACGAGGCGATCTACGCCCAGCTCATGTCGCTGAAGATCAATCCGGGCTCGCGCATCACGGTCGACAATCTGGTTCGGGAACTGAATGTCTCGCATACCCCGATACGCGAGGCGCTGGGCCGGCTCGAAGGCGAGGGGCTGGTGGTCAAGACACACCTGGTGGGCTTCAGCGCCGCGCCGCAGATCACTCGCAGGCAGTTCGAGGAACTCTACGAGTTGCGCCTTCGGCTGGAGCCGCATGCTGCCGGGATCGCGGCGGCCCGGATGACGGACGAGTCGCTGGCGGCGCTGACCGAGGCCGCGGGGACGATGGGGCGGAGGGGCGACGGGACGGACGAACGGGTCCGATATTCGCTCTTCGCCCGACAGGATGCTGACTTCCACGACATGCTCGTCGGGATCGCCGGCAACGACCTCATCCGCAGCACGCTCGGTCATCTGCACACGCACTTCCACATCTTTCGGCTGATGTTCCATTCACGTGTGACGGAAGAGGCGCTCGAGGAACACGAGCGGATTCTCCAGGCTTTGCAGAGCGGGGACGGCGCCGCCGCGGAGGCGGCCATGCGCGACCACATATCCCGATCGCGGGACCGTCTGCTCCCGGCATTCGAGGACGACGCGTGATGTCCGGAGCGGCCGTCCGAATTCGTCCAGCGCAGGCGCCCACAGCTGTCGGCAGCGTCATGGAGGCACGGGGCATCGGGAAGACCTATGGCCCCAATGTCGTCCTGACCGGGATCGACATCTCGATCGCGTCCGGCGAGGTCCATGCCGTGATCGGCGAGAACGGCGCCGGCAAGTCGACGTTGATGAAGATCCTTTCCGGCCACGTGGCGCCGACGTCCGGAACGATGGAGTTCGCCGGCGAATCCGTCGTGTTCAAGGCGCCGGTCGAGGCAGAGCGCGCCGGGGTCGTCCTAGTCCATCAGGAGATCCTGCTCGCCGACGCGCTGACGGTGACCGAGAACCTGTTCCTCGGCAGGGAACTGGGAAGATGGGGAATGGTCGACGACCGATCGATGCGCTCCACTGCCCGGGAGCGGCTGGCCAGTATCGGCAGTTCCATATCACCGGATGCGATTGTCGGGACGCTTCCCCTCGCAGACCGGCAGCTTGTCCAGATCGCCCGTGCACTTCTCGACGACAGCAAACTCGTCATCTTCGACGAGCCGACAGCGGTTCTGACATCGGAAGAAGTATCGACGTTCCTCGGTCTGGTGCGGCAGCTGAGGGCGGAGGGCAAGGCGATCCTCTACATCTCGCATCGCCTCGGCGAGGTGGAGGCTCTTGCGGATCGCGTGACGGTCCTGCGAGACGGTCAGCTGATCGGTACGTACGAGGGCAGCTCGCTCACCCAGGCGGACATGGCGAGGCTGATGGTGGGACGCGAACTGTCGCAGCTCTATCCGCCGAGAAGCAAAGAGGTGCTCGGGGGCTCGGCGATGCGTGTCGAGCATGCCCGCGTACCCGGGTATGTCGAGGACATTTCCTTCACGTTGCGCCGAGGTGAAATTCTCGGGTTCGGGGGAATGATCGGCGCCGGGCGGACGGAGCTCTTCGAGGGCCTGCTGGGGTTGCGTCACGGCACCGTGAAGCTTTTCGAGCTCGATGGCAGGTCGGTCCGCATAACAAAGCCTCTCGACGCGATCGAGGCGGGCATCGCCTACCTTACCGAGGACCGGAAGGGAAAGGGTCTCCTCCTGAAGGAAAAGATGGGGCCTAATCTCACTCTCACGGCTCTCGACCGTTTCAATCCGAGCTTGTTGCTGAACGGCCGGCGAGAGGGTGAGGCCCTCGACGCCGCCGTCGGCGAGTACGACATCAGGGTCAGGAACCGCAGCGTGCAGGTCGGCCAGCTCAGCGGCGGCAACCAGCAGAAGCTTCTGCTCGCAAAGATACTGCTGACGGACCCTTCGGTGGTCGTCATCGACGAACCGACTCGCGGCATCGACATCGGCAACAAGAGTCAGATCTACGCCTTCATCCGGCAGCTCGTCGGAGCGGGC
>Ga0247734_1001735_pt1 | contig 15951 bp, 16 predicted proteins | sample UWRJL103311B2_FD_180933 | JGI IMG/M metagenome (GOLD analysis project Ga0247734, IMG submission 180933) | Plant litter microbial communities from Arlington Agricultural Research Station in Wisconsin, United States - UWRJ-L103-311B-2 | ecosystem: Environmental > Terrestrial > Plant litter >... | reverse complement strand
CATCTGCACCGACACGACCTCGCCGTACACGTGCTCGTTCGCGTCGACGGGCGTCGCCGACGGCACGTACGACCTGCGGGCCGTCGTGACGGACTCCGACGGCCGGGCCACCGCGTCGGCGGTCGTCGCGAACCGCGTCGTCGACAACACGCCCGGCAAGGGCGTCGACGTCCAGACGACCAACGGCGGCACCGCCGGACGCATCGACACCGGCGACACGATGGTCTTCACCTTCAGCGAGCAGATGGACCTCAGCTCGATCTACAGCGGCTGGTCGGGCACCGCGACGTCCGGCACGGTGCAGGTCCGCGACGGCCTCGTCTACGGTGGCGGCGTCGACAACGACGTGCTCGAGCTGAGCCGGCCCAGCGGCGCCGACCTCGGCTCGGTCAACCTCAACGCGAACTTCGTGACGCTCTTCACGGCGTCGACCACGGTCACGATGACCGCCGCGACGCTCACCCAGGACGGCGTCGCCCGCACCGTCGTGACGCTGCGCGTCGACGGCGGCAGCACCGGCAACCAGGTCTCCACACCCGCCACGATGACGTGGACCCCGGTCGCGACGATCCTCGACCTGGCCGGCAACCCGGTCGGCACCGCGACCGTCACCGAGTCCGGCGCCCTGGACCTGGACTTCTGATGAGCGTCGACCACACCCGGACGTCGCGCGGCGTCACGATCGTCGCGACGCTGCTCGTCCTGGTGCAGCTGGTGCACCTGCTGCGGGGCGACCACGCCCCCTACGTCGAGGCCCTGCTGCTGGCGCTCGTGCTCGCCACGGGCTCGGCGACCGTCCGGCTCCACCACGGCGGCTGCGTCGAGTCGCGCCTGGCCGTGGCGCTGCTGGCCGGCCTGAGCGGCACGGGGACGGTGCTGGCGATGACGGTGGGGCTGCCGGGCCGGGCCGGTCCCGCGTGGAGCCTGCTGGGCGCGAGCACCCTGGTGCTCTCCGCGGCCGTCCTCGGGCTGCTGGCCCTCGACCTGTCGTGGCGAGCCGCCCGACAGCGGGCCAGGTCGCCGTATGCTGTCTGAGATGCCCCACCTCGTGCTGCTCGTCGAGGATGACGACCAGATCGCCGCTCCCCTCATCCGCACGCTCGAGCGCGAGGGCTACGACGTCGAGCGCGTGGCCGCCGGGCTCCCCGCCGTGGAGCGGGTCCAGGCCTCCGGCGTCGACCTCGTGCTCCTCGACCTCGGGCTGCCCGACGTCGACGGTCTCGAGGTCTGTCGCCGGATCCGCGCCAACGGGTACACGGGCGGCGTCCTGATCCTGACCGCTCGCGGCGGAGAGCTCGACCGGGTCGTCGGGCTGGACGTCGGCGCCGACGACTACCTGGCCAAGCCCTTCGGCCTCGCCGAGCTGCTCGCCCGGGCCCGGGCCCTGCTGCGTCGCGCCGCTCCTGCCGCCGACGCACCGACGTCCTCCACACCCGCGGCCCCCGCGGAGCCCGCCGACGGCGCGACGCTGCGGATCGACGCCGACGCACGCCGGGTCTGGGTCGGCACTGGCGAGCTGGTCCTCACGGCCAAGGAGTTCGACGTCCTGGCGCTCCTGCACTCCACGCCGGGTGCGGTGTTCACCCGCGAGCGCGTCATGGACGAGGTGTGGGACGAGAACTGGTTCGGCTCGACCAAGACGCTCGACACGACGATCGGACGGCTGCGGCAGAAGCTCGAGGACAGCGGCACCTCCTCGCGCATCGTGACGGTGCGGGGCGTGGGGTTCCGACTCGAGAGCCCCGGCGATGCGTGAGCGCCTGGTCGTGACGCTGGTCGCGATGACGGTCGGCATGATCGCCGTGTTCGGCGTCGTGCGGGCCTACTCGACCGCCGACCTGGTGCAGGAGCAGGAGCGGACCTCGGTCAGCCGCTCGGCCGATCTCGTGGCGGTGGCCGTCGCGGCCCGTGGCGACGCCGCCGTCACGGCCGGCTTCCTGTCCGAGCTGACCCACCGTCACCAGACCGTCGCCTACACGGGGCGCGACGGCTCGACGATCCGCTCGGGTCCCGCCGCCGGGCACGACGACGACATCACGGCCTCCCGTCAGGTCGAGGGCGGCGGTCGGGTCACGCTGACGCAGGCGGCGTCCGTGGGCTCCGACCGGGTCTCGGACGCCCTGCTCCCCCTCGTGCTCCTGGGCCTCGGGCTCTCGGTGGTCGCCGCCGTCATCGGCTGGCTGCTCGCCCAGCGGTTCGCACACCCGTTCCGGCGGCTCGCCGCGGACGCCCAGCGCATCGGCGACGGACACTTCGACGTCGACGTGCACCGCTCGACGATCCGCGAGGCCGCCGCGATGGGCGACGCCCTGCGGAGCGCCGCGGGCCAGCTCGACGCCCTGGTCGGTCGTGAGCGCGAGCTGGCCGTCGTCGCGTCGCACGAGCTCCGCACGCCGCTCACCGCGCTCCGCCTCTCCCTGGAGGACCTGACCCTCTGGCCCCAGACGCCGTCGGACGTCGCCGCGGAGCTGCAGCACAGCCTGGCCGAGGTCGACCGGCTCAGCGGCGTCGTCACGACGCTGCTCGAGCGTGGCGACGACCGACCGTTCGGCGCCGCGACGGAGATCGATCTGGGCGTGGTCGCCGCCGAGGCGGTCGAGCGGTGGACGGATCGAGCGGCCGAACGGGGCCGGCGTCTCGTGCTCGCCCCGTCGGACCCGGCGCCCGCCCGGGTCGTGCGAGCGCCCGTCGACCGCGTCGTCGACATCCTGATCGACAACGCCATGACCCACGGCACCGGGACCGTCACGGTCGACGTCCTGACGGTCGGCGACCACCTGCGCCTCGGTGTCACCGACGAGGGGTCTCGCGCCCTCGACACCGGCGTGCTGCACGTGTCGCCGGCCGGCACCGAGGCGGGTCTCACCGAGGCGGCGACGCGGGCCGAGGCGCTGGGCGGCTTCCTCGGCGTCGGCGACACCCGGGTGACCCGCCTCGTCCTGGTGCTGCCGCGGCCCGCCCGAGGCTGAGTCGCCCGCGACGGACCGTCGGGCCGATGGGTCTCAGGTGATGCTGTCCGCGTCGTGCCCGAACGGCTTCTCGCCCTCGCCCTGCTCGATCGAGCTGGTCTCGGGGCGCGAGCCGCCCGGCGCCATGAGCTCGGTGACCTCCCGGGCCAGCCGGTCGCCGAGGCTCCCCCAGCCGTCACGGTAGCCGTAGGTCTCGCGCAGCGACCGCGCCTCGTAGTCACCGCTGAGGATGTCGACGTCGTCGGGCGTGATGAGTCCCGGATGGGCGACGCCGACGGCCTCGGACACCTTGACCAGCTCCTTGCGCAGCGTCGTCACGTACTGGGCGCACCGCACCGCCTTCGAGGCCGGGTCGAGACCGTGCGCGAGCCACGGGTCCTGCGTCGCGACGCCCGTGGGACACCGGTCCGTGTGGCACTTCTGCGACTGGATGCAGCCGATCGACATCATCGCCTCGCGGGCGACGTTGACCAGGTCGGCGCCCAGTGCGAGGGCCACCACCGCGTTGTCCGGGAGACCGAGCTTGCCCGACCCGATGAACGTCACGTCGTCGGTGAGTCCGGCCTCGGCGAACCTCCCGTACACGCGGGAGAAGCCCATGCGGAACGGCAGCGCGATGGAGTCGGCGAAGATCCGCGGCGACGCGCCGGTGCCGCCCTCGCCGCCGTCGATCGTCACGAAGTCGACGCCTCGGTCGTCCTGCGTCATGCGCCGGGTGAGCTCGTCCCAGAACCCCATCTCGCCGACCGCGCTCTTGATGCCCACCGGCAGCCCCGTCTCGGCGGCGACGAGCTCCACGAAGTCGAGCAGGCTGTCGACGTCCGTGAACGCGGTGTGCCGCGACGGGCTCGCGCAGTCCTGGCCCATCGGGATGCCGCGGATGTCGCTGATCTCCTGGGTCACCTTGGCCGCGGGCAGGAGCCCGCCCAGCCCGGGCTTGGCGCCCTGCGAGAGCTTGATCTCGATGGCCCGCACCGGCGCCGACTCCACGACGTCCTTCAACCGGTCCAGCGAGAACGTGCCGTCGGGGTTGCGGCAGCCGAAGTACGCGGTGCCGATCTGCAGGACGACGTCGCCGCCCCGGCGGTGGTGCGAGGACAGGCCGCCCTCGCCCGTGTTGTGCAGGCAGCCGGCCAGCCGGGCGCCCTCGTTGAGGGCCTGGATCGCGTTGCCGGACATCGAGCCGAAGCTCATGCCCGAGATGTTGACCAGGGATGCGGGACGGAACGCTCTCGCCCGACCGCGGGGACCGCCGAGCACCTTGGCGCCGGGCAGGCCGACCTGCTCGGCGTGGTCGTGCGGCAGGGAGTCCGCGAACGTGCGGTGCTTGATGATCGCGTAGCCCGGCTGGTGCTCGATGTCGTTGTCGGTGCCGAACCCCGAGTAGTTGTTCTCCTGCTTCGACGACGCGTAGACCCACGAACGCTGGTCGCGGCTGAACGGCCGCTCCTCGTCGTTGCTCGTGACGATGTACTGCCGCAGCTCCGGGCCGATGGTCTCCAGCCAGTACCGGGCGTGCGCGACGACCGGGTAGTTGCGCAGCAGCGCATGCCTCTTCTGCATCAGGTCGCGCACCGCGACGGCCCCGACGGCGACCCCCACCCCACCGAGAACCCGCGCGAGCACCATGGTCAAGTCCTACTCCGCGCCGATCGCCTTGTCCATGGTCGCGTGCCACCCGCGGGCGTCCTCTGCGATACTCGCTCGTGGACGCGGTGACGCCCCCGGGTGTCCCCGTCCCGGGGCCTCTAGCTCAATTGGCAGAGCAGCGGACTTTTAATCCGCGGGTTGTCGGTTCGAGTCCGACGGGGCCCACCGACCCGCCCGGACGGACGGACGGCGAGCCGGCCGGCCCGCCCGGGTCACGCGAACTCAGCCCAGCGTCGGGTACGTGGTGTAGCCGTTCTCGTCGCCGCCGTAGAACGACGACTGGTCGGGCGTGTTGAACGGGCCGCCGGCGGCGAGGCGGGCCGGCAGGTCGGGGTTCGCCAGGAACATCGCGCCGAACGACACCAGGTCGGCCGTCCCGTCCTCGACCAGGCCGAGCGCATCGGGGCCCGTCGGCTCGGCGCCGGTGCTCGGGTTGAGGATGAACGTGCTCGGCCAGGCGGCCCGCAGCCGGCGGGTCAGGTCGCGGTTGTCGGCGGCCTCCAGGAGGTGCACGTACGCGAGACCCAGCGGGGCGAGCGATGCCAGGAGGGCGCCGTAGGTCTCGGCCTGGTCGGTCTCCCCCTGGATGTCGTTGTGCGGGGCACCGGGCGACAGCCGGATGCCGACCTTCTCGCCGCCGACCGCGGCCGCGACGGCCGTCGCGACCTCGACGGCGAACCGGATGCGGCCCTCGACGGAGCCACCCCACTCGTCGGTGCGCTGGTTGGCGTACGCGGCGAGGAACTGGTGCACGAGGTAGCCGTTGGCGCCGTGGATCTCGACGCCGTCGAAGCCGGCCTCGATCGCGTGGCGGGCCGCGTCGGCGAAGTCCTGGACGGTGGCCTCGATCTCGTCGCTCGTCAGCTCCTTCGGGGCCACGAAGTCCTTCGGGCCCTCGGCGGTGAACACCTGCCCCTTCGCGGCGATCGCCGACGGGGCGACGGGCTCGAAGCCGTCGGGCAGCAGGCTCGTGTCGCTGATGCGACCGGCGTGCATGAGCTGGGCGAAGATCGTGCCACCCTCCCGGTGGACGGCCGCGGTGACCGGCTGCCAGGACTCGACCTGCTCGGCCGTGTGCAGCCCGGGCGTGTTCATGTAGCCCTGGCCGACCACCGACGGCTGGGTCGCCTCGGTGATCAGCAGGCCGCCGCTGGCGCGCTGCGCGTAGTACGTCGCCATGATCTCGGTCGCCTCACCGGTGTCGGTGGCGCGGCTGCGCGTCATGGGCGCCATCACGATGCGGTTCGCGATCTTGGTGCCGGCCAGGTCGTACGGGTCGAATGCTGTCGCCATGCTCGGGTCCTTTACGGGGTGTCGTGGACTGGATCCGTCCACCTCGTGCGAACACCCGCCGACGCCGTGATCTTCCGGGCCGCCCGTGTCAGAAGTTGATCATGTGACCCGTCAGCCCGTGGAAGCCCTCCTGGAGCGCTTCGCTGAGCGTCGGGTGCGTGTGCACGTTGCGGGCCAGCTCGAGCGCACCCAGGTCCCACTTCTGGGCCAGGGTCAGCTCAGGCAGGAGCTCCGAGACGTCAGGTCCGATGAGGTGGGCGCCCAGCAGCTCGCCGAACTTCTCGTCGGCGATGAGCTTGACGAAGCCGACGGGCTCGCCGAGTCCGTGCGCCTTGCCGTTGGCGGTGAAGGGGAACTTCACGACCTTGACCGCGTGCCCCTCGTCCTTCGCCTGCTGCTCGGTGAGGCCGAACGAGGCGACCTGTGGCTGGGAGAACGTCGCTCGCGGCATCATCCGGTAGTCGCCCAGCTCCATCGTCTCGACGTCGCCGATCGTCTCCGCGGCGACGACTCCCTGCGCCTCGGCCACGTGGGCGAGCTGCAGCTTCATCGTCACGTCGCCGATCGCATAGATGTGCGGGACGTTGGTGCGCATGCGCTCGTCGATCGCGATCGCCCCGCGCTCGGTGAGCTGGACGCCGGTGGTGTCGAGGCCGAAGCCCTCCACGCGGGGCGCGAAGCCGACGGAGACCAGCACGCGATCGGTCTCGACGGTGGTCTGCTGACCGTCCTTGCCGGTGTAGACCACCGTGACGCCGTCGCCGTGGTCCGTGACCGACTCGACCTTGGTGGACGTCAGGATCGGGATGCCCAGCTTCTTGTACGCCTTGGTGATCTCCTTGGACACCTCGACGTCCTCGTTCGGCAGGGCCCGGTCGAGGAACTCGACGATCGTGACGTCGACCCCGTACGCGCGCAGCACGTACGCGAACTCCATGCCGATGGCGCCGGCCCCCACGACCACGATGCGTCGCGGGAGGTCACGGTCGAGGATCTGCTCCTCGTAGGTGACGACGTTGGTGCTCTTCTCGACGCCGGGCAGCATCCGCACCGTCGAGCCGGTGGCGATGATCGCGTTCGCGAACTCGACCGTCTCGGTCCCGCCGGCGCTCAGCGCGACGTCGAGGGTGTGCGGGCCGGTGAACGTGCCCCGACCGTCGAGCTCGGTGATCTTGTTCTTCTTCATCAGGAAGTGGACGCCCTTGACGCGCCCGTCCGCGACGTCGCGGCTGCGGTCGAACGCCGCGCCGAAGTCGAAGCTGACGTCACCGACGATGCCGAACTTCTCCTTGTCGTGCGTGAAGATGTTGGCCAGCTCGGCGTTGCGGAGCAGCGCCTTGGAGGGGATGCAGCCCACGTTGAGGCACACCCCGCCCCAGTACTGCTGCTCCACGACGGCCACGGACAGTCCCAGCTGCGCGGCGCGGATGGCGGCCACGTAGCCACCGGGTCCAGCGCCCAGGACGACGACATCGACGGTTGTGCTCACAGGTGTTCAGCTCTTCTCTGATCGGAGGTGATGGTGATGGTGGTGCGAAGGGTGTCTAGGTCCACTCCGGGAAGTGGGTGGCCAGCTGTCGATCGATGTCGGCCATGACCGACGCCGGCTCGCTGCGCGCCCCCGCGGTGTCGCTGAGGGCGTAGTAGAAGACCGCGAACACGACGCGGGCGCTGTCGTGCGCATCGTCCGCCGATGCTGCCCCCGTGTCGATCAGGACCTGCTCGACGTGGGACGTCAGCTCGTCGACGATCGCCGTGGCCTCGGCGCGATGACGCTCCGCGGGATCGCCGAACGCGACCTCCAGGAGGTAGGCCCGACCGTTCTCGGTCTGCTGGCGGTTGCACGCGACGACCGGCTGCAGGAGCGCCGTGAGCCGCGGTCGCAGCCCGACCTCGCCGCCCTGGTCGGCCCAGCCGACCGCCACGGCCTCGGCGAACCGCTGGTTCAGGACCATCAGGAGCAGCTCGGACTTGGACGCGACGTACTGGAACAGCGTCCCGGCCGCGACGTCCGCCTGCTCGGCGACCTGCTGCGTCGTGACGGCCGCGATGCCGTGGGCGTCGATCAGCTCGGCGGCGGCCCGATGGATGCGGGTCAGCTTCTCGAGCTTGTTGCGCTCGCGACGCCCCAGCGGCGGGTTCTCCCCCGTGGTCTCGTCCACTGTCCCTCCTCGGCCCACTCGTTCCTGAGTGCACTCAATTTCGAGTGTACTCACATCGGAATTCCTCGCCCTCGGCGACGTTGCACCTCAGCACGAGGTCGTGCGCGGAGCGTCGCGCACGTCGCGTCCACCAGCCGAGAGCAGGAGTCCCATGACAGACGTCAGCACCCCCACCCCCCGTGTCGCCATCGTCACCGGAGCCTCCGGCGGCATCGGCCGAGCGGTCGCCGAGCGGCTCGCCGCGGACGGGATGTCGATCGTGGCCCACTACAGCGGCAACGCCGACGCGGCCGCCGAGGTCGTCGCCGCCGTCGAGGCCCGCGGTGGGCGCGCGATCGCCGTCGGAGGCGACGTGGCCGACGAGACGCAGATGGCCGCGCTGTTCGACGCCGCGACAGCCGAGCTCGGCGGCGTCGACGTCGTCGTCAACACCGCCGGCATCCTGCGGCTGGCTCCGATCGCCGAGATGGACCTGGACGCGTTCGACCTCGTGCAGCGTGTCAACGTGCGCGGCACCTTCGTGGTCGACCAGCTGGCGGCCCGGCACGTGCGCTCGGGCGGGGCGATCATCAACTTCTCGACGACCGTGACCCGCGCGCAGCCGCCGACCTACGGCGCCTACGCGGCGTCCAAGGGGGCCGTCGAGGCCCTGACGCTGATCCTCGCCCGCGAGCTGCGGGGGCGCGACATCACGGTCAACGCCGTCTCGCCCGGTGCCACGGCGACGCCGCTGTTCTTCGAGGGCAAGTCGCAGGAGGCCATCGACGGCATCGCGGCGCTGACCCCGATGGAGCGGCTCGGCACCCCCGAGGACATCGCCGAGGTGACCGCGTTCCTCGCCGGTCCCGGTCGCTGGGTCAACGGGCAGGTGCTGTTCGCCAACGGCGCCGCCGCCTGAGGTGGGCGGAGGTCAGGCCACGGGGTCCCGCAGGATCGTGCGCAGGGTGTCTTGCGGCGTGTCCTGCGAGAACCCGTCGAGGTGGATCTCGTGATGCGGTCCGCTCCGATGGAGGCCCCGGCCTCGCGCGAAGGATCCCAGTCGCTCGAGCGTGCCGAACTCCTCGGCGAACGGGCCGTGGTGCATCACCTGCACCACGTCCCGCGCGTCGGTGACGTGCAGCTCGACGACGTCCTCGTCCCGGTCGGACGTGCTGGCCACGCCGACGCGTGCCGCCCTCAGCTCGCCCGGCGTGGTGCCGTCCGGGATGACGGCCATGACGCGGTACAGCAGTGACGGGACCGGGTTGACGCTGTAGAAGTCGGCGATGTCCACCGGGATCGAGCCCGCCGGGTACCAGTACTGGATCTCGATCGCTGCTTCTGTGCCGCCGTTGACCTGACGGGCGATGTCGCTGATGAGTGCCTTCTTGCGATAGAACTCCTCGGTCCCCGGCGAACCGGACCCGAGGATCGAGACGTACGTCATGCCGGGACTCGTGACGAGCTCGGGCTCGTCTGCGGCGTGGAGGTGAGGTGTGCTGGACATGGTGCGTTCCTTACGTCGAGATCACGGTGGAGGTGGTGCTGGAGGTCGCGTCGGGCGCCGCAGTCAGGCGCTGTACCCGCCGTCGATGTCCAAAGATGCGCCGTTGATGTAGGCCCCCTCCTCGCCTGCGAGGTGCGACACGAGGGCGGCGATCTCGCTCGTCGTGCCGAATCGTCCGACAGGGATGGCTGAACGCAGCAGGTCGCCGACGGGTCCGCTGGCCGGGTTCGCCGGGGTGTCCACGGGGCCGGGCTGGACGTTGTTGATGGTGATCCCCTGAGGCCCGAGCTCACGGGACATGCCGCGGACGAGGCTGGCGACGGCACCCTTGGTCATGCCGTACAGCGAGGTGACCTCGTCCGGGAAATGGGTCGAGCTGACGCTGCCGATCGTGATGATTCGGCCCCCCTCCTTCAGGTGCGGGATGGCGAACCGGATGGTGTCGAGGGTGCCGCGGATGTTGACCGCGATCATGCGGTCGATCTCGTCGTCCGACAGGTGCTCCACCGGCTTCAAGGTCCCCCCGCCGGCGTTGGACACGACGACGTCCAGCCGGCTCTCGCGGGCCACGACGTCGGTGATGAACGCCAGTATCTCGGCCCGGTCGGCGCTGTCGACCTGGACACCCTCCGCATGGCCACCGGCTTCGCGAACCTGCTCCACCAGGCGGTCTGCCTCGTCTTTCGCCGAGGCGTAGGTGAACATCACCCGCGCGCCCTCAGCAGCGAGACGCCGGACGATGCCGGAGCCGATGCCGCGGGCGCCGCCGGTGACGACTGCGACCTTGCCGACGTGGTGGCGGTGGAACTGTACGGTCGTGGTGCTGGTCATGGGTCCTCGTGTCGTGTGGAAGAGATGGGTGAGCGGTCGATGCTTGGAGCGGCCCCGGACCGGTGGTCAGGAGCGAGGCTGCGAAGGAACTGACGAGGCGGGCAGGACGGCCAGCGCGCGGTGCGCCAAGGCCAGGAGGGCCTGCCTGGACTCCCCGTCGGCGGCCCGGATCGCGAATCCCGTGGTCAACGTGATGACGAAACGGGCCAGCTCGTCAGGGTCCTCCTCGGGTGACATGTCACCGTCAGCGACGCTCCGGCGGAGTCGCTCTGCGAGTCGGTCCTGGATGGTGGCGCGATTCCGGGCGAGGAGGGCGAAGATGCCGGCCTCATCAGTGACCATCGCCTGCACGGACAAGCACCCTGGGGGCCTGCCGGGCATGGTGACGGCCTCCGCGTTGCCGGTCAGGAACGCCTCGACGACCTCACGAGCACTGGGCTGGGCGAGAGCCGTCTCCACGTAGCCCATCGTCACGTCGATGTATCGCTCCAGAGCTCGTCGGAACAGCTGCTCCTTGTCACCGAACGCCCGGTACAGCGCCGGCCGGCTGATGTTCATCGCAGCGGTCAGCTCCGTCAGGCCCGTGCTGTCGTAGCCGTGGCGCCAGAAGGTGTCGATGGCGGCGTCGATGGCAGCATCCGGCTCGAATCCACGAGGTCGTCCCACTTCTGCCACGTCACCGCCTCCTAATCCGTACCGATCGGTACGTAATGAAGGTAGCACGACGATGACCCCCGACGCCAGCGCGCGCCAGCAGGGTCTCGGCCAGGTCGTGGCGAATCGCGCCTCGGACAGGTCGAGCCGACGCGCTCAGACCAGCAGGGCGGGGTTCCTGACCGTCATGTCGAAGCCCTTCAGGAGGGTGCGTCCGGCCGCCTCGGGCGACTCGAGATACCCCTCGACCATGGCGCCGTCGCGCAGGGCGACGAGCTGGTCGGCCATCAGGTCGGCGGACTCGAAGCCGGCCTTCTGCAGGGACTCCAGCACCGCCCCGTGGAACCAGGCGCGGTGCTGGTGGACGGCCCGACGCATCGGCGAGTCGGGGCTCGCGACCTCGGCCGCCGCGTTGATGAAGTGGCAGCCGCGGAAGTCCGGACCGCACAGGTACTCGGCGATGCCCTCGAAGAACGCCCGCAGGAGCTCCGCCGGGTCGGCGTGCTCGCCGGACAGGTGGGCGAACCACTGCCGGAACTGCTCGTCGACCGACTCCAGGTAGGCCACGACCAGGCTCTCCTTGCTGGGGAAGTGCCGGTAGAAGGTCGCCTTGGTCACGTTGGCCTCGGCCACGACACGATCGACGCCGACGCTGTTGATCCCCTCGGCGTAGAACAGCTCGCCGGCGGTGCGCAGGAGGCGATCCCTCGCCTCGGAGGGTCGTTGTGTGGTGGTCGTCATAGTGCCCAGTATAGCGACAACAGAAAGGTCTGTCTTGACTTTTGCTGAGAAAGCGCTATCTTGAAGTAGACAGACCTGTCTGTCCCAATGAACAGACTCGAGCAGCACCCCACCTCACACCTCAGGAAGACACCATGAGCACCAACATCGAGACCAACCAACCCACCCCCGTCGTCTTCATCCACGGCCTGTGGGTCCACTCCGACTCCTGGAAGCAGTGGGAGGACCTCTACAGCGAGGCCGGCTACGCGCCCGTCTCCCCCGGGTGGCCCGGCGACTCGGACTCCGTCACGCTGACTCGCGGCAACCCGGAGCCGGTCGCCGAGCGCGGCATCGCCGAGATCACGCAGCACTACGCCGACATCATCGCGAAGCTCCCGGTCAAGCCCATCGTCATCGGCCACTCGTTCGGCGGCCTGATCGCCCAGAAGCTGCTGTCCGACGGGAACGCCGCCGCGGCGATCGCGATCGACCCGGGCCAGATCAAGGGCGTGAAGGCGATCGCCCTGGCCCAGGTCCGCACAGGCCTGCCGGTGCTGAAGAAGTCCAGCAACAAGAAGGCCGCGGTGTCGCTGACCAAGAAGCAGTTCCGCTACAGCTTCGGCAACGCGCTGACGCAGAACGAGTCGGACGCCCTGTTCGAGAAGTGGACCATCCCCGGACCGGGCCTGGTCCTCTTCGAGGGCACGTCGGCGAACAAGGACGACAACTCGCCCGCAGCCGTCGACACGCAGAAGTCCGATCGCGGCCCGCTGCTGTTCATCGCCGGCGGCAAGGACCACACGACACCGCAGAAGATCGTCGTCGGAGCGCACGCGCTCTACAAGGACTCCTCCGCCACGACGGATCTCAAGGTCTTCCCCGACCGCGGACACTCCCTCGTGTTCGACCAGGGCTGGCGCGAGATCGCCGACTCCACCCTCGCGTGGCTGAAGGGCCAGAACCTCTGACCTCACGCGCGCACGACGACCGGTGGCGGTGCCTTCCAGGCACCGCCACCGGTCGTTCTCTGCTGTTCCGAAGGCGATGAAAAGAAACTCAAAAAGGAAGAACGGTCTGTCTTGTTTTCCGTGGATGTGCGTGGCATAGTCGAAGACATACAGAACAGTCTGTTTAGCAAAGGGAAGATCATGAGAATCAGCCGCAAGAACCGCATCGCCGTGGTGGCCGCCGCAGCGCTCGTCGCCCTGGGCGTCGTCGCCGTCAGCACCTCCGCCGATGCCGACACGAAGCACCACAGCTCGTCCGTCAAGCCGACCATCGTGCTGGAGCACGGAGCCTGGGCCGACACCTCGTCCTGGAACGGCGTCGTCAAGCGCCTGACCCGTGACGGCTACACCGTCATCGCAGCCCCCAACCCGCTGCGTGGTCTGCCGCAGGACGCCGCGAACCTGCGGGGCCTCCTCAACACCATCAAGGGCCCGGTCGTCCTGGCCGGACACTCGTACGGCGGCGCCGTCATCACCGAGGCCGCCACGGGCAACAAGAACGTCAAGAGCCTCGTCTACGTCGCCGGTTTCGCACCCGACGCCGGAGAGAGCCTCAGCTCGCTCCTGGCGCGCCCCGTGAGCCACCCGACGCCGCAGCTGCCCGCGGTCCCCGTCCCGGTCACCAACCCCGACGGCTCGCAGTCGGCGGAGATCTACCTCGATCGCGCGGCCTTCCGGGCCACGTTCGCGGCTGACCTCCCCAAGGCGAAGGCCAACCTGATGGCTGCCACCCAGCGCTCGACGGACGCCTCGGCGCTCGCCGGGACGATCACCACGCCGGCCTGGAAGACCATCCCGTCGTGGTACCTCGTGACGAAGGCCGACAAGGCCCTCGCGCCTGAGCTCCAGCGCTTCATGGCGAAGCGTGCCGGTGCCCACACCGTCGAGATCACGTCGTCGCACGCCGCACCCGTCAGCCACCCGTCCGCCGTGACGGACCTGATCGAGCGCGCCGCTCGCTGACCGCACCTCACACCGACGAGGGCCGACCGGATCTGATCCGGCCGGCCCTCGGTGCGTCTACCGGCGGTGCTGTCCGTCGCGGTCGGCCGCCGCGGGAGGCGCCGCCCGTCCCTCGCCGGTCGACCAGCTGGCCAGGAGGGCCAGGGCGTCGTGGGCCGGGGTCCCGGGCTCGGCGGTGTAACCGACGAGACTCGTGCTCGATCCCGCCTCCAGCGGCAGCGCCTCGTACGGCAGCTCGAGATCGCCGACCACCGGATGGTGGAAGCGCTTCGTGCCCGTGGTGTGGATCCGGACGTCGTGCGCGGCCCACCGCCGGCGGAAGTCGTCGCTGCGCGTCGACAGCTGCCCCACGAGGTCGGACAGGCCGCGGTCGTGAGGGTCGCGACCGGCCTCGGACCGCAGGATCGCGACGGTGTCGTTGGCCACGGTCGCCCACTCCGGGTAGAAGGTCCGGGCGAGCGGGCTCAGGAACACGAACAGCGCACTGTTCGGGATGCCGGGCTGGTCGTCGAAGACCGGCGCGAACAGCGCGCGACCGAGCTCGTTGGCCGTGAGGACGTCCAGCCGTCCGCTCATGACGACGGCCGGGGTCATGTGCATCGAGTCGACCAGCCGCTGGACGGTCGGACGCAGACGCGTCGATCCCGGCCCGGGCGCGGCCCGACGGCGCGGTGGACCGCCGGCCCGGAGCAGGTCCTCGAGGTGAGCACGCTCGGCGGCGTCGAGCTGGAGCGCGTGCGCGATGCCGTCGATGATGCCGTCCGAGGCGCCCGTGGCGTCGCCCCGTTCCAGGCGGACGTAGTACTGCGGCGAGACACCCGCGAGGACGGCGACCTCCTCACGACGCAGCCCCGCGACCCGGCGACGATCGCCGCCGTACGTGGGCAGGCCTGCCTGCTCGGGGGTGATGCGTGCCCGGCGCGTGGACAGGAACGCGCGGATCTCCGCGCGGGCCTCCTCGCGGCGGCCGTCTCGCTGCTGGCCTGCTGACATGTCTCCACGGTAGGGGTGATCCGGCCTGCGAGGGAGTCACGGCGGGTGACCCTCTCGACAGGGACTTCCCGGCTCCTCCGGCGGCTGGAACTCTCGACGTCGGGTGCCAGCAGGCGCTCGAGGAGATGATGAAGGACGTGGACCACATGGCTGACCAGCAGATCTGGCTCGTGACGGGAGCAGGACGAGGACTCGGTGTCGACATCGCACGAGCGGCCCTGTCGGCCGGCCACGCCGTCGTCGCGACGGCACGCCGCCCGGCGAGCATCGTCGCAGCGCTCGGCCGGCACGACGACCTCCTGACCGTCCCGCTCGACGTGACGGACGAAGACTCCGTCGCCGACGCCGTCCGCGCCGGCGTGGAGCGGTTCGGCCGGCTCGACGTCGTGGTCAACAACGCCGGTAGCTTCCACGCCGGATTCTTCGAGGAGATGGACGCGGGCGACTTCAGGGCCCAGATCGAGACCACCCTCTTCGGTCCCGTCGCCGTCACCCGTGCCGCCCTGCCGCAGATGCGCGCGCAGCGGTCGGGACTGGTCGTGACGATCTCCTCCACCGCCGGGATCGCCGCCGAGGGCGAGTTCCTGACGGCCTACGCCGCGTCGAAGTTCGGCGTCGAGGGCTTCATGGAGGGCCTCGCGCCCGAGATCGCGCCGTTCGGCATCCGCACGATGATCGTCGAGCCGGGGTTCTTCCGCACCGAGCTGCTCACCCCTCAGTCGACCCGGTTCGCCGAGCCGTCGATCGCCGACTACGCCGACCGCTCGGAGGCCACGACGGCGGCCTGGCGCGGCATGGACGGCCGACAGGGCGGAGACCCCGCCAGGCTCGCGCAGGCGCTGGTCCACCTGGCAGCCCTGCCGGAGCCTCCCGCGCGCTTCGCCGCCGGCGCCGACGCGATCCAGACGTTCGAGCGCAAGGCCGCGACCCTGCTCGCGCAGGCCGTCGCGCACCGTGACCTGTCCGGGAGCCTCGCGCACGACGACGCCTGACCTCGACGGTCGGGCTGCGGCTCCGGCCGTCGCGCCCTATCGTCGCGGGATGAAGATCGTCGTGACGTCCCGCTCCGGCTCCCCCGACGACCAGGTCCGCCAGGAGCTCGAGGCGGTCGACCAGGCGCTCCGGCAGAGCTTCTCCGGATTCGACCCCGACGTGATCGTTCCGGAGGTCGAGCGGTCCTTCGCCCAGCTGGCGGTGGAGCCGTCGCCCGCGGACGTGCT
>Ga0247734_1001734_pt1 | contig 15954 bp, 16 predicted proteins | sample UWRJL103311B2_FD_180933 | JGI IMG/M metagenome (GOLD analysis project Ga0247734, IMG submission 180933) | Plant litter microbial communities from Arlington Agricultural Research Station in Wisconsin, United States - UWRJ-L103-311B-2 | ecosystem: Environmental > Terrestrial > Plant litter >... | reverse complement strand
CCTGTGCGGCATCATCGTTATGCTGCACCACCATAAATGCTATCTTACTCTTGTCTGCACCTACCAGCGATTTCCCCGGGTAACCGTATGTGGCAATTATCTTTTCTATCTTCGCCAGGTTGGTAATGTCTGCGGCAGATTGTTTGCGCATCAGCTCATTATCCTGATCAGAACCTGAGCCATATTTTTTAGCAGCCGCTATGGCAGCCACGCGATATTGCTGATCATCCTTATAAATTGCTACCAACTGCGCCGCCAGTTTACGATTGATCTTTTGAGCCAATAGCGGCTGTGCACAAATCAGCAGGGTAAGCAGTAGCTGTAATTTTTTAAACAGTTTCATCTTTATTAAATTAATAAAGGCAAAGGAAAGGCTTTAACTGGAGAGCGAATTGTACTTTTCGGACACGCCACTTATTTTTTCATAAATTGAAAAATAAGCCGGTCATCAGCCAGGCTGTTCACCTGGTTAAAAAAGCGCTGAGGGTTACTGCCGGTGAGGCTCCGGTAGATCTTGTTGAAGTAAGCCTGGTCGTAATAGTTACTTTGATAGGCAAGGTCCGTCATACGTTTAACGCCGGTTTCGAAAATCTTATTTTGCAGCGAATGCCTGAAACGGGCCACCTTTTTATAAGTAACCGGCGATACACCCAGGTGCTTTTTTAACAGCCTGTTAAAAGTACGTACGTTTAAACCAAGCTGGTTGCTGATCGTTTCGACAGACAGATCGAGCTCAAAATTGCTTAGCAATTCCAGTGATTTTGCAAGTACATCGTATTCTGCAAATGGTGCGTAGCGGCTCATCAGAAAAGATTCCAATAGATTGGCCCTTATACCAGTATCATCAGTATCATAAAACTCTTTTAAAAAAGCATGATATTCCGGTTCATTATCCCACGCCCCGAAAACTTCACTGGGCTGCGTATAAAGCGCGCCGAATGGCTGGCTGATGAAATGATTAATGCCTAAAGGCTTAAACAGGATGGTAACCTTATCCAATTGCCCCTGCAGATGGGCAAGCAGCGGGTACTCCCTGATGCCCTGCACGCAGGCGGCATATTGGGTAGATGGATCGGCATATACCCGGGTGTAGTAATCCTTAATTTCGAAGTTCGCCTTTTGATGAATGTTTAAAACTGAGTGCGTATGCGGGAAGGCGTAGTACCTGGTTTCAAAATCGCTGGTATCTGTTTTAAGGAAATAGTAATAGCTAATGTGCTGCTGTAACACAGGATGCTTTGGTGTAAAGGGGATTGGCTGAAACATAGCAAGATTACTTATGTGACGATAAGCGCTTAACTATTCGCCTTGCTTTGATATAATTGTACAATCCGGAAAAGGGAAGTGGCCCATCTCCTTTGCCAAGGGAACTGATATTTAAGTAGATATTTTCTTTATTATAAATGATGGTAATTAGCTTACTCATCCCAATAACCCGTGGTTCCTGGTAATATTTTGCCATGTTCTTATCTTCATAAACTGATTTTAAACGAGGGTAATACCCGTTTAAAATGCTTTGCAGCTTCCGTCGCTCTTGCCAGTTTGCAGGTTGTTTAATCGGAATAAGCCTTTTTGCAAAAATTATATTAGCAATCATCCACATTATTAGAATACCAAAAACAGGGGTAGCTACCCACAGCGATGTGCTTCTTGTTGCATTAAACATGTATAAATAAACACTAATTAAAACTAATACAGTAGCGATTAACCCGAAAATATAGTCAAGAATCAGTTCGAAGGTAAGCTTGTAAACAAGCCTTCCTTTTTTTATGCTCTTGTCAATATTAATAGGGTTTAATAAATCCATGTTTTAAGAATGTACCAATATATACTTAATGCGGTTTAAAACAAAAAGCTTCACAATTGAAAAGGGGCATTGTATTCTCGTTTTACCTAACTGATAAGATGCTTGCCGGGTGCAATACCACCAGATACGCTACGCTAATCTCGCGGCAGCAAAAGCCCTCACTAAAGCTCTTTTGTCATCCTGAGCGATAGCGAAGGATCTGATATACACCATGCATGCCAGCTATCAGATGCTTCGTTTTTCAGCATGATAAGCTAATAAACAAAAAAGCCTCCCCGATTGGGAAGGCTTAATCTAAAAGCGTAATGCTAAGATCTGAAATTAAGAAGCCATTTGCTTGCGGATGATGTTTAGGGCACCGCCTGCTTTAAACCACTCAATTTGTTGTGCATTGTAGGTATGGTTCACCTGGAAGCTTTCGCTGGTACCATCACTGTGGTGCAATACCACGGTTAACTGGTGACCAGGCGCAAAGGTGGTTAAACCAACAATGTCAAATGTATCGTCTTCTAAAATTTTATCGTAATCGTTGCTATCGGCAAAGGTAATGCCCAGCATACCTTGTTTTTTCAGGTTGGTTTCGTGGATACGGGCAAATGATTTCACCAATATAACACGAACACCCAAGTGGCGTGGTTCCATTGCCGCGTGCTCGCGTGATGAACCTTCACCGTAGTTCTCATCGCCTACTACAATAGAGCCAATACCGTTTGCTTTATAATCGCGCTGTGTAGCAGGTACCGGGCCATATTCGCCTGTTAACTGGTTCTTAACGCTATCAGCAGTAAGGTTAAAGTAGTTAATGGCACCTATCAGCATATTGTTTGATATGTTATCCAGGTGACCACGGAATTTTAACCATGGGCCGGCCATAGAGATGTGGTCGGTAGTACATTTACCTTTAGCTTTAATCAAAAGCTTTAAGCCGGTAATGTCTGTACCTTCCCATGCAGAGAATGGATCAAGCAATTGTAAACGGGCAGAAGTTGGGCTAACCTTAACTTCTACCTGGCTGCCATCTTCGGCAGGTGCCTGGTAACCGGCATCTTCTACTGCGTAACCACGGATAGGCATTTCTATACCCAGTGGCTCATCAAGCATAACCTGCTCGCCATTTTTGTTGGTTAAAGTATCGGTAAGCGGGTTAAAGGTTAAATCACCTGCAATAACAAACGCGGTAACAATCTCCGGAGAGGCTACAAACGCGTGGGTGTTAGGGTTACCATCCTGGCGTTTTGCAAAGTTACGGTTAAACGAGGTGATGATAGAGTTTTTACGGGTTGGGTCATCGGTATGACGGGCCCATTGGCCAATACAAGGGCCGCAGGCATTTGCCATTACAACACCGCCCATGCTCTCAAAAGTACCTAAGTAACCATCGCGCTCTACAGTGTAACGCACCAGTTCAGATCCCGGGGTGATGGTAAACTCTGCTTTAGTTTGCAGGTTTTTATCAATAGCCTGTTTGGCAATAGAAGCCGAACGGGTAATATCCTCGTAAGATGAGTTGGTACAAGAACCAATTAAACCAACTTCTAATTCTACCGGCCAGTTGTTCTCGCGAACAGCGGTAGCAAATTTAGAAATAGGCCATGCCAGATCCGGAGTGAACGGGCCGTTAATATGTGGTTCAAGTTCTGATAAGTTGATCTCGATAACCTGGTCGAAGTATTCGGTTGGGTTAGCGTAAACCTCGTCATCGCCGGTTAAGTGTTCTTTAACCGCGTTAGCCAGTTCGGCAATATCAGCACGTGAAGTACCGCTTAGGTAAGCAGCAATTTTTTCGTCGTAACCGAAGATAGAAGTGGTTGCACCAATTTCGGCACCCATGTTACAGATGGTACCTTTACCTGTTGCAGAAAGTGAACGTGCACCTTCGCCAAAATATTCTACAATAGCGCCTGTACCACCTTTTACGGTAAGGATACCTGCTACTTTTAAAATAACGTCTTTTGCTGATGACCAGCCTGATAATTTACCGGTTAATTTCACACCGATCAGTTTAGGGAATTTTAGCTCCCATGGTAAACCTGCCATAACATCGCAGGCATCGGCACCGCCAACACCAATGGCAACCATACCCAAACCACCCGCGTTAGGGGTGTGCGAATCGGTACCTATCATCATACCACCCGGGAAAGCATAGTTTTCTAACACTACCTGGTGAATGATACCTGCACCTGCTTTCCAGAAACCGATACCGTATTTATCAGATACCGATGAAAGGAAATCGTAAACTTCCTTGTTGATATCAACAGCAGTACTTAAATCGGCAACAGCGCCAACTTTAGCCTGTATTAGGTGATCGCAATGTACGGTTGACGGCACTGCAACCTGCGGGCGGCCTGCTTGCATAAACTGCAAAAGGGCCATCTGTGCGGTAGCATCCTGCATGGCTACGCGGTCTGGTGCAAAGTCAACGTAGTCGGTACCGCGTTCAAAAGCTTTTTTAGCATCGCCTTCGGAAAGGTGAGCGTATAATATTTTTTCTGTTAACGTAAGATGTTTACCGGTCGCGGTACGGGCAGCCGCTATACGGGTGCTGTAGCGATCATAAACTTTTTTGATCATGTCTAAATCAAAAGCCATATTGTTTGATTTTTTAGTGGTAAAAAGGATTGACTATCCCGTCGCCGGTGGTCAGCCGCGAATTTACGAATTATAACAGTTATTCACAGTCAGCGGTTTGTACAAATGCTATTTGGATATATTCTAAATAAGTGAGGGTTGGAGTTGTAAGTTTTTTATCCCATTTTAAGATATCGTGTAATGGGTATTCTGAATTATTTTTAGATTTTCCAAATTTAATTTATATTTATAAAATAATCTAAACCAATGGTAGTTATTAGTTATGGTAAACTAAGAGATTTTTATGAGATACATGCAGATGCAACAGATGCTTTAAACAACTGGTACAGATTAGCGCTACAGGCCGATTGGAAAAATTACCATGAAGTTAAAACTATGTTTAATTCTGTTGATGCTGTAGGGAACGATCGCTTTGTATTTAACATTCGTGGAAATAACTACCGGATGGTTGCCATGATATTTTTTGATATAAGAACTGTGTATATAAGATTTATTGGCACACATAAGGAATACGAACGCATTGATTGTTCAACGATATAATAATTGAAGTATGAATAAGATAGCTAACGATACAGATTACAACAACGTAATGGCTAAAATTGATAGCCTTATGGCAAAGGGAAGCAGCAATGTTTCGCAAGATGAATTACAGGAGATTAAATCGCTGGCGCAAAAGGCTCAGGCATATGAGCATACTAAATATGTAATTGAAGCGCCTACAACATTAATAGGCATGGTTGAAATGCGAATGTTTGAGATGAAGTTGAAACAAAAAGAACTTGCTCAAAAATTAAATGTTAGCGACGCTAAACTTTCACTCATAATGAATGGAAAACAGCGACCAAGTCTTGATTTTTTAAAAGCCATCCATTCCGAATTAAACATTGATGCTAATTTTATTTTAGAGCATGTATAGCAACAATGCATACATGCTCTAATCTCTTACCAACTACTCCTTACTCACCTTTATAATCTTATCATTATTACCGTTACTGGTGATGATATACACTGCGCCATCGGGCGATATGGCAACATCGCGCATGCGGCCGTAGGTGCTTTTATAAAAGGTGTTCACAACGTCCACTTTATCACCGACTGCATTAAGTTTTATCTGCAGCAGTTCCTGGTCTTTTAACACGGCAAGCAGCAAAGAGTTTTTCCATTGCGGAATGGCGTCGTTATTATAGTAATCTATTCCTGATGGGGCGATGGTAGGCGTCCACGCGAAGATGGGTTCTAAAACGTTGTTGATGGTACAAAAGCTTTGTTCGCTATCGGTATTGCAAAAGCCTTCTACGTTGGGCCAGCCAAAGTTGCGGTCTTTTTGTATGATGTTGATCTCATCGTCGGTAGCATTACCATGCTCGGAACTGTAGAGGCGATCGCCCACAAACACCAAACCCTGCGGGTTGCGGTGGCCGTAACTCCAAAGTGCGCTGCCCGGTACCGGGTTATCTGCCGGGATACTGCCATCGAGATTAATGCGCTGAATTTTACCGGCCAGGTTAGTTTTATCCTGCGCACGCGATGAGGTTGCCGCATCGCCACTCGTGATATATAGTTTCTTATCAGGAGAGATGGCCAGCCGCGTACCGTTATGGATATTGGATGCAGGGATGTTATCCAGCAATACAACCGGGTTAACCAGCGTGGTGCCATTGTAGGTGAATTTTACTATCTTTTTAGTGTACACGCCGCTTTTGTTGTAGTTGTAGGCCACAAATACTTCGGGCGTGCTGCTAAAATCGGGGTGCAGCACCATGCCCAGTAGGCCACCTTCGCCCTGCGAAACTACATCGCTGATAGTTATTACCGGGATAACGGTACCGTTTGCAGGGTTAACCCTGCTTATTCTGCCGCCGCGTTCGGTTATCCAAAGGTAGCTATCCGGCCCCCACAGGATCTCCCAGGGAAAGGTAAGGTTTTGCGTTAAAACAGCATCGGTAAGGGTTGCATCTCCCTGCGGGTCGTCGGTGCCGTTATTGGGGTTGTTCTTTTTGCAATTGGTAAAAAGCAAACTTAGCACAGCTAAAAATATAATTCCTGTTCTCATGATCGTTATGTTTTAATTGGCTGATAATAAGACAACATGCAACCCCGCAAATTGTTGCAGGCGGAATTTACCGGCAGGTAGTTTAACTGTTGAATGGAAATTGAAGTTAATATCGAATAATGAATTTTAAATATCGAACATCGAATTTCCCACCTTCATTATTCGATATTTGGAATTAGATGTTCGATATTAAATTACTACATTGTTAGTCTAATGAAAGGGGATCAAACCTATACCCTTGCTTACTCCAATACTCCAGTACCCGTGGCAGCACATACTCCAGCCTGTCGAAGGCTTTCAGGCTATCATGAAAAACCACTATTGATCCGGCTTCGGTATGTTTCAACACGCCCTTAAGGCAGGCTTCGGGGGAAAGGTTAATGTCGAAATCGCCGCTGAGCACATCCCACATGATAATCTTCAGATCGGGCCGGGCGGCTTTCAATAGTTTTATTTGTTGCCGTTTTATACGGCCATATGGCGGGCGGAAGAGGTTGCTTTGGATCACCTCATCTGCCTGCATAAAGTTTTGGAGGTAAACATTGCTATCCGTATCCCATCCCCTGAGGTGGTTATAAGTGTGGTTACCGATGGCATGCCCGCCGTTTTTAACATCGGCAAACAGCTGCGGGTGCTTGCCAATATTATCGCCAATACAAAAGAAAGTAGCCTTTGCATGGTACTGTTTTAAAATATTTAACACAAAGGGTGTAACAATGGGTATAGGGCCGTCGTCAAAAGTCAAATAAATACAACGGGCGCCGGGTGTTGCCTCCCATATCAGGTTAGGATATAGCTTTTTAAGGATCCAGGGAGTTTTTACCAGGTACATGCCAAAAAGGAGTTAAATCGTTCCATATTCTAACAAACAAAACAGGGCTTGCAAAGTAATTAGCTTTACTTATAATTGTTTACCACTTATTATGAAATTAAAATTTACAACATCAAAAGTAACTATTGCTTGCTTCATATTATTTTCCATAGCCAATATAAGTGCTAAAGCGCAGGAGGTTATTACTTTACAAACCGCTATTGACCGCGCATTGGAGCGTAACCTTACTATTAAACAAGCCCAGTTAAGCGAAGCCCTAAGCACCGAAGACTACAAACAATCTAAATATAACCAATTACCCAGCATTAGCGCTAACCCGCAGGCATCGTTCAACTTCGGTCGTAATATCGACCCTTCTACTAACCAGTTCATTAACCAGCGCATTTTTGCGTTGAACGGAAATGTTTCCGCGCAGATCACCTTGTTTCAGGGCGGGCAGCTGCGTAACCAGATCATCCAGAACCGTATTTTGGTGGATGTGGATAAAAGCAATACTGCTAAACTGAAGAACGACCTGGTGCTGAACGTAGTTACCCAATACTTAACTATACTAACTAACCAGGATTTGGTTACTGCCTCAAAACAGCAGATAGATGTATCAAAAATAACTTTAGACCGTGCACAAAAAAGCTTTGATGTAGGCAACCAAACCCTTGCGGATTTGGCCCAGGCTAAAGCGCAGGTATCTACTGCTGATCTGAACCTCACTAACGCGCAAAACCAACTGGAGTTATCGGTATTAGTGTTAAAGCAATACATGGAGATGAACCCGCTGGAAGAAATTACAGTAGAGAAGCCGGATATCAGCAAGTTAACCAACATCCGTACCTCGTACGATGCAGCAACAGTTCTAAAAACCGCGCTGGAAATTAACCCCGATGTTAAACTTGCACAAACCCGCCAGTTAGCGGCAGAGCAGGGCATTAAAGTGGCAAGAGGCAATTACTACCCAAGCTTAGTAATGTTCGGCCAGGTTGGTTCAAACTATTCTGATGCCCGCAGGCAGTCTGGCGGTTTTAGGCCAACCGGTGGTGTGGATACGCTTGGTTTAGTACAGGGTACAAACCAGGCGGTAGTATCGCCGCAGTTTGAACAGTTGCTTACCAAATATCCCTTCTTTAAACAGTTTGGCGATAACTTTAACCAATCGGTAGGGGTAACGCTGCAAATCCCAATCTTTAACCGTTTCCAGGCGCGTACTTCGGTTCGTAAAGCTAAGATCAGTTTCCAGAGCGCGGAGGTAAACACGCAGATCTCCCGCAATAACCTCAGCAAGGTAATTATACAGGCGGTTTGGGATGTACAAGCTTCCGACAAGAAATACCAAAGCACACAGCAAACTTACCAGGCCAATAAAGAAGCCTTTAACGTTATACAACAAAGATATAATGTAGGTTTGGTAAACTCGCTTGATTACAACACCTCATTAACCAACCTGAACAAATCTCAGTTTGATATGATACAGGCACGCTACGAAGTTATCTTCAGAAGCAAAGTAATTGATTATTACCTGGGCAACCCTATAACACTTTAATAACTAAATAAAAAAATCCTGAAACAAGATCATGGGAAAAACTACTAAATATGTCCTTATCGGCCTGGGCGCTATCATAGCCTTATTTATAATAGGCAAAGCAACCGGTATTATAGGCAAGCCGCAATTAACGCAGGTTGCTGTGGAGAAAGCCGATACCCGCGAGATAAATGAAACTGTATCTGCCAGCGGAAAGATAAAACCACACATCGAAGTAAAGATAAGCCCCGAAGTATCGGGCGAGGTGGTAGAACTGCCTATTAAAGAAGGCGACGTGGTGAAAAAAGGCCAGCTGCTTTGTAAGATTCGCCCGGATATTTTAAAATCGGGTTACGAGCGTGCGGTGGCATCTTACAACACCCAAAAAGCAAGCGTGGGCAACTCTGCGCAAATGCTTAAGCAATCCGAAGCTACCTTTGCTAACCAGGCATCTATCTACAAACGCAGCCAGGAGCTTTATAAGCAAAAAGTATTAACCGCTGCCGAGTTTGAGCAGGCTAAAGCTAATTACGAAGGCGCGAAAGCTACGCTGGAAGCTTCTAAACAAAACGTTATTGGTTCGCAATACGGTTTGGCACAATCATCAGCTTCGGTTAAAGAAGCGCAGGATAACCTGGCCAAAACAACCATCTACGCACCGGTAGACGGCGTGGTATCTAAGCTGTCTATTGAGATTGGCGAGCGTGTGTTAGGTACCCAGCAGTTTGCCGGTACCGAGATCATGACGATATCTGACCTGAGCAAAATGGACGTGAACGTTGATGTGAACGAAAACGATATTAACCGCATTGCTGTTGGCAACACCGCCCAGATAGAAGTTGACGCCTTTTTAGGCAAGAAATTTGAAGGCCAGGTTATTGAAATAGGCAGCTCGGCAAACGTAGTAGGTACCAATGCCGACCAGGTAACCAACTTTACTGTTAAGGTAAGAATCACTGCGCAATCATACATCGACCTGCTGAAAAAGAACGCGGCTAATAACTCTCCTTTCCGCCCGGGATTAACCGCTACTGTGGATATCCGTACAAACCATGTTAAAGCATTGTCGGTACCTATCCAATCGGTAACCACCCGCGACGAGAAGAAACCTGTGGCTACCGGTGATGCCAGTAAAGACGACAAAAAGAAAACAGCAAGCACGCCAATATCTAAGGAGTACGTATTTGTGTTGGATAAAGCCAATAAAGTAAAACAAGTACAGGTAACCACCGGCATACAGGATGATACCAACATACAAATCCTGAGCGGCCTTAAAGGCGGCGAAGAAGTTATATCTGCCCCATTTGCCGCTATCTCTAAAACCCTTAAAGATGGCATGGTGGTAGAAAAGGTTGACAAAAGCAAGCTATTTGTTGGCGATGCTAAGAAAGACTAATTAAGTTTAAAGTAGAAAGTTCAAAGTCCGGAAATGGAGCGAAACTAATAGAAGAGTTGTAATTGTAACATATAGTACTTAAAGCACAAAAAGTAAAAGCCTGGGCGCGAAGTAATGCTTCGTTTTCAGGCTTTTACTTTTTACTTTAAACTTTCTGCTTTTAACTTCTTCCCCTTTCTGCTTAAAAATTCATTAATTTGTGGCGGCAGGGAAAACCAATTGGCCCTGCAGTACATTATACTTTTAATGCTTAAGCAAATACACAAAATTACAGTTGTTGGCGGCGGAAGCTGGGCCACAGCCAACATTAAAATGCTTACTGATAACATTACCGAAAAAGAAATTTTTTGGTGGATGCGGAATGAGCAAACGGTAGACTATATCTCAAAATTCGGCCATAACCCCAACTACTTAAGTTCGGTTGAAATTAAGGTGCCGAAACAAAATATCTCATCAGACCTAAAAGCGCTTATACAGGTTGCCGATTGTATATTACTTAACGTACCGGCTGCATTTTTAAAACAAGCCCTGGAAGGCATTACGCCGGAAGACCTCGCCGGTAAAAAAATAGTATCGGCCATAAAAGGTATTGTACCCGATGAAAACCAGATTATAGGCGAGTTTCTGAACGAAAAGTACAACGTTTCCTTTTGTGATTTCATGGTGATCAGCGGCCCCTGCCATGCAGAGGAAGTTGCGCTTGAGAAACTCTCGTACTTAACCATAGCCTCGCAGGATGTTGACCTGGCAACCGAGTTTGCAGGCATGCTGAACACCCGCTATATTAAAACTATTGTATCTGATGATATTTACGGTACTGAGTACGGCGCTGTGTTAAAAAACATCTACGCTATTGCCAGCGGTATTTGCCATGGCATTGGTTATGGCGATAATTTTCAATCGGTATTGATCTCCAACGCCATCCGCGAGTTGGAACGCTTTGTAGACCAGGTACATCCTATAGACCGCGACATCAAAGAATCGGCCTACCTGGGCGATCTGCTGGTTACCGCTTACTCGCAGTTTAGCCGTAACCGCACCTTTGGTAATATGATAGGCAAAGGCTACACGGTAACATCGGCCCAGTTGGAAATGAATATGATTGCTGAAGGATATTATGCAGTAAATTGCCTACACCAGGTGAATAGCCTATACAAGGTGGATATGCCTATATGTGACGCTGTTTATGCTATTTTATACAAAAAAAGCCCCCCCGCAGTAGAAATGCGCAAACTGGCCGAAAAATTGAGTTAGCTAACGCAGTTAACTTAATTTAATCACTACCATGAAACGTATATTCAGAACAGCTTTGTTTGCTGCCGGTTTATTAGCCGCATCAACAAGCTTTGCACAAACGCATAAAGACACCACCGTTGGCCAAAAAGTTGGTACCACCGCAAAAAAAGGATGGAAAGCAACCAAAAAAGCAGCCAGCACTGTAGGCAACAAAACTGCCGAAGTTGCATCAAAAGGCGCATCGGCCGTTGCCGATAAAAAATATGATGGTAAGGTTGGCCCGGGTGGGCAAACCATCTACATCGATAAAAACTCTTATTACTATTACGTAAATAAAAAAGGCCGCCACATTTACGTTAAAGAATCGGCCCTGGTTACTAAACCGTAACTATATTAAAATATTACAAAGCACTTGCCATTGGCAGGTGCTTTTACACTACCTTGCCCACATCATGAAAACCTTCGCTTTAATATTTATACACGTAGCGTGTGCATTTGTATTACTTATTGCTGCCTGCCAAAAAAAAGAAACCAACCCCAAACTAATTGGCAACTGGAAATCTAAAGACGCCACAACCACTTTAAAAATTACCGATAAACAGTTTACACTGGATAACGAATCGCCGGTGCCCGAAGATTATTTTTTAAGCGGAGATACCATCTTAACCTCTTTTGAAGGTAACCAGCCCTATACCAAGTTTGTAATTCAAAAACTGGACGATCACCAGCTGAACCTGCTCTTCCCTGATTCGGTAACTGTGGAATTTACCCGTTAAAAACAAAAACCTCCCGGATGCTTGGCAAACGAGAGGCTTTGTAAACAAAACTAAACTAAAACTATACTTCCGGGTAAACTACCCCCCGAAAGCTCTTATGAAAACTAATTAACAAAATTAGAATCTTCTGCGGCGCTCCGGACGTTCCTCGCGGGGTTTGCCAGAGAAATCACGGAAACCACCGCCACCGGCGCCTCTGTTTCTGTCTCTGTTACCGCCTTCGCGTCTTTCGCCACCACTATTTCTATCTCGGTTGTAACCGCCGCCGCCTTCGCGCCTTTGGTAACCACCTTCGCGCCTGTCGCCACCTGTACGGGTAGTACTGGTACCTTCACCAGATATTTCTATCCTTACTTCGCGGCCTTTAAATTCAACCGTTTTGAAGTTGTTCATTACCTGCTCAACATCGCCGTTGTTTACCTCAAAGAAAGAGTAAACACCTTTAACATCAATTTTACCTACAGTACGGCCGCTTATTTTGCCATTGTTGCAAATGTAACCCAGCAGATCGCCGCGGTTAAATTCATCAACACTACCTAAGTTAATAAACAGGCGTGTATATTCTGATTTGCCACCCGAATCGCGCATGCCGCGTTCGCCTCTTTCACCATCGCGGCGGAAATCATCTGCCGGGGCGTTAAGGTCTGGTGCATTTTGATAATAATCTAAAAAGCGGTTAAACTCTAATGATGCAAAACGTTTAATAACCTGTTCTTTATCAAGGTCTTTAAACTCATCCATAATACGAGGGATGTATTGCTCAATTTGGTCTTCGTTAACAGTTACGTTATGTACTTTATGTACAAGTGCAAAAAGTTGTTTTTCGCAAACATCAAAACCGGTAGGAATTTCTGCTTTAATAAACTTTTTACCAATAACGCGCTCTATCTGGCGAATTTTACCCAACTCTTTGCTGTTGATGATAGCAATAGATACACCTGTTTTACCTGCACGGGCTGTACGGCCGCTACGGTGGGTGTAGTTTTCTATCTCATCAGGTAAACTGTAGTTAATAACGTGGGTAACATCATTAACATCAATACCACGGGCTGCAACATCAGTAGCAATTAATAATTGCAGGCTGCGTTCGCGATAGCGTTTCATTACCTTATCGCGTTGTTGCTGTGAAAGATCGCCGTGTAAAGAATCGGCGTTGTAGCCATCTTTAATCAGCGCTTCGGCAATTTCCTGGGTTTCTATTTTAGTACGGCAAAATACAATACCAAAAATCTCCGGGTTGTTATCAACAATACGTTTAAACGCTGCATATTTATCACGGGCACGTACTACGTAGTACTCGTGGTCTATATTAACATTACCTGTGTTTTTCTCGCCCATAGTAAGCTCGAAAGGATCGGTCATGTATTTTTTAGCGATACGCCTAACTTCAGAAGGCATGGTGGCTGAGAATAGCCAGGTTTTTTTCTCGTCAGGAGTGGTAGATAAAATACTGTCAATGTCTTCCTGGAAGCCCATGTTGAGCATCTCATCTGCCTCATCCAATACTACAAACTTAACCTGCGAAAAATCAATCGCTTTACGGTTAATAATGTCCAGCATACGGCCCGGTGTTGCAACAACAATTTGCACACCGCGTTTAATCTGGCGTAATTGGTCCTGAATGCTTGCACCACCATAAACTGCAACAACGTTAACGTTGTTCATTTTTTTGGAGTAGTTCTTAATGTCGTTCGTGATCTGTAAACAAAGTTCACGTGTTGGGCATAAAACAAGCGCTTGCGGATGATTTTCTTCGAAATCAAGCAGTTCTAATAGCGGCAGTCCAAAGGCAGCTGTTTTACCGGTCCCTGTTTGGGCTAATCCGACAAAATCGTTGCTGCCTGTTAACAATACCGGAATTGACTGTTCCTGGATTGGTGTAGGATTTTCAAATCCTAACTCAGAGATGGCATTAACAATATCATGACGGATTCCCAGATTGATAAATGGGTTCATGAATTAAAATAACGTATTTGGCTACATCGCCAAATCGAGCGCAAAAGTAGCGTTAATTATGTTATAAAACAATACCAATTTATAAATTTAAAATAATGGCAATTTAATAGCTGGTTATTAAATTAATTAGCTGATAATCAATAAGTATTTAAGCTGTGAATTGCGAAGATGGAAATGCGGTTAGCTTAATGTTGCTGGTCCGCAGTAGTAATTCGCATCATTAAAATAATGTTAAGGAATAAACTTTTTGAAAAAAAAGGTGGTATTGATCAGGTGGTAACTGCATTTATAGTAAGCAAGTATGTAGCTATTTGTTAAAGCATGTATAAAGCCGGTTAATTTGAGGGAAAATATAAATTAGGTATATTTGAATATAACAAGTTAGGTGCTATGGAAGATACAGCAATTAAAACTGATTTGCACGATAAAATAGAGCATGCGGATAGCGAACAACTTAAAGAGTTGTATGGCTTGGTGCTAAATTATTTTAACGGCTTAGAGCCTTATGAAGATTGGGAAGGTTTACCTGATAGCCATAAAAGAAGTATTGAAAAGGGATTAGAGCAGGCAGATGCGGGATTAGGCAAATCTTTAAGTGATGTTAATAAAATAGTGGAAGAGAAATATAAGCTAAATGGTTAAAGAAGTCATCTTGACACCTCTCGCAATTTCAAATTATCAAGCAATTATTGAATACCTAATTAGTGAATGGAGCGAGAACGTTGCTAATGACTTTGTTAGGCGATTTAACCAGGTTTGTGACATCTTATATCTGAACCCACAAATTTACCCTGTTGTAAACCTAAACAGACAAGTACGTAAATGCGTTCTTACTAAACACAATGTTATCTATTTTATAGAAACAAAAAGCGCCATAAAAATACTCACCATATTCGATACAAGGCAAACGCCGGAAAAGTTATCTAATATTTTTTAGATTCCCTTACCTCAACCTATCCGCAGATTTTACCAGCTTCTCGTCGCGCTGAATAGCTTTTACCGCGAAGATGATGAGGATAATGCTCAGAGAGGTTAAGAACAGGCCGATGCCCATATTGCGATATTCCAATTTAATTGGGCCTACTACTTTTTTTACGGTTTGGGCCATCCAAAAGCTGTAACCAATTAAAACCAGTATTGCGCTGTAGCATAAAGCAACCTGCTGCTTGCGGTTTTTGTACAAAAATATTACTACCAAAGGCAACAGGGCAACCAAAACGGTAACAACGCTAAGCGCAGTAAAAACTTCTGTATGTTTTTCTTGTCCGTTTAAAATTTCATAAACGCCGGTAACGGTTACGTTAACCAGTTTGCCATCCACAACAATATTATGCGCCAGCGGGAAAACGAACAGGCCAAACATTACCAGTGAAGCGAAAAGCAAGTATATAGATTGTATTCTTTGAAGCATTTTTTTACGTATAAGTTATTCAGCAAATATAGAAGGGGAATTGGTAAATCTAAAATCGTAAATGATGCTACCTTTGCATTGTGTTAAACAAGCAACGTTATTTTATTGAACTGGCTTACGATGGTACAAAATACCACGGCTGGCAGGTGCAGCAAAACGCCGTAAGCGTGCAGGAGCTGCTTAACAAAGCGCTAACTACCCTGCTGCGCCAGCCCATAGAAACCACCGGCTGCGGCCGTACAGATACCGGCGTACACGCAAAAGAATATTTTGCACATATAGATGTGGAGGCCATAGACGATAGACCATGGACCATGGACAAAAGAGGCCTCAACGCCCTGCTGCCATATGATATAGCCATTAAAAACATTATCCCGGTACAGCC
>Ga0247734_1001732_pt1 | contig 15991 bp, 8 predicted proteins | sample UWRJL103311B2_FD_180933 | JGI IMG/M metagenome (GOLD analysis project Ga0247734, IMG submission 180933) | Plant litter microbial communities from Arlington Agricultural Research Station in Wisconsin, United States - UWRJ-L103-311B-2 | ecosystem: Environmental > Terrestrial > Plant litter >... | reverse complement strand
TGTGGTGAACAAACGGCCCAGGCCGTGGGTAAAATGAAGTTCTGTAACTCGGGCCGGATCTATGAATAGGTGGCCTGCCAGCGATGCATTTATTCAATAAATACGCATCTCGGATAGCTACATAAACAGTCCACCACCCCCTTTGATAATGAAACCTTGCCAGCAGACGTGACAGCCCTCAAGTTCGAAGAGCAGATCTCTCTCAGGCTGAATTCTGTCGCACTCTACCTACAGTAGGGGAACCCAGGAGTTCGCTGAGATTAGGTTTACCACAAAGGCATAATCTTCGGCTCACCATGATGAGCCCAAAACGTATGACGATGGCGCAGGCTCTAGAGCCAGTTGCAATTGTAATTGTTGATTTGATTGAACGTCAAAGCCCGCCAGGCCGCTGCTGTCGTAAGACGGCGCATTACTTAATGGGATCGTGAAGACGACACGTCAGGTTTTATTACCCGAGCCAACGAATGCCAGCCAATTTTACCCAGCACTCTGGTACTTTTAAAGATGATTAGAGAGGCTTGAGTCTAGAGCCCAAAATCCGGCGTATTTCGATTTCTCCAAACTATATCGTATACCCCACTACAGGGCATTAGATATATTTCTGCAGCCGATAAGTGTGGGTGTGCGCTCAGGCCCCTTTCCTGTACCTGTACTATAGAAAGTATGAATGGAAACCCCAAAGCCTCCTCCCAACGGCTCCCAGCACATTCGGCTGACCGGGAATAGCATGGGTATGGAAACACACTGGAATCCTGGAGCAGATCGTCGTGGACGGCCTCCTTGGTACCGTAGGGAAGAGTACAGTACGTGCCGCAAACGTCATGACCGTATATTTCAATCTTGTCTAGCACCTCTTAAAATTGCTTGCCCGCCACTCGTGTGACTCAGGTAACCGCTGCTTCGTTGAAGAATAGCATTATTAGAGGAATTCATGATAAATGAATGGTCCTTGGCTCGAGGTCCTTGTTTGCTGGGCATGGTCGGCGTCGGTAACAGCACTCGTAATTCGGGTGATGTGAGATCCAATAATAAGTAGTGCCAAACAAAAAGACATCCCCACAAGCTCCTGGGTGATATAGGGTGCCATGCATGATACGGCAATTCCAACAAAACCTGGGAGTGATTGGAGAGAGATATCGGCTTGAACCGGTTACAGCCCACTGTTACACACCATCACCAAAGAACGAACTGGTCACGAGCCTGACGAGCCTGGTTCCCAATACTACCAGTAGAGATCCTGGGTAGAATGATCTACCAGCTACAGGTCTCGTTTACGTCTTTATGTCGTACAGGACCCCTTTTCTTTTCTTTTCACTTAGATCTGATGTTGAGAGTACAGTACATGGAATAAGAACTGATCGGAAGAAGCATCTCACTCATGCTTCAGTTCCTCGCTCCCGATCCTCCCTTAAACGCTCCTATCAGATTGGACCCAACACATGCAAGTCACACTCATTGCATATAAGTCAACCACTCAGACTAACTGTTCCAGCGAGCCAAGCAAATATCCAACAACTCGGACTTAGCTTCCTCTCAGATGACATGTACTCGGGAGCCATACCCTCGCTACAGTAGTAGACGGACACTTTCTGAACTGCATAATACCTAGCTTTTAAAACATGTCTTTTATTGACCAGATCTTCTGGCGTTCAGATCGATGTAACGGGAAGGCCTCTGCAGGTCGCTAGATTCGTCGGATTTGGTGCATTAGTTGAATGGGTAGCTGCCTTAGTGTGAAAACTAGAATCTTCGGAATCCAATCCATACTACTACCCAGCCGCTCGACATACATTTGGGCTGACTATATGGGCAACATGAATGCTATCGATAGCGGGAAAGACTCCGCTCGACAACTATTGGAGATATGGCAAAGCCCTCTACTGATGTCTCATTCTCTTCCGACTTCCTGGGACATTCATCAGTGTGGTGTAGTTTCAGCTCCTTTTGCTCTGTTTCTTCTCATTAAACACTCTAGGTTCTTCTCAATGCCAGCGGTTGAATATGGACGGATGCATTTAGTTTTTAGGTTCTTGACTCGAGCATTGTTTTCACATGGAGGCGTTCCTCTGCTGTGATATCTTGTTTATACGCTAACACTTTTCTCAACTTAACATGAAACATAAAAGTGGAAGGCTCAACAGCATTTTAACTACTCGGCACAAGCCGGGTAAGAAATCCTATTCTAGTGACTTGAAGTCGCTGTTTCTGGGGCATGACTGCTATCTGAGTCAGATTCCGATACTTCCAACACACATAACTACATACTTGTGAAATAGCCGTAAGGTTTAGATCGAGACTCTACGGTAGTTCGCGAGCTACTATTGGAATAACAAGCTCCATGGAATGTTCCGGGAAAATGTTCTATGGCTATTCAAGAAACCACATGAAGGAGTTCCTAATCTGGCATCCACCCACCAAGCAGCAATGTAATGTCTTTTTAGTACCTACCAAGTAAAATACTAGTTCTTTCCGAATCAAGATTCGTTATCATGAGATCCATTTGCTACTACTCTTGAATCATGTACCGTACTACTTGTGTTGTGCATATGCGCTAAAACATTGCTTTCCCTGTACATGTTCTCACAAACCAGCCCGTCCTGACGCTACTGGAACGAACGGCGCCAAAACAAGATATTTTAAAGTCGAGGCTGTGGCAAATATAATAGGATGGTATTATCATCTCTCTTCCTCACTGAACAATACCTAACCAATGGGGGGCTTCACGTGATGAAATTCTTAAATCTTTCATTTACCACTCTCCTACCTAGGCCTACTTAGGGTGTATTCATATTCAGAATATACTCCAAAGAGTATTCAAGTTTACTAATCCAAACTACTTCTTAAAGTCCTATTCAAAGCCTTATATTATCCAAAACAGTTGAACCAAGACCTTAGCAGCACTAACATAATGAAAACGTCCATCACTGGGAAAGTTCAAAGTTCAAAGCACCAAAACCACAACGACATGATTTCTTCCCCTCTTGGGAATATAATTGAAGCTAGGACTCCAACTAGGTTTTTTCTTCAATATAGCATTGTGTCTTTTGAGCTCACGGCGGTGTCCGAATAAGGAAATCATCGCGAGTACCTAACCAGAATCCAACCACATTGTTAAACAAATAGTTCAAGGAGTGGAACCAGAAGGATTCGAAAAAGGAGGATCCTTAGCCTTAATATGCACAGTCCTCTACTAAGACATGTGGATGATGATTTGGACAAATCCATGAGCTACAGCGCCCGTGCATTAATGACCTAATGCACAAATCATCTAGAAATGTTCTGGGGGTAGCTGGCTATAATCTCACCTCAGACCAAGAATACAACGTTACGGCCACATCTAGCTACCAATACACAACGCACTAGAGATGACCACACTTTAAACTATATGCATTCTTTGCCAGATTTCATTTCTGGTGACTGCTCATTCTAGTATCCACAGTTTTGTACGGTATCATCATATGCTTATTAAAAATGTTTCCCAAGAGTTCTTCAGCAATGCGATAGTCATAGCGTTATTGAATTAGACCATCCATTGCATATTACCGATCCGAACCAAGATCTGTACCCAGATCGGATGTCTGTGCGGATTTTTATGGAGACAGTTCTGCTTCAGCACAGTTGCAAGTCTGAGGATCTGGTTTTAGATTGCCGAGAATGTATATCCCATGATCAAGGTACCAAGGCGGAGACTATTGTACGGATGCGATCGTTTTCCGAGCTTCTTCATCCCAAAAAGAGACCAGTTGAATATTCATGCTGTGATATCTAATCGTTTCAACTAACATTTCTCCCACCCTGGTTCTTTGCTGCGGCCTCGATTTCGAACTGTAACTTAGCAATATCGGCTAATATCTCTGCTCCTCCAACGCCCACAGTGCTTTCCCGCTCCGACACTCTTGGAGCACTCCTCGCGCTCTCCTGACTGACCCGTCTTCCTTCTCCACTTGTATAATAGGATCCATCTGCGTCCATACTAGTACGACCATGCTGTCTTGGTGGTGGTGGCGGGGGGGCCATTGAAATACGCTTGCTGGTCGTCATATCAAAGCTAAGAACAGATGCAGGTCTACCACTACTTATGCTACGCGAGCTGTTTCTGGCAGGTGGCGGAGTTGGAGGTAGACTGACAGTCGAAGATGAGACGAGGTGGTTTTGTTGCAAATCTATGTTGGATCTTCTCACACTGCCTACTTTTCGACTTGGTGGTGGTGGAGGGGGAGCTTTCCCACCGCTTGATCCAAGTTCACCGACAGCTATACTCCTCCGTCGAGTGAGATCAAGCTCTCCCATCTGTGCATTTATATCTTCCTCTACTTTCGGTGAGAGTCTGCCAGTGTCTCTCATAACTTTTGTATCCATCACCAGTTGACTATGCCGCCTCGAAATAGGTGGTGCAGGCGGAACCTTTCGCCGAAGCGATGGCACTGGCGAAGGAGGTTCGGGAGTCTTCCCAGCGCTTTCTTTATCAAATATCGACTCGCGATCGGATTCGTGTGAGGTTCTATTAGGCGCAGGTGGAAGTGGCTTGTTCAAATCTGTGGTAGACGGGTTTGAGATAGGACTGAAAGTAAAGTACTGTTGGGAGTTGATTGAGCTTGGGGTTGGAGTTTGAGGTGAAATAAGGGCTACTGGAGGAGAAGTCTCATCTCGCAACTCAACCTTGATGAGTTTGCCATGTTTTGAGCTTGGTGGGGGAGGAGGCTTTCTGATAGATATTATAGAAGTAGGCTCAGCAGTCGTCCCACGGCGATCGTCATCCGAAACTTCATGCGATGTGCGAGGGGACTCGTACTGCGGTTCCTGTATAGGTTCAATAAAAGACTGGCGCGAAACGGAGGAGGCATCTGTGCTGCTGCCTCTATCTTCTGTGCTATGTTGTGCTTGAGATACTGGCGGTGTGATACCCAAGCCTGAATCTCCCGTCATAAGAAGTCTCTGAAATGCATTCACATCCATCGCAGGCCGCCCTGCATTTGTGATGCTACTTGTGGGTGTTACTCCTTCTCTTTCTGGGTGTTCAATCGTCTCTAGGGTTCTTGAGAAAGGGTTCGCAGGCACATGCTTTGGTATGGTAACCTCCTCGTTTCTTAGAGACTCCGAGTCGGAACTGTCAAAGGGATCTGGCGGCTTTATATTAGGTGTTGCAGGCTTCGTAAATATATCTTCCCCAACAGTCGAGGTGGAATCTGGAATGGATGACGTAGACGGTGAGGGAGGTGGAGGTGACTGCACTCGTACTTTTTTCGAAGCCTTCTTAGATATATCAGGCCTTGAGATGTTTGAAATGTCATGGAAAGGCATCGATTGTTGATATGCTATATGCGTGTGATTATTGCTGGTGCGCGGTTCGGCAGGAGGTCCTTTCCTCCTAAATGGATTAGAAGAGGGATGATTGTCTGCCATGTTTCTCAATCATCGGTATTGAGGTACCCACAGCAGTGATTCTGGTTATATTGTTATGTTTAAGCTAGCCATAGCTGTCGTGGGGTGAGCAGTTCCTATACAATGTTGTCTTTCCGGATGCGACGGTGACGAATGCTTATCGGATGGGTCCGTGCACTTATTAAGGCTATGTAATGAAAAGGGTCTCGGCTAGAATAGGATATATTAAAACATAAAAACATAAAAGCTCCATTATTTCACTTCAAATTTGCAAACGTAGTCAGAACAGAAATCCTCAAAGATGCAGTCTCAATATTCATTTATAGAGGTGCTATGCTATGTACTTGTGCTACCTCAAGCTCTAGTAACATAAAGCATCCCATTTTCCCATTTTCCCATAAAAATCAAACAATCAAAACTTCTTGGGTATACCTGTAACTCCGCAGTAGACCCATACGCTAATAAACGTCGAAAAAACTCTTAAATCGCTCTTATGTTATAAAAATCCAGGCAGAGCTATACTGGAGAGCCTTTCGAATTAAGCTATAGCGTGTTTCGAGTCACGGCTGTTCTCAACAAGTCGTCCTCCAACGATGTGATATATTGCATCGGCTGGGTTAACAACGAAAGGAAGTTTGTAAGTACGGCCTTCTTCATCAACGGCTTGCCAGTTGACTCCCTTACAATAATTGGTGGCAAAGCGTACACCAGATGTGGTTGGTCGAGAAAATGCAATATGGCGTTTACCAATCGGTTGACCAACGAAAGTCTTCCTAACTACATCGACCAGGTTCGTGGCAAGACCTTGCCTCTGGAAACGTGGGTTCACGCAGACCCGATCGATAGATACAGTTACACCGAAGACGTTATCGAGACTAACCCACTCCTGAGTTCCACGTGGAGGTTGCTCTGGATCGACCGGGCCGTGGAAGTAGTAGCAGATCGGGCCATGATACCACTCTCCTGCCGCAGTGATGTATTCCGCCAATACTAGAGCTGCAAACTCATTGTCAATAGTATGGAAGTAGATCTTATACTTCGGGACCTGGGCTCCGGCGTAATTCTTTTCGGCGTAGCTGAACAAATCATCTTCATCAATTTCGGGGCCATCAAGGATATTGTAGCTATTTTCTAATGCCTGTACAGCATATCTTTGCCATTTCCGAGATGAGGACACAGATACACAGAAAATCTGATGATGAGAACCTTTATCATCTTTCCAATCACCTTGGAGAATATCCGACTCCATTTGGAGAGGTTGCTGTCCTTGGACACAAGCGCGATGGATCTTGTCGTGGTCCTTGATGTCCTCCTTGAGAGTTATGTTATAGAGAAATTTGCATATGTTGCAAACAGTAATGGCAGACTTGTCCGTGGCGAGAGTGGTCTGAACATAGACTTTTGCTGCGTCGGCTCTGGCTTTAGCACGAGCAGCATCTACCTCTGCCGCAGGTCTCGTATCGATGGATGAGTTTCCACAAAATGGCCGAGCATGATTATCTTCATGAGCGCTGATTTGTTCAATTCGAACATCATCCCAATCGGCTGGAAATGGCGGTGTGTGGTCTCCTACAGAAGACATGGTGCCATAGAGTAGCGCAGATTTTGTAGTGAGTCGTCTCTTTGGTTTACCCGATATTATTTTTCGTGACAGAATAGGGTTCCGCTGCTCGGAGGGTGGAGATGATGGGGGAGTAGAGTTTGAGACCCGTCTATTGGTATCAGAACGTGGTGATATACACTTGTTGGAGTCGGAAGACAAAAGAGCTGGCTTTCCGATGTTTAGGACCGCACGCGGAAGAGGTTGAAAGTATTGGCGTATCGAATTCCGCGTACTTGTCGTGTTTTTGGATATATTCTGTTGAATTGGGTCTGTAGTGAGAGGATCTTGTAAGGGAGCTTTTGTATATGTTTGTGTTTCTGGATCTGGATGAGGTTAGTACATCATATACGGGTATAGTACAGGCGATGCTTGGAGCTTTGCACCCGTATGCAGCCTTAGGATCTTGAGCGGCAATATAGAAAGGTAGAGAGCTCACTTACTACGTTGTTTCTTGTGTAGCTCACTTGTTTCTAGTGCATCATCCAGTCCATAGCGACTTTCTACCACTCTATGTCTTTTAACTTGTCCTTGATCAAATGCCTCTGTTGTACTGCTTGACACCGTCGCCTCTTCTAGTGGCCTCTTCTTCCTGGCAGTCTCACAAATTTGGCGCTTGCTGTAAGTCTTGATTGACGTCCCTACAGGTTTCCTGTATTACTGTTATCAGAAAATGAGTAAGCTGGTGTTGGTGGGGTGTTCGCGACTTGCCTGAAATTATAGTCTGGTTTGTGCGACAACGTCGTCTTTGGAGCACTGGTAAGCGACATATTCAGTCTGACAGAAATTGACCCGAGAAATATATAAGATCAGGGTGGTTGGTAGTTGGTGAAGTCCATGAGATTCGGAAGTTGTTGGTGCCCAGGTACAGTTTAACTAAACGCGTGAACAATATTGCTTGAAAACGCGCCAAGACATATATCATGTGATAGTGTCTGGTGCCCCACCACTACCCTCAAAAAGGATAGCAACAAAATTTGAATTTCACTTTGTGTTCCCTTCAAAAGCCGAGCATTGTTTATTTCTATCTGTGTCTTGTATTTGATGTTGTAAAATCCTACTGACCCCCACCCCCAGATCTACGGGTACTTAGCAGTGTTTAATTGAGACATCCACTTAGTAGTCGTCTACATTATAGAAGAATAGAGAAGAGAGTAAGGCTAGTTTCAAACTCTCTAGTCTATTGCAATATCATAAGTCAGGACGTAGTCGGTATTCAGCTAGATCCATAGTTTCAGCGGTCTAATCTCGCGGAAATAAATTGGCTACCATTTACTGGAAAACGGTACATCCTTAATGTCGTATTAAATCATAAGTTTTATGTTCCATATGACTTCAATTTACAAGTAATGTACTTCCGAACGCTTACTATAGCCAGAGACCATACGTTTAAAAGCGTCTAACAGGTTTATATTCATTGGAGCGTCTCCGATGCCTGTGCGTTGAGTGCCAACAACATGTCTGGCTGAGTTTAGAAAAACAAAGTCGGCAATAAAGACTGTATATACTGAGTAGATCATGACAGGCAAAACCCCTGATAGAGAGAATCCTATGGTGCCTCCGTTAGCTGCTAAAAACCAAATAACAGATGTTTGAGATCTTCTAGCGTTAGATAGTTGCATTGATTTGCAACTGCGTATATATGGACAGCGTTGGATAACCAATACTGCTCGTACATTTGGTATACCTAGCGAGTCTTTGGGAGATAGTGATGGGATTATAGCTTTCAGTTGTCTGTTCTCACGGCCTCCTCGGAAACTAGCGAGAGGACAACCTCCCGTTGTAGGATAGGGGCTTTAGCGAAACTAGAGTAACATAACAGCTTTATATTCTACAATCGTGCAACTCAATAGAGCTGCTGAACTGTCGATTTCAAGAAGTATAATGTTCCGAATTATGACCTTTCAATATTTAGAGGAAGGCAATTTGAAATAGAGACCGCAGGAAGACTTGAATTGACTTGGCCGTTGGCATGATAAGGATGCAATGTTTCTGCCCGGACGAGCAAAACGATTGGAAATGATAAGGAAAGGGTAATATATATGGAATAAGCCAGGTCCCTCAGTTAGCCTGTTTTTGAAGCTAGTTGTGAAAGTCTTAAAGTGCGGAGAACCTGGAGATAGTCAGTAGTGGCTAACCAAGGTAGTTTCCCCTCACTGTTCATCCACAAGTCCACAAGTCCACTTATAAATGAGTCTTGAATACTTGATCCAAAACACTGAGCCACATTGTTAGATTTGCAACAAACCTCTTTTCTCCTGTTCTACTTCGTCAAAAGTTACATCTCAATCCGCTAGCCATAGCCTCGGTTCTCACCTCAGCCTTGGTCTCCGCCCCTTCCACCAACATCCGCCCAGCAACTGGTAAACACTGCCCATCTCAATCCTATATGCAATCCCATAAGCAATCCCATGTCTGCTGCCATTATTTATCTCAATTGGTTAGAGCTGCACGATACCGGAGGTGAGTTGTTGATAATGATGCTGAAGTGAGGAGGTATATTTCGCCTGTTCCTTTCCCTGCAAGCATCTCAGATTGATTCTCGAGTGGTTAGTTTGCATGTTATTCCACACATATCTTACTAGACAATTCCAAAAGACGAAATACTTAGACCCACTATGTGCGATGTGCGACAAAAGGTTTGAATCTACCAAAGAATCGAATGGCGGAGGGTTTTACAAGATCCATTTTGTTCCTGGTGGTGGGCCAACCCATCCGCCGCTCAGCTTGTGGAGGCAAAGGCCGACCTTTTGATCCACCAACACTCCACCAGATGAGATCCACCGCGATAGATAAAGCTTTGCCACAATCTTGCGACAGGCAACAAATATCACGAAAGCTCTTCATTTTGGTAGATTGAATGTTGCTGGCGAAGTTGGTGGCGGAGGCATCGCCACTTCCTCATCCAGTTGTTTTTAGGACACCACGGTATGTAGATGTGCAAAAGAAGTGTCTTGTGGCTTCTTTGTGAGTGAGCAGGAAGTTTTTATGTGCTTTTAATTACTATACTAAGTCTTCCGAACGCCATTGCTATCTTTGGCAATTGTCCTGGTAGCTCTACATCGGTATTTCCGGAACAGAAGACTCTCAGAGCTGATCTGAACAATATAATTCCTGTTTTCATGTACTTACGAGCATTTTTCTTGCAACCAATCTGAATCTGAAACTTTGTAAAGAGGAAATGTGCTAGCAAGGAGAGCTCCCAAGTCCCAAGATCCGCCTTCCCATTGATATTTGCAAGTCTTATTCTGAGATACCTTTTTGCATTGAAAAGATGTTTTGTAGCAGCCTCTGGAATACTGAAACTTTCTCCTATCATCACCGTTACAAGTGCAATGTGTCTGATGCAAGGTTCAATGTGACATAGTTGGAGAACCAATTCTTGCACGGATGTTCTCGTTGTACACTGCGAAAGACGTTGAAACCAATATCCATCTTCTTGAGTCAGTTCGAAGGCAGTTAGTGGAGCTGAGGGCTGCGTAATGATCTGAATTGTGCGTGCCCAAGATCGAAGCGATGTTGACCTTCGTGGGATTGTCGACGACAGAAGATATTGGTGAGACTTGCGGCGACTTATTGGAGGCTTCGCCAGTATGTATTCTTCTGCAAACCTCTCACCATAAAACTCATCTCCCCTTGGATTGGACTCGCAATTGCCCCAATCCTCACTAAACTCATGGTAATAACATGATTCTTTTGAATTTTGAGAGACCCAATTCCTATGTCTTGTCAAAACCCATTTTCACGTTTGAGTTGAATGTTTGAACATACTCGCAAGCTTCCTGTTGCATTGATTTGCCACTGAACCAACTTCTTCTTTTTCTTTTCGTCTTCCGCAATTCGGGGGAAGTCTTCGCATTTGTCAAAATGTGTCCATTCTGCGCCCTCAGTTTCTGAATGGGTGGAAACGACTGAATGGCTGCCTTCGATTCAATCAGATCATTGATGTTGAGCGAAGAGATGTGCCATTTCGGGCCTGACGACTTGAAATCAAGCCACTGAGGGGTGTGGGAGGATATTGAGAGTCTAAACCGCTTTCCCATACCACAACACATCTAGAAGTCTATAGCTATATCTGTGATTCAATATTAAGGCATAGAGTAATGACATGAAACCTATTTCAGCTCACACGTCAGGAGCAGTCACTAATGTTAAGTACTGGCTATCCACAAGAACCACAAGCTTTAGTAGCTCTCCGCATAATGGAAAGTCTCTCGGAGATTGGGATTATAATTGGATACCAAATGATAAAATTGACGGTTTCCTCTTTCACCATGATCAACACAAGGGCCCTTGTCCTTTGCTATGATAGGAACGAACCGACCAGCGCGTACCACGTGCACCCTCACGAACACAGCTAGCTTCGTCGCATATTTTGTTTAGATAGGCCACCGGGGCCTTTTAAAATGTGAGAAAGCCCTGGGGATGGAGATATATGGTACCGAGTGTGATAGCCCTCAATCACACGCAGTGTTGATAGAGGTGATGAGAGTGGTGATGTTTTGAGTTTTTGTCAAAATCCGGTAGCGACCAGGCTGGGTTTCGAAACCATGAAGCTAGCTCCTTGATTGTTGTGTTAAGCGAACAGATGTGCAGTACCAGAAGTCACCAAGTCTGGATGAACTCGAGGGCTATGGATAGCTATGGATCGCTATACAAAGTATTATCTCATCCTCATAAGCGTAAGCTATACTTGATCTAGATGGGCATCAAGGACGTTTTTCCTCTCTCTCTTTTTCTATAAAGTTATTCTTCTCCCATCACAAGGGTTTGAAAATTGATATACAAGCAAAAAAAGCACTTCGACGATAAATGTTTATCACTCTCATTATCACCAACGAAGTTGTTGTCCTGGACAATCAACTGCTCAAGACTCACGAAAAGTCCTTCTGTCTGTGTTTGATATATTCGATAGCTTGTATGCTGTGCTCGTGCCTTCCATCATCCCCTGCTTTCTTCACCGGTTGAGCTTTGGCCCACTCCCGGTCCATCTGGTTATTATCCTTTCAACCAATAACGGGCTTTAAAATCTATCCTTGGGAGAACCATGAACAATAAAACATTTATTTTAATGTGGGATAGGCTGGAAGGCGCTTATTCGATCACGAGGGTAGTCTCTTCCTTACTGGTAGTTTTCTCACACCCCGAGCTGTGAAATCTATGTTTCTAGTATTTCTATCTAGACTCCTTGGAATTTCATACTTATCTTGTGAGCCTCATTGGTGGCTACTAACTATTATCACTATGACATTAGTCTAGCAAAAGCTGTCCAAAACAGGCTATGCCGATTTTTGTTCCTAGTTATGTAAAAGTTTTGGAGCTTTGTAAGAGCCTATCTTGTAAAGTACACTGCTACATCTTTTCTTAAAGTAGACACAATATGGGCTGCCCGAATTTCAGAGTTGCAAAGATCCTTTCAGTTCAAGGGTTGGAATAATTATTCGGTCGAATTGGCACGCGAAGGGAGCTCCTTCCTGCATGTATATAGCGAGCACATTACTTCTTTCTAGACGTCCAGACGTGGAGGCACTTGAGAAACCAGACATTTACTACCATAAACAGAGAGCCACTGAAAGGGATTCTCTATACCAAAGTTGAAAATATTCCTATGGCACTTATTATTCTTATCAAGTCCTAGTGAACTATGCGGTGATTTATCTCGTTGAAAGTTATTAGGTACCTTCAGTGTCTTTTACCTTTCTCTACTTGTTAGCTTTATCTCTTCGGTGACAATCGCCTTGTATTTCTCCCTGCCTTAGCCTCTGTAGTCTTTGATCAATGTAGGCACTGCCACTTCGATCTGGATCTAGATCTTTTACTTTGACATTAAGTTAGAGAAGGAGTTGATGACTTCGGGTTGATCGGCCTTTACCGCTCAGTATAGAGCCATGGCGTGGAATAATTATCTGTACGAAACGAAGAGTGTGACGGTAACAGAGAATAGCGGCAGCTATACGGGGGACTCATCTTGATTACAAGAACAGTGGTCAGTGACTAAGGTAACAAGGATTATTGCTCCAATCTGAAAAATAGTAATGAATACGAGCATGTTAGGCAAGGGGGTGATGGTAACACTCACATCTAGCATGTTAATAGTTCAAAATTCAGGGAATAATTATATGTAAGGATGTTGGGGATCACTTATAATATCTTATTAAAACTAACGAGCTCTAATCAGAAGGCCTACGTTGGAATTTTATCCCATGGGAAGATACAGAAGCTAGGTGCCTCTGTCTCTGTCTCTGCCAGTAAGCGTCATGTGTTGCTAGGTAAGCACTCTATACTATTTGCTACTGCCAATAGTCTCCTGGATAAATCTAATGATATTACTGGCATGGGAATATCTAAATCCTAGTCCATATGTCAATACATCCATCCCAGAGTCATCCCAGTAACAGTTCTTCTTCAGTAACAAAATGTAAAAGATGATCAACTTCAATAAACTCTGTGAACCTTCAACTTCTCTTCTCCAGAGCTCTAGTAAATAATAGTCCCTCAGGCCAGTCACTAAGTAGACTCGTTCTTAATTCTCGTCTGGTCGCAAATACACCAGTTTACAGTCCCAACCTTACCTACACTGCCACAAGTCGACGACATGCAACAAACATCAATTCCTCATAATCCACCTATCACCAACCGCCAGACTCATCCAACTGCCCTTCCTTACTCCTCGTTGCGCGTCCTCTGATTCCTTAAGCCAAGCATCACCTACTAAACTGCTCAAAACAGTAACACTGCCACCTACCGACGACAAGCAACATAACCTCTATCTCTCCGCTTCTCCCAATCATCATCAACGACATCAAGCACCAACGTCAAAAATCCAATTTCCCAATTCCCCCAAGCCCAGTCCGCCCCTTCCCACGCTCCACCATCTCACAAGCTTCCTCCACTCCGCCGTGCCAAAATCCACTCCACCGCCACAAACTCAACCACAAAAAAAGAATCCCCGCCACACACCCCCGCCACATTAATGTAGACGTGCAACAAAAAAAAAACTTGCCAGATCTTGGGAGGAGGCGAATTTCTCCTTGAAATTTCCCTGCGAAACAAAGCCAGTGGAAGTGCTACCTGCTTCTTCTCGCCGATCTGTGGCGACTCGAGGGCGGGGATTAGAGCGGCTTTGCCACCGCGTTGCGACTTGCGACAAAACCAAAAATAACGCAACAAATCGATTAGGGAATGCAAAATAATATAGAAAAAGAGAACATAAGTAAAAGACAAATTAAAGCACAAAAATCTTACACGTGTGAAATTACAAGGTTCGTTATACTAATAGCTCTATAGAAAACTGGTAAAATATATGTTTGTATGGACGGCAAAAGGGGGTTTAATGGAAAAAAGGTTGTTCTCTAAATACACGAACACTGGACCAATTGAATATGAATTCATAGGCATAGCGTAAAATTAAATGTCTCGCCTCGGCATACAATGATGGGTAATTAAACAAACATCCATCAGATTCCCGCGCTCTGCGCATCGTCCAGCAAATGCTTCTATATACTTTCGTATTGCTGCCGCTTAAGATGCCTACCCCACCCCTTACTAAAATATGGTCTAGAAGTTTTCTTTGCCCCAGCAGAAATTGAAGCCTGAATAGATAGCATTAGTTGTGTGCTCCGAAAGGGGAGTTGAATGAGGGGGTGAATGTAGGGAACATACCAGGTTCACTGTACATATTACACTTGATGTGCAGTTGACTACCCAACACCTTAGGTCCACAAAAGAACACACCCGCCTCAGCCGGGCTATGAATTTTGCGGATGCTTTTGAATACCATATCCCAGTTTGGACGACCGAAGTTCGTCGGCGCTCTGAGGCCGGTAATCGCATCACGATCCGCATTGGCGTCGTTGATCATGATGTTTGTAGCATCATCTACCTTGATCTTTGCTGTTAGGTATGTGTGGATCTCGATATGGTTGTCCATATCTTGTGCTTCGATAGCGAGTAGAAGAGAGCGGAACCATTCAAAAGATCCAAAGTCACGACATACCCAAAAGAAGTAAACTTTGCGGAGACGAGTCTTCTTCTGAGGGTAGTTCATGCGATACCAGATGGATTTGAGGATGGATGCGAACGGAGTGACACCGATACCAGCTCCAACCAACAATGCAATCTCGTACTTAAAAACATCTTCAGAGGCGGATCCAAAAGGTCCATCAATGTAAACTCGAGGGAGAACCCTTCGGATTGTGGGATCGGCCTTCTCTGATCCTGCGGCGTTCTTGTTGACAGACACGACCTGTGATGCATCCGGTTTTGCTCCTGGCTTAGGTCGGTCAACTTCACATCCTAGTGCCTTTCCGACGGCTTTGGTGAAATCTCCTTGCATACGCATATGAATAGATATGTAATCTTCTTCAGGTGCTGAGGTAAGTGTGAAAGGGTGGTATTGCCAGATCGATACTTCTGGACAACAGAAGAAGATGTATTGACCGGCTCTTGTCTTGGTGTTTTCTTTCTTGATCTGTATCTCGCAAACCATACTTGGGTGCTGTATAACCTTCGAGATATATGTCTTGTGCTTTCCACGGACCTCGCGAGCAATTCTCTCCATCAGATAAATATATCCGCCGTACGTCCAGTATTGCCAGAACACACCGATAGCGCTAGATCCAATGCTAACACAATAAGGAGCAAAATCTGGTTGAATCATACAGAATGCTCCATGAATTGACCAGAAGACAAAGAAGACAACGAACATATGATGGGTATACCAAAAGCGCTCGAAGTTGGCCCGGCGCATTTTCTCGACAGAAGTAGCAACCATGCACATTAGTGCAACCAACATTACATATCCAGTCCATCCTGGACCTGTCACGAAATTGGCGAGAAGGAATCCACCCATCCCAAGGTTGTTCTTTGCTGAGATTTGGGCGAAGTTGTTCCAATGCGCAATTGTGTGTACCCAGGAAAAGAAAACGATCGACCAGGCTGTAGTCATGTGGAAGGTGATGTTTTTATCGAACTGTACGATACCATTTAATGGTGTTTGTCGAGCTA
>Ga0247734_1001731_pt1 | contig 16007 bp, 15 predicted proteins | sample UWRJL103311B2_FD_180933 | JGI IMG/M metagenome (GOLD analysis project Ga0247734, IMG submission 180933) | Plant litter microbial communities from Arlington Agricultural Research Station in Wisconsin, United States - UWRJ-L103-311B-2 | ecosystem: Environmental > Terrestrial > Plant litter >... | reverse complement strand
GGGTAGGAATCCATAACCCACTTGATGGCCTTGGTCTCTGGCTCGGAGAAAGGAGCAGTTCCTGCAAAAGTCAGCAACTTGAGCTTAGGTGATAATGAATGAGCAGAAATGAATAACGCACCATGATAAACCTCAGAACTTGGGCTGTTGGATGCCACACCTCCCGCGCTTGAGGCAAACTTCGTGGGGAAATCCCACACAAAGTCGAAGTTGCGGTTCAAGTCAACACCGACAGACGCACCGCTGCTTCCTGACTTGGTGTTTCGGTTCTTACGCCAGCAGCTATTGCTAGACTGATCATACTGTATAATTTAAGATTAATTATGGCTCATTGAACAACACGCAGAACCAGAGAGAATTTGATGCATATCAAAATTACTTACAGCGACACCATCTGGGTTACTCAATGGCACAAAAGCAATACCAACGGACAACGCGGTCTTCACCTGAGCATTGGTATATGTCTTCTTACCATAGGTCAATCCAACACCATTTTTGTTCGCGTAGAGCAAATCCGACATAAAGTACAGCAGACCGTCTGAGGATCCCCTCTCGCGAGCATGGATAGCAGCGTTAAAGTAGGCACGGTATGCCTCCTTACACGTTCCTGGGCCACCAACAAGACCTCCATAAATCGACCGCCCTTCAAACGTCGTGTACGGAGCAGTGAAGGTTGGGAAGGAATAGATGCTAGCCAACGCCTTGAAGCCGCTGGAGACCTCGTTCACATTCAGAATCGTGCTGAATGAGGCTGATGATTGCGTTCCTAGACCTCGGGGCGCAATGGTCCCCGCACTGAAACGATCCCCTGTTCCAATCGGTGTCCCACTAGATTGACGCTGCCAGAATCTTCCGGTTCTTTTGGTGATATGGCCTCCATCGCGTTCCTCTGGGGTGAGGCATGCTCTGGCAAGAGCCACGATGGCGAGGAGAGATAGGAACTTCATGGTGACAGCACAACAACGACAGGGATGGACGGATGGGCGGGCGTGCAATTCACGAGCGGATTGCTCGTGGATTTATATATTTCTCGTCCATGCATTATCTCGTCATATTGACAATCTCCGTCTGCCCTTGCCGGCCACATGCTGCTTCAGGAAGTTGAGGGAACGATACTAGGTGTGCTTGATATCGCCTTCTGTTCAGGGAAGCTGGAAACATGCACACCATAGAGAGGGCACCATTGTGTAGATCTGCTGGGTCAAGTGCCGGTCTTAGTGGCCAAGCTCCGGCTTGCTGGCATGGATGTTCACGATTGTGGCGACGATCTGGGAAGGTCGTCAACTCTATCTGTTACTACTACGGAGTACGTGGGGACAACTGGGGAATGGGAACATGCCGCATTGGCGCTTGCATCAAGTGTCGAGCAATCGAACCTCCCGAATGGCTGGACAGTATCGATCGGACGGGATCCCAACCAGGGGGGGAACTGAACCTGACCCTGAATAAGTAAGTAGTTGTCCAATGTACGAACGAAGTACGAAAGGAGACCAAATCAAATCACATCTTGCGAATAGCCATTAGGGTTTATCCGAAACAAAACGACCTACATTTATTAGGCGCATTAAATAATAAGTAAGTTTCATAGTCAGTCAGCTCTCAGAAGTCTCATATTGATTGGATCTACAAACATAGCTTTTCTTGTTGAAGTAAAGTTACAATATATTTGGTGGCAAGTGGACGAGGAGTTTCTGCTTCTACAGATTTTACAGCTTTTACAACTTCTACGACGCTGGAATGCTTTGGATTTAGCCTTTCTCCTATGCATGCCGCCGCTGACTCGGGGGATTCAAGAATGACGCGCAAGCTTTGCTGCGAGTGCCTGGCCCATATGTGGCAGGACGATGAATGCAGATGAACTTCCAAAACCGGGGACAAACATAAGAGCACTGCGATGGGAGCTTGCCTATTATCTCACATACGCATGAATTACAGTACAGTACGTACAAATGCAATCGAATGATACCTGGTGGATGAGTTGGCTGGGTTTGGATACGACAAACCCGCACCTCTCGATACATTGACTCAGGCATTGATGTCGGGGATAACGCGTATCTTTTATTAGATCTATTTCTGGGTGATTGATTCATAAAATTTGATTTCATGAATAAATTGGGAAAGATGGGACTTTTCAGTACCGTGTGTCGGCATCAGATATTTATTTTTTATTTGTTGTGCTGCTCTGTAACTTAAAATATAATAAAGAGTGGTTATACATGACCTGGAATATCGAAAGTTGTTAATTGCTGCTATTCCATTCCAATCCATCAATACCCAGCTTAGTTGCACTAAGCAATAATAAAAAGCAAATAATAATAGCAGAAGCAGAAAAAAGAAGCGATGGTAACACCGTATCACTCTCGGCATTGTATTTTATCTTAGACCATCACGATGCCATGGCGACCAGACGTATTACTGAGAATCAAAAGGCTGCTTGTTGACTTAAGTTTTCTAAAAGTAAAGTATCAAATTAAGATGAGGATCAGTCGATGGACAAGAGGGAGAATAAAGTGTTAATCAAATGGAAAGAGCTCATGAAACCAAAAGAAACGTGAGAATCCCGGTTGAGGGAAGACACTCCTTACTTGACCTTGGCCAAGTACCGTACACAAACAAGAAAATGAAGCTATTCCCGACTGTCTACAGAAGTGGTGCTAGAGCAAAGCTAACTGGTAGCATGTGAATGTAATTTTAGAATTAAGCTTAAGAATGTTATTAGCTCTGAACAGTGCTTCTGACTTGGCCTTAGTTTTCTTCTGAAACGAGCTGATATGGTGATATGACGCACGGTTTGCCTCCCAAGGCTGTTCCTGCCGTTTCTTGACAAGTGGCACGTGACCATATCCAGAACGTAACGTAGGTAACAACAGAAAGCCACCAGAGCCTCAGCTGGATCTCAAGAGCGACAAAAATAGACCGATGGCGAATCCAATAGGTACTCACTTACCGACAACCTAGCTGCGAATACCTTCAAGAATAAACCACCAGCTCGTTACGCTTCTGGTCGTGGAAGCGCAAATATAATCCCGTTAGATTTTATTCCGTCTGCACCCGCTTAGCGGCCCTCGAATCACATCTGGTGAGGCAAGCAACCCACTTCCATCAACACGCGCACCGTCAGCAACCCAACCTCACCAACGCGGTAGCAGGTCCATCGTGGGGCGATACATGTTGGCAGATTCATAACTGATTGATTCCTTGTCTCCAACTGCCTTCTAGGCCCATCTGCTACATCTGCCAAAGACGCGCGCGACGATAGCGCAACATCCTCGAAGTGGCGGCGCTCACGGTCCTTGCCCAAAGCCAGGAACAACTTACCTTTCAACAACATCTAGAGATTGCCCCAGATAGCCTGAACCTTTCTGTGGAAGAGCTAGAGGGGGAACTACACCCGTTGGTGATGGCCGCTCAAGCGGTGCCTAATTCACCGGCGGCGCCCAGCGACAAGAAGAGGTATGTTGGCCTGGAAAAAAGATATACACGCTAGTCATAGTGCCTCTTTGTATAAGCTAACATCAAATAGGGTCAAAGTATATGAGCTACGCGACAATGACTGGTTTGATAGGGGTACCGGGTTCTGCACGGCGGAATTTATATTTGTATGTTATTTCAGATAAGAAAACGTCTCGGCGCATGGCTATACATCATAGTGGTGGTCTGTGATATGGCCATCTACCGCTAACACATGACAGAATGAGGCCAGCCGGCAAGAGGAACCTAAGGTCATTGTTCAGTCCGAAGATTCTCCAGATCGCATACTATTAGAGACTCGAATAGTCAAGGAAGATCAGTTCCAGAAGCAACAAGGTAATGACACAAATGTTACAAAGTCAACTAGCAAAGCTAATTGTGAACGTAGACACGTTGATAGTATGGACAGAAATTCGCAATAATATCGATATGGCCCTCAGCTTTCAGGAGGGCGATGGCTGCGCTGCGATATGGTTAGTCTATCTACCCTGGACCTCCTCAACTCAACTCATATATACTTAGGAAATTCATATACAACATTCAACAACAACTGGGGGCAATTGGTGGACCTGGTACCCCTACCACTTCTCACAAAAATATCAATATGCTAATTAATGGTTAATAGATGATGCCTTATCAGAGGATGCACCACTTGAATCTTTCCCAAATACGATCACATTGCCCGCACCAGGCTTAAGCAATCTCCCTGAAGTCGAAAACCAAATGCGCGGCCTTATTAACACTACATCGGGACGAAACGCATTAACGAAATTTGTTTTGGAGGACGACTACATTCGAAGACTGATTCCCCTACTTGACCTGGCCGAGGACCTGGAGGATTTAGGAAGTCTACATCGACTTTGTAACATTATGAAGACAATGATTTTGTTGAATGATAGCGGCATCATTGAGCAAGCGGTTACGGACGACTTGGTTCTAGGTGTTGTAGGTGCATTGGAATACGATCCGGATTTTCCAAGTCATAAAGCGAATCACAGGCAGTGGCTGAGCAAAGAGGGTAGATATAAGGAAGTGGTACGCATCGATGATGATCTGATTCGAAAAAAGATCCACCAAACATATCGCCTGCAATATCTGAAGGATGTTGTGCTGGCTCGCATCCTGGATGATCCGACGTTTTCTGTTCTCAATTCTCTTATATTTTTCAACCAAGTCGATATCGTTACTCACCTGCAAACCAATTCGGCGTTTCTCAAGGAGTTGTTTGGGATTTTTGGTCAGCAAGAAACAAATCAAGATAGGAAAAAGGAAGCTGTACTGTTTATTCAGCAGTGCTGTGCTATTGCAAAGAATTTGCAGGCCCCAGGAAGAAACCAGCTTTACAGCAACTTTTTAGGACATGGACTTTTGTCGGTCATTACCTATGCCCTTCGCCACAGTGATGTAGGAGTTCGGGTTGGAGCTACCGATGTGCTTGTGTCAATGATTGACCATGATCCTCAAATAATTCGCCAGACCATATTTCGACAAATGAACGAGAAACAGACACCCTTAACGGATTCTCTGATTGATCTTCTTCTGGTTGAGGCGGATCTTGGGGTCAAAGCACAAATAGCCGATGCTATCAAAGTTCTTCTCGATCCTGGACCAAATAACTCTCAGGTTGACAGAGGGGGGGTTGATTTAGGTAATAGGATGAGGCCACAGCATACTGATCCTGAGCAGGAAGGGCTTGTTAAAGACTTTTATGACGAATCGGCGAAAAAGCTTTTCAAGCCTCTGGTTGACTTGAAAGACCGGGATAGCTTGGATTTTAGTGTTCATGAAGTTTCGCTCTTCATCTACCTTATTGAGATACTCTGCTTCTTCGTCCGGCAGCATCAACATCGCAGCAAGTATTTTGTCCTGTCTGAAAAATTAGGTCAGAGGATTGCCCAGCTTCTTTCAAGTCCTGAGAAGTATCTGAAACTCAGTAAGTTCAAATACCAAAAACCTATGGATATAATTAACAATCTTACAGCTGCACTAAAGTTTTTCCGCAATCTGGTTGGCTTACAAGACGAATTCTACAATCAAGAGATGATGCAAGGACACCTATTCGCACCGATTCTAAAAATCGTGACAGAGACTATGGCTCGCGACAGTCTGTTGAATTCAGCTTGCCTTGAGTTCTTTGACTTTATCAAGAGGGAACAGGTTAAGCCACTAATGGGCCACTTGGTTGAAAACTATCGCGAAACGCTCGAGGGCATTACATATGTCGAGATATTTAGTGATATCATACATTTATATGATACTACGAATGGATTTGCTTCGAGTATGGTAGAGACCTTTCCAGATACTGAGGAAGATACACCGAAGAGACCAGAAACCGGTCGAGGAAATCGGTGGGACTCTGGGATCAAGGATTTGGATACCGAAGAGGAAGCATATTTTAACACCTCGGATGACGAGGATGACGCATCGGGTACTTCGGCACCGAATCGGGCACAAAGAAACGGGGCTTCTCCAGCATCAAAACCACTGGTTGATTACAACTCAGATGAAGAAAACGATGGTATGGACGCAGACATGTCGGCTGGCATTCTTCCTTCCAATGGTAATACTCCCGACTCCACTGTTCCCAAAGATAGTGGTGGGGAGGTGCTTTTAACTCCAACCTCCTCAGCAGCACCTTCTCCTAGTGGGCCGCCGGAGCGGTTATCAGAGAAGCGCCGCCGTGAAGAAGATGACGAAGACGAGTTAAACAAATTGGCATATCACAAGCGCCGCAACTCATCCAGCTCGATTGCGTCAAACAGCAGTAGTGTACTGAGAAGAAAGAAGAGCTTTAGCAATGGTACAAGTAGCAGTGCTGGCAACAACGGCAAACCCAACAAAATCGCCATCAGTCTATCGCCTGCGATCAAGCTGGGAGGGGAGAAGGGCGGTGAAGAAAATGGTAGCTGAAGCATGCCCTTCGGTACCAAATGACTTAAGGTGGATAATATATGTCGGCGTTGTGCTCCTGCAAGGGGTACAGGGCGCATTGGAATGGCGTTGGGGATGGATGTATGTGTGGATTGTTGTGATTAAGAAATCTCACATGGCTTTGCGTGGCTAGAGTGGATTTGCCTAGCACATATTATCAAGCAGTCTCATCCACGAGGATGACGAATTTGCTCGGGATGTATTATAGAATTGGATGGGTTTATGAGAGAAGAGAAGAAGGGATGATACCATCTACGTTATCGTCAAAAACCGTAGACTCAATGATATATTGGAGCAATTGCACAATCCATACCGTTTCTCATGGTGAATTTGATATAATTCTTCATTCCTATAACCTATTTCTCTGTTTAGGTTTACGAAACCTACTGTATAATAATTATTAGTGTACTCCGTACGGATACCGAGGTGACTTTCGAAGTGTCAACCTTGCGCCTCAGCCTTGTTACGAGCCAGGATCATCCCGCTCCCGCCGTTAGAAATAGGTACAAGCTCCGTTCCACTTGGGGACAGATGTTCAAGTTACGTTACAACGCGACGACAACAGCCTCAAGTCCTACAAATTCCAATTCATATCCTCTCATTAACTGACCGCATTGTTATATGTATTTCCATCCAAGCAATGTATAACTAAGGAGATACTACTTGCACATACTGCCAAAAATACGCATTCAATGTCCATCTTTATTTCCTACAATATTCACCAAACCGCTTTCTAGCGACTCTATATCATGGCGACCTTCCTAGAGATCCCCAAAGACCTGTTCTTTACACTGTACACAACAGCGACAGAAACTCCATTACATACCCTTCTCCTACTTCTAAATACACTCCTTATAGTTATTGTAGCATTTGTAAGATACCTACCACACCCCCATCCCCCATCCCCCATTACAGTTCAGCAGCGACTAAGTGAGATTCTAGGTATACCTCGCAGTCTATACCCTAGCTCCTCGGCCTCGTCTTCCCCTTCCCTCGGAAAAGCATTTCATAACAACAGCCTCCGCCAGCACTTCGCCCACAACCCCCCAGAAACTCCCATGCTGGTACGATGAATGGCACGCCCACCGTATAGCAGATCGTGCTAGCGCGGAAGCTGCAGTTGGGAAGCATACAGGCACGATTGCTGAGCCAAAGGTAGAGATGAGCGTGGTAATTCCGGCTTATAATGAGGAAGAGAGACTGGAGATCATGCTGGAGGAGGCTGTGGCCTTTTTGGATGCGGAATATGGACGTCTACCCTCCGGTGGCTCGAGTTATAAGTCCCAGAAGGTGGGAGGGGCTAAAGAGGGGAAGGGCATGGGTGGCTATGAGATCTTGATTGTGGATGATGGAAGCAAGGACAAGACAGTAGAAGTAGCACTTAACTTCTCGCGGGAGAATGGCTTACATGATATTCTGCGCATCTGTAGTCTGGCACAAAATAGAGGGAAAGGTGGGGCGGTCACGCATGGATTCCGGCATGTGAGGGGACAGTATGCTGTATTTGCAGATGCAGATGGTGCATCACGATTTGAGGATCTGAGAAAACTAGTGTTAGGATGTCAAGAGGTAGAGGATGGACCTGGCAGAGGAATTGCGGTGGGGAGTAGAGCGCATATGGTTGGGACTGAGGCCGTTGTCAAGGTAAATTCCCCTGCTTTCCGCCTCCTAGTATTCAGCACAGACGAGAAATTGAGCCAGAAGGTTAACGAGAAACAGCGCTCATTATTAAGAAATGCACTTATGCACTCCTTTCATCTCCTCCTCCGCCTCCTCACACCTCCCGCCACATCCCGTATTCGCGATACCCAATGTGGGTTTAAACTCTTCTCGCGCGCAGCTCTCCCGCATATAATACCATATATGCATGCCGATGGATGGATCTTCGACGTCGAAATGCTGATGCTTGCCGAGAGCGCGCCTCCTGGAGTTGTATCCGATAGCGACGGTGATATTCTAGGGGCAAGTCCAGGTATACGGGTAGCGGAGGTAGCGATTGGATGGCAGGAAGTTGGAGGCAGCAAATTGAATGTGGTGTGGGATAGTTTGGGGATGGCATGGGGGTTGGCGATTTTGAGGGCCGGGTGGATGTTGGGTGTTTATAAAAGACGCTAAGATGTGATACCAAAAGCTGGGAAAAGGCATAGTACAGAGAATGGGACTTTTTAGAATACTCCACGGCGTACGATCGTTGTGGAGATTGTATGATACCAATGCTATCATGGAGGGCGTTTCAAGAACTCACGGGAATCTAGCTTTGTATAAGCAACGGAGCTATCTACTGTGTGTTGACTCATAGACTATATTTGTTTTGGGCGTGTATTCATCGTCCCCATCTCTACAAAGCTGCCCCTTAAAAATCTCGCTTATTTTTGCCTGCAAATGATTCATATATCAATCACTTGTCTCAATATTTCATTGGGGTTTCTCTTTAAAATCAGTAAAGCTAGTAGACTGCTTACAAGAATATATGCATCAGCTTTCAATATTGAAAATGAACTTGGTAACCCAGGTGGCTTTCGAACACCCCCGGTAATATTCGGTGTACTCAAACACATAATGCGAACCTCACTCGTCTAGAAGTGCTGTCATGATCTAGGAGACCCAAGCCAAATAAACAAAATCACTCCTGTAAAGAAATTTCTGGTTTCTATATCTCAGCCCTCTGAATGTTTACACGCATACTCTAAAAGTGAAATTTAACTTACGGCCCAGACGAGACGTGTCTGTAAAATTCTTACAAGAACCTGGCGTTTATTGACAAAGAGCTTAACAAGCAAGATATGTTGAGTTGTCTCGAATAAATCCCAATCCTTCATCCGCCAAAGCTTAGCTCCAGTAATCACGCATTGATGGTTGAAAAGTTTTGTGCAATCCCCATTATGACCTTGCCCGCGCTCTTGTATACCTTACGGATGATCGAGGAGCGTGAAATAACACATTTTATAACCAAGGTCGTCAGCTGCAAGGTTAATTCCATGTGTATCGACCCAAACCGGTTGTTCTTACCAAAACGAGCGGTTAGCCATAGCCGTGAGGTTCCGGATGTTTTGGGTACCAGTCGACCACGTTTGTATTGGATCGGTTTGTTTGGGTCACCGAAGCCTTTGAAGTTGAAGGAACATGTAGCATTTAACAAGCGATAGCCTATACCACTAGAGAGGGGGGTTGGGTTATTTTCATTTGCTGTGCAATTCCTTTCAATTTCAGGTGACTGAGGAGGTACAATACCGAGAAAACAAAGCCCAAAGATGGATTATGGTCATGATGCATTTTCTAGGAGTATTCACGGTGAGGCTCATAATCTTTTTAGGTAGACGTTTAAAATAAGGAAAGAGAATGGTGACTTGAAAATAGAAATTCAGTCAGAATAATTAGCATAACTCTAGTAGTTGTAGGATGAGATATCGAAAAGGCACGGGTTCTATCAGAGCCAATTACCATACATGGACAAGCTGTAGTCCCCCAACGAAACTAGCCACAAGTACTGTATGCCACCCTTAGCGGGAGCTCGCTTACCTCTTTTCCTATGCAAGCTTTACTGTATTTCTTTGTATTCCCATCTTGGGAACACGGGGTTGGCTCGGCAGAAGATCCATTCGTATTCATTCCGGTCCAGTTGCGAATTCCTGCCAACAATATTATATAGTTTTATATAATCTGATAAACTATCTTACAGCACAGCTGGCAACACGTGTTTTCTATCATGTTGGGCCCAAAGAAAAATGAGCACAAGCTTGCAGAACGGTGGTGTTGAACTTGTCAAAGCCAACCGAACTTCAATAGAGTTAGCAAGAGTAAAGCGCATAAGTGGTTTAGACTTAACTTCTTCATAGCGTTATGGCCTTCAAGCTAAAACTCTTTAGCTTCTATTAATTTAATAATGATAAGTAAATGCCAATATTGGGCTTGCGATCACCTGAAATGATGCTTGGGGGAATACACAATATGTTAGAGAGAGCCTGTGGTGTTTCTACAGATATGAATATATGTGAAAACCTCCCTTGACGTTCTAAGATAAGAACACAGAAACCATATTATAATTATGTTCTGGTTTTTATTCCTCAATCTATTGTAAATAGAACTAGTATTGATGGGCTCTGAGAGATTTATTTCCACAGGTATTTCAGCAGATTATATCTAACTAGCCAAGCTAGAATCTAAGTCAAAAAACTATGTCTGGTAGTTTAAATCTCGTCCTTAGCAGAAATCAGGTCCTTGGGGTCATGAACACTGTAAAGATGGTATTTCACAGTGTTTGATCTTAACCCACGATATTGAAACCATAAACTCCCTAATATAGCAATCTAATATCCTATTTCCAACAGTTCAAAAGTCTCTTTAGAAAAATCACAATAAATTTTAAAAATAGGTCCTTGTTATTTAGTATTTAAGCGTTTCATTGCATGTCTAACATGTGTCAACTCTATGGGTTGAGTATCCCAGACTTATAATATGAATCCTGCATGCTCTGCGTGGACATTAATCTCACGGCTTTTCTTGTTGACTCAGAGATTTCAATCATAGATGGGGCTCCTTCCCTTATAAGTCATTGCCTTCGAGCATTGCATGGTCCAAAATTACGCACCGTCACTTCTGGTTGGCCAACTCGGCATCTCACGTAAGTTTCAGCCCTACAAACCAACATAACATCCTATCGGTCCTCTTTTTCTATTGCTGACAAATTTAGTATTGCATTTAAAATGGTACGACAGACTTGAAGCGCCCCCTCGTTCTTTGTTTTTGTCTGAATCTGAAGCACCATCGAATCTAATCACTATGGCAATGACCGCTTTTCCAGACATTAGCAAGCACATCACATTAGAAGACGGCACTGGGTATTCATATGTGTATATTGCGGCTGTAGCACGCAAGCCAACTTTCCTGTTGATCCATGGGTTCCCCAGCAGTAGCTACGATTGGCGCCATCAGATTAAATATCTAAGTGCGAAAGGATTTGGTGTTATCGCCCCTGATTTGCTAGGATATGGCGATACAGACAGTCCATTGGAGGTTGAGGCTTACTCTACCAAAAGAATGAGTGATCATGTTGCTGAGATTTTGAAACGAGAAAATGTTGAGAGTGTGATTGGAGTTGGGCACGACTGGTAAGTTCATGCAAAGAATGAACTTGTGCCTTGTTGTAGACTTGGTAGACATTGTTAATATCGTTTAACCACAGGGGATCAGCTCTTCTCTCTCGTCTCTATACCTGGCATCCCGAATGCCTCGTTGCCCTGGTGTTCATTTCTGTAGGCTACGTTGTGCCGTCTAACGAGCCAATGAATGTTGGTGAGCTGCAACGCATTAATTTGGAAGAATAGAGACATATACTAAGTACCACAGATGCTATCAATGAAATGACAAAGAGTCATCTTGGATACTCTATCTTTGGTTACTGGAAGTTATTTGACACTGATGAAGCAGCAAAATTGTTGGGGGATAATGTGAGCATATATATACCTCTATAGTTCGAGTTTGAACTAAGCTTTCGTTTATAGCCTAGCTCTGTAACATCACTACTCTACCCAGCAGATCCAGAGATATGGAAAGAACATTTCGGGCCTGTGGGTGCTGCCAAAGAGTGGATATCGACTGGCAGAACCGCAGCCAAACCGGCCTGGTTGACGGTAGAGGAGATAAATCTCCATGAAACAGCCATAGCAAAACATGGCTACACCGGACCTCTCAACTGGTCTTTCCACCTTTCATGGCTTATATATTCATGCATATTCTAACATGTCTCAGGTACAAAGCTGCAATGCGAGGAATCGAAGTTCCAGATAACTCCAAAGTCACCGAGGAGCAAAAACATATTCAAGTCCCTACTCTTCTTGTTGTCGCAGAACAAGATTACATCACACGTGCGGATCTTCAAACTCAAGAAACAGTGAAATGGATCAAACAACTTGAAGTAGCTAGCCTAAGTTCTGGGCACTGGCCCCAGCTAGAGTTGCCCGATAAGCTGAATCAACTTTTGGATACATTTGTAAATACTCTTTGATTGGACTAGCCAATGAGCCTCTTTCTGATTTGAGCTACTCATACACTAGTTTTTAGGCAGACTCGACTTTTATGAAGACAACAGTTGAGGAATACAAAAACTTATCGAGCATGAAAGTATAGAGATGACGAAGACGAAGATCAAGAGGAATATGAAGATGTCTTCTGATCCGGCTTATTGCCTCAACGTGTATTGTGAGCGGCTTCTCTTGACTTATGAACACAATCCTGGTCAATTGTAGGCACTATCGGACCTCCAATAGTTTTGTCTGACTTCTTTTCTTCCAACACTATGCTAAGATATAGTAGTAGTTAGTCTTGAACAGTAGGCTCTTAGTGAGGAAAACCTCAGGAATTTGGGAATTACAGTTTTGTTGTTGTGAACGATTGTGAATGCGTTATGTCAAATGTTTGGACGCGATTGGGGTTGTGAGAACTGTGAGAATATGATCTTGAAGTGCTGTATTCCTACTACTGGGAAAATCCACAGGTTTGTTGTTATTTGCGAAATAGGTATTGAACCAACGACTAGGAATACTGGCAGCGTATACACTAAACTTGAACCTCGCTGCGGCTTAGATGCAACCCAAAAACACAGGTCGTCACAACCCGAGACGTGGCACAAGTCAGCATCCTTAGAGTTCATTATCCTTCCCCACGTGTTCTATAGAACTCACAAGCTAATGATTCAATGCACTTTTGGTGCCCGCACTATTTATGCAAAGAGATACGGGATCACGTTATCTAGGTTTGAGGTCATGTAAACGTGGTTAGCCTACCCCAGATTTGCTTTAGGCTTGGCATGGAAACTTAAATCTAATAACAAAGGTTCAATTTGCATCTTAGGGGATGAAAGTAAAAGACTCTCCTGTTCAAACGCTATAGTCTAAATAGTGAACGTTTCTGCGACATAAATTTAAACCCAGCAATTAAAAAGGACTTATAGTGAAATAGAGCCAATCTCACAGATATTCGACAGACTATTTTGGTAGCTACGTCTCATAAATCGACAAATCCTATGGTAGGCTAGTCAAGGGGCTCCTGGAGGTGGTCCTTGGTGTTTGGAGTAGTATGAAAAGTCTTGTCAAAGTGTTGCTCATATATCTTTAATCACTTCCTAACATGCACCACATTCTTAAAATTTCGACACATATTACTACTTATACTAGCAAATATAAATATGTCAAGTAGTCAAAGAGTTGCGAGTAATTCATGCTTGGGTTTATGACTATGTATCAAATGTTTTACAGCCCGAGTGTTTACCCCTGGCATTGCGAGACAGTGGAAGCGCCCAAGATGTGAGGTAAACCTGCCTCAGCGATGCCTTGGGCCCAAAAATAGCAGATCGCGTACGTATTGATTAAACTTTAAAAACTAAAATGTTGGAATTTGTTGCTATTTCTATCAAGTTAATAATCGTATATGAGATGTATTGTTTATTGCTACCTCTTGTCTACTACTTCATATTGCGGAACTTGTTCTCGCTGCTCTTTCTTTCATCCTTGATTCTGCACTACAGTAAATGATAGGACTCCGTCGCCCCTTCCTGATTTCAGACGCCTAGTTAAGTTACCTAGTTAAGGATGGACTTCAGAGAGTTCGAGAATTCTAGACACTTTCTACTTTACAGATTCCACATAGTGAGGTCTGATAGTAAATATGCCTTCTAACAAACCTCGACTGTATATCGCCTTGTATCCTAGTGGCGTCGTGAACAACGAGGAACGCAGGTGATATAGCTTCTAGAGTTGAGTATGTCCTGACACATTCTGACCTTTTTAGATACCACTGGGGATTTCTTATTGGACCAAAAGTAGAGAATAAAGATGTAATACCAGGCGCACGTTACCACGTCAAAAATTCCCCCCTCGGTTGGAAATATGAAGAAATCCCGTTAGAGAACGTCCGAACCACCAACAGTCTTTTAGCACGCATCCTCATAGCTAAGATCGAAGACGAGCAGCGTCTCATTGGACTCCTTCGACGACTCCCAGTCATGCAAGGCGATTCGAACTGGAGGTGTCGTACTTGGGTCGCGAGTGCCCTTGCTGAGATTGCGAAGGATGGGAAGTGTGTTGGCACCGCAGAGCTGAATTGGTTGGAGATCGAGGCGCTTGCGAGACGGTATGTAGGAGGCAAGACCGCTGCTGGTCGCTATCGATCTGCTGCGGATTTGAAGAAATCAAAACCGACATGGGATATGCTTGAGAACAAGGAAATTATTTCGTAGGAGGGTGGTTGTCGGCCTGTTGATGGTGCAAGTGTGTTGCTGTTATTTCATGTCTTGACGTATAATTTAGAAAGTTATTCTCCCCACCATTTATTGCGAACTTCCTCCATCTTGAACACTTCAGGATGTGGGCGGTCAAGGACCTTGTCAAGAATTTCCTGCCATTCTGTTCTTGTAACATTGCCAAACCAGGCGGATGTATATTCCCAATATTGGGGATACCATCCAGAGAATTCCCAGTCAATGATTCCAACCACGTTGCCCTCACGAACAATGACATTAGATGGATTTAGATCACCGTGGGTGAAAGTTGGCGGAGACCATAGCCCATCTTGTTCACTCATCATATGCTGGAGGTCATGCCAGTCCTGGTCCTGTTCCCGATCTTTAAGAGATTCGGGTGTGAAATCTTGTCTGAGCCAGAAATGGAAATCTTGGATGGACTTGAATGGGCCAAAGCGTGGATTTCCACGAGGTATGCGCGAGTCGTACAGGGAACCTCCAATACAGCTTTCCACGCCCATACCTGGGGGGTTTAATGCGCGTAACTGTTGGAAGATCTTTCCCAACTGCGCGAGAACACCATCTATTGATTCTTTAGACATGTTCTTCCACGCTTTTGATAACTCTTCTCCTTGTATTCTCTCCATAACAATATACGCTCTGTTCTTATGCAGAAAAGAGCAATAGACCTTGGGAACAGGGATAGTAGTGTTTTCAGCCAGGTATTTCATAGTCGCACTTTCCGTTAGGTGGACTCGACGTCCCGTCTTGAGAATCTTGTTTCTCGAGACTCGCGTACAGAGACCATCCCGCGCATAGATCTTCGCCGTTGTATGTGATGCAAGTCGTGTCAATATACGACGAACAAAAGTATTGTTGATAGCAAGACATTCGGTGCCATTGTGCTGCGTATCAATGTTGTATGTAGGCGGAACGTATTGCGATGTCATTCTGTGATCCTAAGATGAGCGTAGACACCTCATGAGGCGCAGAGATAAAGGGCTGCTAGCTCTTCAATGTTCAGAGTGTATAGATTCATACTAAAGGAGTAGCAAAACCACCTTTGAATAGGCGCATGCGTAGCGCTTTGGAGAACAAGGATATAGCAAAGGCCATGTCATGTCAACAGACGAGGCGAGTCGAGCATAGGGTAGCTTGGCTCGTTTGGGTAGCTCGGTAGGTAGCGGGGGCGGGCTTAGGCTCGGCAGGATGTCGTTAATCGCCCCGCCTGTTGAGGATCCACAATTTTACATAACATTGACCTTGTCCATCAGCACTCATATACAAAGCTTATTGAGTTTTTAGATAAAGCATAGAGAATTCAACAAATATGACTACCATCTTTAGGGAATAAAAGCATTGGAAAGAA
>Ga0247734_1001730_pt1 | contig 16014 bp, 7 predicted proteins | sample UWRJL103311B2_FD_180933 | JGI IMG/M metagenome (GOLD analysis project Ga0247734, IMG submission 180933) | Plant litter microbial communities from Arlington Agricultural Research Station in Wisconsin, United States - UWRJ-L103-311B-2 | ecosystem: Environmental > Terrestrial > Plant litter >... | reverse complement strand
AAAATTAAGATTATATTAATTAAAGCTTATAATTCTATTAGACTAATTAAGTATTATTACAATTTCTTATAATATATTTATAAAATTATTATAGCTAAGATTTATAATATTAATTATAATATAACTTTATAAATAGCTTTTAAAGTACTTAATAATTCTATAAGATTTAATAGCCTTACATTTACTCTGCTTATATTTAGAGCCTACTTTTAAATAATAAATTCAAATGCTCTATTACTAACTATTATATAATACTTAATTGCTTTTTACAAAGCTATAAAGGAAATTAAGAAGCTAAAAGCTAAATGTCAAATTTCTAATACTCTTAACTCTTATAATAAACCTTATATTAATACAATTTATAATTTGCTTATTAATTTTCTTATATTTATCTAAAGAGAAGGCAATATAAGTAAAAGCAGTTATTGGTTAAAATCTTATACTTTGATTATAATTAAAAGAAAATCTTATATAATTAATTTATCTTATAGCTCTATTACCTTCTACTTATATTTATTAAGCTATATTATATAAGTAATATAGAAGAAGCTACTAATAATAAGGAGGAAGAAGAGTTAAAAGAAGAGACTTAAAGAGAAAAAGAAGATAAATATATATCTTTTCAAATTCTCTTAAAGACTTCTAAATGTTAAGGCAGACCTTCTAATAATAAGAATAAGCTAAAGCAACTACTTGACTTTATAGTTTACTTATAAAGCGATATTAGCTTATTTAAAGAGTTATATTAAAAGAAAGTAATTAGATTAATTAAGAAAGAAGTATTTAAAATTATTAATATTAATATAATACTAAGTAATATTTGAATCTTTAAATTAAGATTTATTAATAAAATTAAAAACAAGGGAATTAAAAAAGCTTTTAAGAAGTTTCGCTTTATTATATAAGCTTATAATAACTTTAAGAAGAATGTTATATTAATATAATTACCTATAATTTAATAAGTTAGCTAATATTTAATTCTTTATATTACAGTTATATATCAAGGCAAGAATACTTAATTATACTTATGTAATATTTCTTAGGCTTATATATAATCCTTAATAAAGTTAAATTGTAATTTTTTTATTATAGCTTTAAAAAAGCTTATAAGCTAATTAAATATATTAAAGGATATAATTCTAAAAGTTATAAAGCCCTTATATAGAGTTCTTAAGGCAGGAAATTACTAGTTTAAGTCTTTATTACTCTTGTTATCTTTAGAAGTTTAATATAAGTTAATTAATATATAATTCTTGCTTATTATATAAAAACAAGCCCTTAGATATAATTAAATTTTAAACTAATAATACCTTATTTCTTAGAGATCTTAGATTTGCAAATTTAAAGTAAACTAATTTCGAAAAAGCCTAGTTTTTAGCTAAGGATTATAATTAGTTAATTATTAGCTAACTAATCAAGTTTAATAAAAGTCTTATTCAACTTAAAAGTAATATAATTACTCTTAGTTAAGAGTGTTAATATAAGAATCTAACCCTTATATTAAAAGAGTTTATTATAATTATAAGCTTTAGAGATATAGTTTATAAAGGCCTTAATATAAAAGAACAGTATATTACTTAATATATAAGAGATACTTATATTATATTAGTATTATAGCCAGAAGCCTCTTTTAATCTTGTAAGGTTTCAAAGGCAGAGTAATACAGTATTCAAAGATATCGATTCTTATCAACTAGTCAAATCTTATACAAACTAATCTCTACCCTTCTCAAGGCTCTGCTTCCCCTCACTTTATAACGAAGGCCAGTCGAAGCCTTATTGAATAGGATGCGGGGTATTACAAAGCATTTATCTCACTTCAGTGCCATGATCTACAACCTCTTCCTTTTACCCAAGCAGGTGACCCCTGGGTCAGGTGACCTACCCCAACGCCTTGTATAAGGCCCTGACAAATCTCTTGTTTACTGCTTAGGTAATTAATTCTAATAAGAATAATATTAAGGCTCTTAACAAATAATTATAATAGCAAATAGAGAATTTAACAAGAGGCTTAAAGTTTATGAAGCTAAATTATAATACTCTAAAGTTGCTAGTATTTACAAATTTATTATTTATAAACAACAAGGATTTTTTATCTCAAATTAAATATATACTTATATTAATTAATAAGAAGAATCGAGCTAATATTGTTTATTAGTTATTAATCAAATATAAGAGAATTATAAGAAGCATATTAGCTTTAAAACTCTACGCTCTAACTTATAAATATAATATTAAAACTTTAATCAAAACTACTATTAATAATTCTATAGCTTGATCTATCAATTATACTTTGTACTAATTTAAAGTTATTATACAATTGCTTAATCAAGCTAGATATAATATAGAAGAAACATTTAATAATTAATATACTAAGTCTTTATTAATTATAGAAGTATTATAAGATTATAGAAGTAAAGTAGATTAATAGAAAAATTAACCCTACTAATATCTTTACTAAGAGTAAAGCTTTTATAGCTTTTAAGCAACTTATTAATATAAATATAATTAATCTACAAATTGTTAAATAAGTTAAAAGAACTAATAAAGCCTTTATAGGTTAAGAAGCCTAAAAAGTTATATTTATAAGGGAGAATTAGAGAATTAGAGAATTAGAGAATTAGAAGAATTAGTAATTTGGCACTAAGCTAGATTAAAAAGTAGAGGTTAATTCTAAAGATCTGATTTTTATTACATTTTTGACATTTTTGAGCTACTTCTAAAAAAGCTTTAGTGTTAGTATATTCTAACCTTAAGGCGGGTGCACGTAACCCAACTCGAGTGGCATAATCACCCAAAGCGGTTCACCGCCTTAGAAACCATATCAACACCACCTTATATAAAACTTATAATACAACCATCGATTCTACTAAATACAACTAGCACTTACGTGACCATATCACGTAGTAGTGCCCTGTATTCGAAGTGATCCGACAGCTATTTATATTATTTTACTTATAGATAAATGATAAAAATCAAATAATAAATCAAATAATTAAAATAATATTTTTATAATTATATAAATTACTAATAAGATAATTAGATAGAAGTATTATTAATAGCTTAGTTCTTTTATAATAGTTTAATTATTAAAATAATACTTGTTATATTATTCTATATAAACTTTAAATATAAATTAGTTATATATTAAGAATTTAGAATAATTACTATTAACAATTAATTAGTTAAAGTTTAAATTAATAAGATTAAGAATCTATATTAGTAATTAGCTAAAGAACTACAATTTATTACTAAATAAAATACTTATTATTATAATAAAAGATATACTTAGGAGTTTATATTAAAAGAAAGAGATAAAGTTTATTTAGTTAAAAAAGATATTAATATAAAATAATTAAGTAACAAATTAGATTATAAGAAATTAGAATTACTCAAAATTAAATAAATTAAGAGACCTTTAAATTATAAATTAGTATTACCTAAGATAATAAATATATATTTAGTATTTTATATATTCTTATTTAAGAAAGTATAAAAAGGAATATTACTAGCCCTTCTTATAAAAATTTAACTATTAAATCTAAATACTAAATATAAGGTTAAGAGGATTTTTAATTATAAATATATTAGTAATAAAATTTAATATTTGATTAAATAGAAGAATTATTTATAATTAGAAAATATATAGAAATTAAAATAGAATTTTAATTACTATAAGATACTAAAGAAGTTTTATTAGCAAAATTTATTATTATTTATTACTTCTGTTGATATTATACGACCTACAGGCATATAATACACCTAATAGGGTACTATACGTCACGTTGCTATTCTCGGAAGATAAGGATTACATAGTACGTGCGGAAGTGTTTTGTAAGGATCAAGGTATAGTCCTTGGCAAGGATTATACAGGGCTGTACGCAAAGCCTTCTATAAGAATTTGTAAGGATCGTATACGAGGGATTCGGGCTATGCTAGTATAACTCGTACAGCCCTCGGTTAGTTGGGGTTTCCGAAATAACTCGGACATCCCGAAATATCCTAGTATTACCTACTTATATATATAAAACTAATTCTCTCTACTTTGAGAGAATCAAGCCAATTCAAACACTCTTTCCAAGTCTTCTAGTATTCTCTTAGAGAATAATCGCCCTTACTACCCTTCTGTAATACCTCTTACTGCCCGATTCTATTACTAGTAATATTATTACTACTAGTAATATAAGTTGAGTAGTATTCCTATATAACAATACTATGACTCATATATGAATTTGATTACAAATTAATTGAACTGTATAGAATATTATAGAAACCTGTAACTTAGTATATATAGATCGATTCTCTCGACTTTGAGAGAATCAAGCTAATTCAAACATTTACTTCTAAATCGACTAGTACTAGAGACTAACCGCTCTTACTATCCTTCTACGCACTCCGAACCGATCGAATACGGTAGTCGCTAGCCTATAACATCCTTCCCAACGAACAGCTTGATTTTCTCAAAGTAGGGAGAATCGGTTCTAATATATAAGTAAGAATAATACTAGGATATTTCAGGGTGTTCGAGTTATTTCGGGAACCCCGACTAACCGAGGGCTGTACGAGTCATACTAGCATAGCCCGAATCCCTCGTATGCAACCCTTACAATTCCTTACAGGGGTTTACTTACAGCTCCGTATTACAATCCTTATAAAACATACTATGTAATCCTTACTTATCTTCTGAGAATACTTAGTAACAACATAACGTATAGTATCTTATTATCCCCTTCTAATAATCTATATACTTAACATTTTAATTTTTAAAGGTAAATAAGATTGTTCTAGATCTATTAAAAATATCAGATTATATAAAGTTTAATATCTAATAGTATACTTTTTTTTTTATTACATTTAGTTTATAGATCTTAATATCTATTAATAATATATAAGAATAGTATGTTAATCTTTACTTTAGCAGAATGCTTCCTGCTGTATCTATTCCGTCTAATCCTTCGCCGTCCATAATCCCATGCACATAAGCCGGCCCAATAAGCTTATACAACTGCTTTTTCTCCCCTACGTTCTTCTCGTTTACCTTCTTTCCCCCCTGCCTATCTTGCTCTACCACCCGAACTAACACTGGCACCCCCATTCCAAAAGCCAATGCTACCTCATCTCCCACCTTGCCACCCACCGGAAACAACCCCATCATTCCTGCCTCCGTAACCCCAAAATACCGTCCCCTGCATGTGGTACCCAAATGTGCAACCCACTCCCCCAGCTTTTGCAATGCCTCCGTTCTTATACTCGCTAACGAAATCTTCCCATCCGCTAACCGCATGATTAGCGCTGCAAATCCTACTTTCCCCTCTGGTACAGGACGTACAGGTGAGGACGAGAGAGTGAAGTCAAACACCGGATGGGACACGTCGGCGAGTATGGTGCGCTCGAAGAGCATGGCGTGTGCCAATAACTTCTGTCTGTGGATGGGAGTAGAGGACGGGACGCGCGAGAGTGCAGTTTGTGACAGCGCGAACCATTCCATTATCGTCACGATAATGGGCTCAAGATATCGGCCTTGCACAGCCGGGTAATGACTTCCTTCTCCATCAAAATTCAAATCCGGGAATGGCTTTCCAACGCTGTGAAGGCGATCGACAACCCTACCCTTTAACTCCAGAATACCCTCTTCTTCATGAACCGTAAAACTCGGCAGAGAGTCTTTAGTCGCCCGATACATTGTCTGAGTTATCATGACTGCAGACATCTGGTGGAGCTTTTCAAGAGCTGCCTGTTGTTGAGGCCGTCCACTGAAGGATATCTCGTCATATGATTGCCAGTCTGCGACTGATTCGAGTATTCCTTTTAATCGCGGGTGCTGCAGAATCTCGAGGGTCCCGTCATGTGCTAGGAGGGGGCTGGATCTGGGCTCGAGACTCCAGTCTGGGACCCAGGATGGGAGGTTTGGAAGTTGTGACAGATTCGAAGTTCCAGCGTGGGAGAGGAAATCTAAGCGACGGCCTTGGGGTCCGGATGTGAGGAAGTGGGCGGCGGCGATGGTGAAGAATTTTGCCAGGCGATGGTTGTAGTCTGGTGTATTTTGGGGTGTTTTGTTGCCCAGAAGGTCAGCTGTGTCGAGCAAGGTGTTGAATTCTTTATTGGAAGCGAGACCAGACAGGTTGAGTAAGGCAAATATTCTGTCTTGGGTGTTAGTTGCTTGAAAGCGGCAATTCGAGCGGAACATGCGGGTTAGGTAGAAGAGAAGGGAGAGGTGGTCATCGGTGCTTGAGATTTGGTTGAGGCCGTAGAGTTGGCGGGGTTGTATTGATCGGAAATCTTCCATGATTCGGATGTATTTGAGGCAGAGAGAACTTGACCGGGATAACGAGTGGCCATCATTAATTGCTAAAGCATGTATCCTGTCCATAGTTTGCATGTCTTTCTGTACCGCCATAGCGAATCGTGATAGTATAGTCCAATCGAGCTTCCCGTCCCCATATTGAACGATCACTTTGCGGGACATCACCTCCTGAACTACCCAAGATCGCTGGAACCAAGGATTCTGCAGCAATTTTCGGAAAGCTTCCCAAGTTGGGCTTAGAGCATTCAATGAGTAGCCAGAAATGCGAGAGCCCATTGCATCGCTCAATCTCGTTCGGATCCAGAGCCTTCTGACTAGACTCAAAGCAAGTGCCCCATTCTCTTCTGGACCCAGCCAGATCGTGACTTGCTTCGCATTTCTGTAGATGTCTGCCATGATGGAGATTTGCTCGCCTTTATCGGTGTCACTATTTTGATCAATGCAGATGGCGTCGATCCAGAACTGCTTTTTTCTCCATCTAGATCGTAAACCTTTCAGCGCTGCGTGTGCTGATGCAGTAGATTTAGTTTCTTTACCATTAAGGATTATGGTGGAGGTAAGTTCGGATGAGCCCCAGAAATAGGATATAGCTGTATATGAGGGGGCGGAAGGGAGATTATGCCAAGCTAGATTGCAGTTGATATCAGTGTCGGAAGATAGAGACGGTTCGACTTCAATCAATCTGAATCTGCGGCTAGGGATTGGGCTGAATATTGCGCCTGAATCGCCAATTCTTAGGTAACGGCCGATCCTCGAAGTTCGAATGGTCGATCCAGTTTTGAGCAGAACAGTACTGGAAAACCCTAGAAAAGAACAAATATACAGCGTAGTCACTAAGACGATCGGCTGGATGTTTACATTGAACCACCTGTACAAGTAAGGAATGTACTTGGGTAAATTTTCCTTTTGGCAGAAGACTTGTCCTCTGCAAAAACATCGAACGGCTGTTGTCAATAGATAATCTCTCTTCTTGCTGGCAGCTTTGTCGATTTTGGCCAGTTTCTCGAAAATTCCGATGCCTCGAAGCCTCTCGAAAACATCTCTAGTAAAGCTCACAATGCGCGGCGCATTCCGGCCCGCAGTAAAGATCAGACCTAACACGATATACGCAAAATTTCGAACAAACATCTCGAGTGGAACTTGTAAGGTGGTAAGCTTAAGAACCCTCAGATTGAATGCGGACCAAGTCTCATTGAGCCTCGCCGCGCTTTCCTGCTGAAGGACGTCTTTCCCCTTACTAACATGAAAGCCTGAAAAAAGGCTGGCCGTCTCCCAATCCCCACTCAAAAGCATCCAGATTATCTGTGAAAGCCAAGGTCTTTCCACTTTGACACAGCTAAGGACCAATTCCGAAACGCAGCCCCAGAACAAGGCTGGACAAAGAACCAGAATCAGAATGGCCAATTTCCGCATCTCGCTCCATTGTGTGAGTACTTGATGGACATTGCAGGCTCTTTTGATATTTCCAAAACCAAATTTGAATGCGCGCAATAGGAAGCTAATCAAAAGAAGTCCCCGGAAGACTGTTGACCGTGAACTCTGGAGCTTCGAGAGTAGCAGGCCAGCTTGATTCGAATTGACTCTGGGCATTAGCCAGAGTGCCCACGGGGCATAAAGCGTCATCGCGATTGTCATGATTCCAAAATCAATTGCCCCGGCGAAGAAGTAGATTGGAATAATCTCGTAGCTCCAGGCATAGAGATCCAAGGGGTCGGGATAGTTCAGGACGCAGATGTCCAGGAATAGCATGAACAGCGGGGTTCTGACGAGGTATAAGTTGCTGTTGGATTGGGATGTGCTTAGCTTGTCCGCCGCAGCCCCAAGGTAATAGAGGATCCGCATCTTAAGGCTGGTGGTGATTGCATTGAGATTGAGATTGGTTTGTATGAAATTATACGCCCTAGGAGCTATTCCCAATCGCTACGTATATTGCTTGCAGGACCACCCAAAAAGCCCATACAGATTGCTTTTGAATGAATATACGAGTTCCGTTCAGTTCCCCCTTGTTCTCTAGATTCCCATGGGCGATTGCTAGTAGGCGATCTCAAAGCCGATTCTTTGAGTGTTTGGAGTCCTTTACGTTAACGTCGTTCGTGTCAGCGCACAGCTTCTGAGCCATGCTGGCATGCACGTGGTACAGTATCCGGCCGAGCTGTTAAACCTCAGGCGGCAGTACCCGAAACTGAGGTGTTTAGCTTACTCAGTATAACATGTACAGTACAGGAAGATCCGATACCGACTAGCCATAATAGTACTAATGCGTCCTAAATGTAAGTCAATAAAATCTGGTCATCAACTTTGGCCAAGTTTAGTTTCTATCTCTGATACTGTTAACACCCTCAGTCATTCTGGAATGAACTAATATAATATGTGATATATCCAAGATCGACGAGGGACCGACAGGAATGACAGGGCAGGATCGGCCCGTAATCGTCCAATAGCGAAGGGCAGACGAGCTCCTGTGTTTGGACTATTCGGCACATGATTAAGAGGACCGGAATAGCGTTTTTACTATATATTGCATAATAAAATAATATCTTAAATATAATCAAGAACCGAAGGGGCTGCCGCGAGAAGTGCGAGCGATAAGAAAGTTTCTACGTGAATTATCCTAGAAGAGAAGAATAGGAGACGGATGTAGAGCGACGGTTAATTCTTTCTTGCAACATATCAACATAACGTAAATACGGAATGCAGTTAATGAATAGTATCAGTTAAGATGAATATTATAGCAAAATCAATAAGGGACAAGTCCAGTGGTGATTATGTAAGATACGCAAACGATTCGAAGTAGATGGCCAATAGTGATTATTGAAATCGGTTTCTAAGAGGCTAGATTAAGCCGGAAATCCGTTTTTTCCGAGTAGCAAAATCCTACCATACTGTTATAAGGTATAATAAGATATAACTTTACTAGTAGTATAACGATAACTTAGATTTCTTACAATAAAACGGGTGAGAATCAGTACACTGGCTCAGGTGGAATACTAAAGCATCTGTAAAGAGTGACATAAAGATAGAAGGAATATTGGGTGATGTAAATAGAAGTGGCCACTATCCCTTTCAATGCAAATATGAGGCAGATCTCGGAAGACAATAATTTTATAGCTGGAACAGGGAATTTATTCGTCAAAGCATGGAAGAAAACCTGGAAATTTAGTGTTAAGTATTCACAAACGAGTTTCATGTGTGTCAACAAAGCGGCGCCAAATATTGCCACTCTATATAACCACATTTTCTCGTTTCTCTTTACTGTTACTATCTGACCCTCCTGATTGGCAGCACTTAATATAACAAGTTTACTTGCCAGAAACATAAAATTTTCTTCAATGCCGGCAAATCAAAGCCACTGCTTGGTTTCAAGGTAAGAAACGAAGGAATCTCCATCTCCATTCGTGAGGCTCGGTTTCTTGTAGACTGGGATGATGTACTTGACAGATGCCGCTGTGGTCATCAGACCTTGAAAATGTGGTGCATATTTTGGAACTTGGTTGTTAATACAACAACACTTTGTAGCTATTTCTCCGTCACTATTCGTCCGCATTAGATTAGTTTCGTCTCACTATTATGGGCCGAATTTCGGAAGGAAAGCAGGGAGCAAGTAGCTTACGTTCGGCACGGTCAAAGTGTCCAGTATCAACCACGGCTGGGCTGATTCTCATGAAAAGCACCCCGTCCGTAGCATACTCGGCACTGAAATTTGACACAACGACATTCGTAGAGGCCTTTCTGATGGAGTAAGGTCCACTCACTTCAATCTCGTATTTTGATATCAGGTCAAGGTCAGTATGCCCCGAAGAGATGGCAATAACCTTCTTCTGCTGGCCAATAAGAATTAATGGCAGGAACAGGTTGAGCAGATAAATATTCCCAACAACATTGGTTCTCAAACCTGCGATGAGCTCTTCTTGCAGTGCGGCAGGGCTTCTCCCCCTTGTTCCCGGAGGCATATGCCGCTGCATAGAATTGATGGAACAGACCGCTTCTAAGGGTGGAAAATGGAAACTTACAACTCTCTAAAGCTAACGAATGCAGAACCTTCGGGAAGACGAGCTCCACTGGCAATAAGATAGCCGAGGCTTCCGCCAGTGATTCTCGCCGTGGCTCGTTAGCTTCCTTTGAAGGTCAATCAGTAACATCTCCTGAGAAGAGCGCCTAAGACCTGCTTTTAGCAGCTCGTAGCTGTCTAAGTCTCCTTGTATGAATTGGAAATTGCTTCTGTTTATCTCCGTTGTCACCTTAGCTTTAGTGCTTTTCACGTCACGAACTAGGCCGATGACGGTATTTGCTGGATTGATCGAGAGTTGTAGAAATTCGAACTGTCCCAATATGTAAATAAGAGATTCTCGTGTGATGTGTGATGTAGGGTACTACTGGACGAGTCCTACTCCAATGCCTCGCGAGGGTCCTTTGATAACGTATGAGGACATTCTTTCTGATGATTGGGCACAATTGTAAATATCTGAGACAAATAACACTTCTCTGAAATTTGTGGCTTGTTAAATTTAGTTTAGGTGTGTTAAGTAGAAAGATAGCCCTAATCTGCGATTTTGTGCTCAAGTTGTACTTCATCCAAGTTCCAAGCTCTGTTCACAGTACTGGTATATTTATACATCCTTCCCGAGCGACTCGCGACTCTCATCCAAATTACTTCTATGGATCCTGTATACTGTCCATGGTCCTAATCAGGACTTAGCTTGCCCTATTGCAGCCAAGCTTTATTAATTCCCTATTTGCTTTACTACTGGCTTTAGGATCCCTATTTCCCGAAATTTAGTCCCCCTTGACCTAGCGTACTTGCGTCCTTGCTAGTACACTCGGCGAGAAAATTGGCGCTAACTTTAAACTAGTTTTACTTCAAGAATAACACTTTGTTGCCATTTTGCTCCATTTCTGAGCCATGGAAAATCATTTTCGGTCACTCTGCTTGTAGAAAAGAGGGACCCTAAAGGGAAAACAAGAAATCTCGGCCGGGCATCATGATTTAATTGAAAACTTCCACTCCACACAGCTTGTTTGATGCACTTGCAGTCCAATTAAGGAGTGCATTGCAATGATGTTGCACCGATCAAGTAGAATAGTTCTAAGGAGTTTTCCGCTGCAATAAATCAAAAGGACGAATAGATCGTATAACTGGCTGTAAGCGTTAAACTATACCAGTACGACCTGGCGAATACATGATTTTCGACAGTATCTACCAGAACGGGGCAGAGAAGATGGACGGTATCTAAAAGAATCTTTGCAAAATGATTGAGGCATTGTGCTAAGATGTGAGCGTCAAAGCTATGGTTATTCGCTTGAGCCACGATGTATAAAATGATTTGGTCCGGGCATCCGGGGTAGCGATTGCACCCATCATTGTTTGCTAGAATCCCGACTCCAAGGAAGAGCACAGTGTCAAAAAAGAACACACATGCTGCTCGGGTTTCTGTAAAACCTCCATTAGCTGAACAGCCGTATTTTCGAAATCCTCATCGTATTTGTAGTGCAACGCAACAAAATTTCCAAGAAGATCTTGATTGACAGTGCTGTTGCTGTAAGAAATGCCTCCTGTGTATATGCGGTACTGTTCAACTAGATAGCTTCATCCAGGGAGTTGATAATGCGACTAAGGCACAACTGTTTCCTAGTGAGGGGCTGTTGTTTGGAACATACGTATGATGCAACGCAACCACTTGTTCTGCATTCGCGAGGATGGGGTAGGCTGCTCTCTTTGGCGGGAGCGGAGAACATCCTGTTGAAGATGCCAGTTTTCTCAATCGTTCTCAACAATATCACATCATGCCGAGCAAAAAGAAGTAGTCCCTGCAATCTTGTGCTTGAGGAAACAGTCAGCTTTCCGAATTCATCAGCTTGCAGGAGTGTACGAACGGTGGAATTATATATGGCATCCAATACATAGGTGGATCTTGTGAATTTTGAGAACGAAGCGTGATGATCTGGAGGAGGCTAGAGATGTGGACTTTCTAGGTTTCAATATTGCCTAAAGCTTACTATTCGAGACCAGATTATCAGCAAAGATGCAGGTAAAGACATTGAGATGTAGCTTTATGTAGCGAGATGAACATTGTGAACTGTAAGTACGAGTACCGCCGCGACAAGGCTATTACTGAGTCCATTAGATCCATAATTGAGGCGCTCCATCACGGACCGAATTGCCCTGCCTTTGTACACATCCACAACCAATTGAACTGCATGGCGTTGCCGTCGCGCTAGTATCGTCAAGTGTACCCGGTTATTGACACAAATGTCAAATTTGGGGCACGACGCATCTTGTTGACAAACATGTAGATTTGGTTCAAGATGCGTCGGGTCTGAAGCAATAACTTTCACACAAGTTCACCCGAACTTAAATGTGGTGGTCGGAGTTGCTGGGTTTGCTTTTCCTTGAGCCCGTCGCCAATTCAAAGGCGTAACTTACGCCAAGGAATCGTCTCTAAAAGGTACTGGCTTCTGAATCTGCGTAAAGACTTTCTTTCTGTATGTGTTGCAAATCCCATCAGATTTAATGCTTTTAGTCGTCTGACTTGACTTTGAAATCCACCTCGAATGTTGCGTTTGAGTGGCGCTCTGATAACTGTCCAAAAACTTGGCAGACTGTTCGAGGTCAAATACTTTAGACACGTGCGGCTGTATCTGAGCTAGCCCCTGAAAGCCAGAAAACCCCAGATATCTATGCCACTATCTACTATCTTCCTGTTTTCTGCACCTACAAAGTCAACCTGACGCGGTGCCTCTTCAATTCCTCTGGTATAGATAATACCAGCTGTATTAGCTGAATGTGCAGCCTGTGCGTCATTCCAGGTTCCAGCAACGTCTGTTATGTAGCCCTTCCTGAACTTGGCTTGTCGCAGATGCCGGCAAAATATAGGAATCGACGTATACTTTTAAAGAAGGATCCTATTTGTATGGTACTATTGTGATGTTGCCCCCCACGTTTTACCATTATACTCTCTTTTTGAGCTACTTAATACCTTACCCCTGGGTAGTACACTATTAGTACCTGGTGCTGGTTATTGCTTCTTTATGATAAAAGTAAACCGATAAAACTAATTGTTTCTGTTCATTATAGTTGAAGTTTGTATTTACTGCCCCTCTGAAACATATCTAATAGGAAATGTATATATAATGGAGCAAGTACATACTTGGCCATTCTATACACTTCTTTTTCCAGGTCTCGTTGATGAAACTAGAAATTAGGTTTTAGGTAAGAGACACCAAACAACCATTTGCGTTTCTGGAAGTAAGCCTAACCTGTCCAGCCCACGGCCTACTATCGCGACTCTCGATTTTCTCGAACTTCTGTAACATACGTGCAACCACATATGAAGCTTCCAAAGTTGCCTTTTGATGGCCGGTACACATACGGGGCCCTCCAGCAAATGGTATGTACTCCCAGGATGCAGGTTGAAATTTTTTCCCAGCGACTGGGTCTGAATTCTTCAACATCCGGTCCCCATATCTTAGCTTGGTGGTGGAGAACGTAGAAGGATGTATCGAAATGTGTCCCAGCTGGGCAAAACACTGGAGATCGCCCATCAGGGCCTCCGCCAACTGGCAATACGGTATCGCGTAAGGCTATCCGTTTAAGACCAGGTAGAACTGGGTATAATCGCAGAACTATAAAGAACTATTAGCGAGGTTTTATATCTGGAATAAAGTGAATTATACCTTCCTTCAGTATATTTTGTAAATACTCCATCGTCATAAGGGTGTTGTAATCCAGCGTGTCACCAACAGACAGTACTTCAGTACGAAGCATCTGCCATACATCTGGATTCCGAGCTAGCAAGAAGAAAATATTTCCTAATAGGCTGGAAGTCGTGTCCTGGGAAGCTATCAGGCCCTGCAAGATTTGATTCCTGAGAAAAATACGATCACCCGTCTCTTCGACCATGTTGTAAAGCAAGATGTTGGCTTTCCTACTATCACTGGGGTCTAACTTCTTCGCGAGCAGCTTCTCGCGATATTCCAATCCCTGGTCTACATAATACTCTGCGAATCGGTGTGTTATCGCACATGCGTCACGCCACTTTCTATCTGGGAGGAGATATTTAAAGGGACCTAAACCGATACGAAGTCCAGTGCCGCTCAACGCTTTGTGAAAGGCGGCTAGAAAACCTTCCGCGTGGGGAGGGATTTCCCTTGAAAGACCTCCGAGGGTTTCACCAAACAGGAAAAAACAAGAAGTATCAAGATACTATGTCATAAATTAAGAGTGATGATGGGCAACTAAAGCGGGCAAACACTTACAAGATCAAAGAACAAGGCTTGCAAATCTATCGTAGATCCATCTTTTGGTATTTTACTCATCATCTGCTGAAGTGAGCGTTCAAAGGGCTCCAAGTTGGCGAAATAGACTCTGCGTAAGCTAGGTTTGAGAAGAGCCCTAGAGTGCTCCCATTCAGGTCCATCTGTCGACAGAAACCCCCGACCTACGAAGGGACCGAGAGCCGGAAGTTTACTAGACTGTACACCCCAGTCGTCAAACTTCACAGCCCAAGCCGTTTTCAAGTTCTCGGGTTCAATTGAGGAAATGACTCTCGTTCCAAATGACAAGGCTCCGAATGTCCATCCCATCTTTGCGTATCTTTCTTGAAGAGTTGGAAGAAACCGGTTTTCCTATAATGCTTTTACATTTTGAATAAGAGATCGAGGCCAAAGCTTCGGTCTATTAGCGGGTATTGTGGTGGTGGCCGGCAATTGCTGGATCGTGCAAGGGCGCTGGTGGGAGGTTTCTGTCTTTGCCAAATAAAATAAGGGATGAAAATACATAGCACGCTCAAGGCGATATTGATGGTATTTCCCATTCTGCTCGAGACTGATATGCGCACTTCGATTGACACTCACGTATTACTGTACTATTGCACTACTGTATTGGTAAACGGGAGTATCGCCGGGCATGACGGACTTAGGGTTGGTAGGTCCACTACATATAAATTTACATTGTGCTGTATGATGTAAGCATGTATGCATGTATGTAGCAAACCTACAGGAGGCTAGCTGGAAAGATACTGTACAGTGTACACATTACGATGGTGGAGTATATTGTTACTAGTAGTTTATGGGTACTGTATGTGGTCATCCCACCTACAGTAAGTACCCCGCACCTACTTAGCTCGACGCGCTAGAAACATATCCAGGCAGATACGACTGCTCAAATACTCACATACCTGTCTGGGAACAGGAATTCCACTCGTGGTAGCAGTTTAGTTGTTGGTGGGCCACAAAGTGGGTTGACTTAGAGAATCACGAACACTATTGGGAGTTCACAATGACTCCTTGCCAACGGTACCGCTGCGAAAAGTTTAGAATCAGATAATTTGAACCATTGTTCTATCAAAATCCACCCAATATATCCTAACTTTCGTAGCCCAAATAGCCCAAACATCCTCTCGCCCCCCCCTCCCCCAATGGCTCCCGCCTAACCCTCCCTTTAAAATTCCGAGTGAACCATACGGAGTAGAGCAGTGCTATCATGTTATTTAGCATGTCCACTAGGCGTAATCGGAAATTGCTTCCGGCCAGACAACATCGCTATCAGCTGTCTCGACGACGTCCTCTCGAATAGCTACAAGTGTTAGCCAAAAAAAAAAAGAGGCCCGAAGAAAATATCTGTGATACGAACTATTGAAAGGAGCCCCGAGAACACCTGCGATGAACCCAACAATGAGGAGGATCGAAAGTTGCATGCTGATGGACTGTAGTTGT
>Ga0247734_1001729_pt1 | contig 16017 bp, 12 predicted proteins | sample UWRJL103311B2_FD_180933 | JGI IMG/M metagenome (GOLD analysis project Ga0247734, IMG submission 180933) | Plant litter microbial communities from Arlington Agricultural Research Station in Wisconsin, United States - UWRJ-L103-311B-2 | ecosystem: Environmental > Terrestrial > Plant litter >... | reverse complement strand
AGGCGCTTTTAGAAACCGCCAGCCTGCGCGACAGGATAAACATGGTATTGGAGCACCTTACTTTAGATCTGCAGATGCTGGAACTGAAGAACCAGATCCAAACCAAAGTACGTGTAGATCTGGATAAACAGCAGCGCGATTACTTCCTTAATCAGCAGCTGAAAACCATCCAGGAAGAACTGGGCGGTACCTCACCTGATTTGGAAATAGAGAACCTGCGTGCCCGTGCCCTTAAAAAGAAATGGAGCAAAGAGGTTAAAACCCACTTCAGCAAAGAGCTTGAAAAACTGGCCCGCACCAACCCTGCCGCGGCAGATTACTCGGTACAGATAAACTATTTGGAGCTTTTGCTCGATCTGCCATGGAACGAGTTCACAAAAGATAACTTCGACCTTAAACGTGCGCAGAAAGTTTTGGATAAGGACCATTTTGGCTTGGATAAAGTAAAACAGCGCATTATAGAGTATTTAGCTGTATTGAAGCTGAAGCACGATATGAAGGCCCCTATCCTTTGCCTGGTTGGCCCTCCGGGTGTTGGTAAAACATCATTGGGTAAATCAATAGCTAAAGCATTAGGCCGTAAATATGTACGCATGGCCTTAGGCGGCGTGCGTGACGAGGCCGAAATTCGTGGTCACCGTAAAACCTATATTGGCGCTATGCCCGGCAGGATCATCCAGTCGGTAAAAAAGGCAGGCGCTGCCAACCCGGTATTTATATTGGATGAGATTGATAAAGTAAGCAACGATTTCCGCGGCGACCCTTCTTCTGCCCTATTAGAGGTACTGGACCCGGAACAGAACGCCACTTTTTATGACAACTACGTGGAGCTTGATTTCGATCTGTCGAACATCATGTTCATCGCAACGGCTAACTCATTAAGTAATGTACAGCCTGCCTTGTTAGACAGGATGGAGATTATTGAAGTGAACGGTTATACCATTGAAGAAAAAATTGAGATAGCCAAGCGCCACCTGGTGCCTAAGCAGCGCGAAGCACACGGTTTAACCGCCAAAGATGTTGTGGTTAAAAACGATGTGATAGAAAAACTGATTGAGGATTATACCCGCGAATCGGGCGTGCGTGCGTTGGAAAAAAGGATTGGTTCAGTTATCCGTGGCGTGGCAAAAAACATTGCCATGGAAGAGCCCTACAATCCGCAGGTTAATAAAAAAGAAGTTGAAAAAATATTGGGCGCCCCTATTTACGATAAGGACCTGTATGAGAACAACGATATTGCCGGCGTAGTAACCGGCCTTGCCTGGACGTCTGTTGGTGGCGATATCCTGTTCATTGAAGCCAGCCTGAGCCCCGGCAACGGCAAGCTTACCTTAACCGGTAGTTTAGGCGACGTAATGAAGGAATCGGTAACCATAGCATTGGCTTATTTAAGAGCGCATGCGGGTTATTTTAACATCAACCCAAAACTGTTTGAACAATGGGATGTGCATGTGCACGTACCGGCAGGTGCTACCCCTAAGGATGGCCCTTCGGCAGGTGTTACCATGCTTACCGCATTAGTATCAGCCTTTACTCAACGCAAAATAAAACCACACCTGGCCATGACGGGCGAGATAACCCTGCGCGGCCGTGTGTTGCCTGTGGGTGGGATTAAAGAAAAAATATTAGCTGCTAAACGCGCAAATATTAAAGAGATAATCCTGTGCAAATCTAACCAGAAGGATATTTTGGAGATTAAAGAAGATTACATTAAGGATCTTAAATTCCATTACGTTACCGATATGCGCGATGTAATTGGTTTGGCACTATTGGATGAAAAAGTAAGCGATGCGTTGGATCTTACGGTGAAAGAAAAGCCGAAACCCGCGTTGAATTAATTGCAAAATTAAGTAAGCTGTTCCGAACTAACCCGGGATAACTAAAAATGTTAAATATTTATAAAGCAGGGATTTTATCCCTGCTTTTTTTATTTTAGCAAACCTTTTAAAGCCCCAAATGAATATTAAACTTTTTACTTTAACCATATGCCTTTTTGCGGGCATCAGTACATATGCCCAAACCCGTAGTAACGAGATAGGCCTGCAATCTGATAACGATTCCTTTTTAGCACAAGGGTACGACAGGTATTACACCAACGGCATCTTTATATACTACCGCCACGCGCTGGATGCAAGTAAAAACGATAAACTGGCCAACAAAGTTTTGGGCTTTGAGGCCGGCCATAAAATATTCAACCCGCAATCGGGTGCTATACCATCTGTAGATTTTCTGGACAGGCCTTTTGCCGGCTACCTGTATGTTGGCTCGTCGTTAAACCTGTTGTATAAAAACGAAAGCAATTTAAAGCTAAGCGCTAAAATAGGCGTTGTCGGCCCTGCTGCAGGTGGCAAACCGCTACAGAATTTCATTCATAATACCTTTGGCTTTTACCCACCACAAGGCTGGGAGTACCAGATACGGAATGATGTAGAGCTTAACCTAAGCGCAGATTATAATAAGCTTATTGCACGCGGACAGTGGATAGATCTGTCTGCTGTTACCTATGCTAATTTAGGTACGGGTATAATGGGTGCAGGCGCAGGCCCTTTGGTGCGTTTGGGTAATTTCAACCAACTGTTTCAATCGGTAAGTACGCAAAGTACCGCTTCTAAAAGCACTACTTCATTATTACACCCAAAGGAGTTTTTCTTCTACTATAAACCTGTAGCCAATTTTGCAGGTTATGATGCCACGGTACAAGGCAGTATATTTAAAGACCACCCGGAACCTAACACTCTCGAAGTAACCAAAGAGATAAATCATTTTGTATTTAGTCAGCAGGCGGGTATCAGCTATGCCGGCAGTCGCTTTGTGTTCGATTTATCGGTAGTATTTAATTCAAAAGAAGTAAAGGGCATGTCGCACACGGCCAAATGGGGTTCGGCCACTTTGTTGTACCGTTTTAACTAATATCAAAGTTCTTTTTACGGTTTTCTTTTTTACCTGCCTGGGCTTTTTTGTCGCCGAGGCGGGCGAGTTTGGCGGCTTTACTAACTTTTACTTTCTTGCGAACCTTAGGTTTGATAAGCGCATGACTTAACAACACGATCAGGCGTTCTACAGCTATTTCCTTATTAAGGTACTGGCTGCGTTCTTCATCGCAGATTATCTGTACATAGCCATCTTTATTAAAGCGGTTCTGCAGCTTTTCGGTGAGCAGCACCTTTTCTTCATCAGTAAATAATACAGAATCATTGATACTGAACAGTAACTCCACCTTGCTGGATACCTTGTTAACGTTTTGCCCGCCCTTGCCGCCGCTACGCGATGTTTTGTAGCTGAGTTCTTTTTGCAGGTCGGTTTTACTAAAATTCATGGTACAAAGTTAGGGAATAAGTTGATGAGCTTGGGCTGGGCAACTTATTATTATGGATAAACAAATAGGTAAATCAGTCTGTATCTGCATAACTGAAAACCACCAACTGAAAACTAATTTTCGTAACTTCGTGGCTGATGAGCAATAACATTATAGTAGCTATCGACGGCTACTCATCATGCGGTAAAAGCACCTTAGCCAAAGCATTGGCCAAAAAAGTCAATTTTATATATGTAGACAGCGGCGCCATGTATCGCGCTGTTACATTGTATTTCTTAAGGAATAATGTAGATCTGGCCGACCATGCCCGAATCGAAAGTGCTCTAAAGGAAATCCACCTGAACTTCCACTCGCGCGATTATGAATCTCATATTACGCTGAACGACGAGGAGGTTTCTGAAGAGATCCGCCAGATGCCGGTATCTGAAAAGGTAAGTGCGGTATCTGCCTTGCGCGAAGTACGCCGCGAAATGGTAAAGCAGCAGCAGCGTATGGGCCGCTCAAAAAATATTGTAATGGATGGCCGCGATATCGGCACAGCTGTTTTCCCCAACGCACCGGTAAAACTGTTTATGACCGCCGACCCAAAAGTACGTGCCGAACGCCGTTACAAAGAGATCCATCCAAAAAACCCTAAGATTACTTTAGAAGAAGTATTTGAAAATATTGCCCACCGCGACTATGCCGACACCACCCGTGCCGAAAGCCCGCTGGTAAGGGCTGATGATGCAGTTATTTTGGATAACACTAACCTTACCCCCGAGCAGCAATTACAATTTGCACTGGATAAAGTGGAGCCGTTGTTGTAGTATTCTGAATCAGAATTTCCAGAATTAAAGAATTTATAGAATTACCAATCCATTCTGTTAATTTTCAAATCCTGTAAATTCTGATTCAGACAGCCGCTTCCTCCATCTTCAAAGCAGTCACTCCAAAGCGGCGTAGAAAATCAACCCCTTCATCGCTGGGCAGGCCTTTGTATTGCGCGTACGATTTATCAAAATAAACCTGTGTGATCCCTGCTGAAAATATCAGCCTTGCGCAGGGCAGGCACGGAGATAGCGTAGTATATAAAGTAGCACCGGCTAAGTTAGCACCATTCTTTACAGCATATAATATAGCGTTCTCTTCGGCATGCAGCGCAAGCGAGCAGCTGCCTTTACTATCGCGCGGGCAACCATGCTCCGGAAATTCCTCGTCGCAGTTGTGTGTGCCTGCAGGCGGCCCGTTATAGCCTATTGATATAATACGTGTATCCTTGGCTAAAACAGCGCCTACCTGGGCTTTAACGCAGTGTGAGCGCTTAGCCAGATCTGTTGCCAGGTTCATAAAAATATTATCGAAAGTGGGTTTCATGTTAGTTGATTAGAGGTTAGAGATTGGAGGTTCGCAGTAATTTATACTCCACACCAATAAATAATCCCGAAAACAAATATAATTGATGTAAACGAAAGAGGTTAGTTAACACCAAAGTTAACTAACCTCTAAACTCAATGCTTTAATGTTTAATAATTAGTGACCGCCACCGGCTTCCATATCATCAACATTGATGCCCTGGCTTTTTAAGATCGAGCCGGCTTTCCAGGCAAAAAATGCCAGGTAAGCAAAACCGATAACCGGAATAATGTAAGAAGCGTGGATACCGCTTGTATCGGCCAAAATACCCTGTACCGGCGGAATGATAGAACCACCCAGGATCATCATAATTAAAAATGCCGAACCCTGGCTGGTATATTTACCCAAACCGGTAACCGATAATGAGAATATAGACGGCCACATAATAGAGCAGCATAAACCACCGCTGGTGAAAGCAAAGATGGCTACCATACCGGTGGTCATTAAACCTACTATCATAAATATGGCGCCCAATATGCCGAATAAAGCCAGCGTACGTACCGGTTTTTGATTACCTATTATAAAGCCTACAACCAACACCGCAACGCACAGTGCATATGGGAATAGGTTGCTAACATCGGTACCTGAGGCACGGTTAACGCCAAGTACCACGCCAAATGCCGCAAATGGGATAACTACGGTAAGAAGCAGTTTTACTGTTTTAGAAAGGTTGAAGGCGGCGATGGCACCTGTCCAGCGGCCAATCATTAAACTCCCCCAGTAAAGGGAAATAAACGGAGCAACCTGGTCAGCACTGTAACCACCAAAAGCAGGGGTTTCCAACAAAGCGCCCATATTACTTTGAATGGTTACTTCAACACCCACGTAGGTAAAGATAGCCAGCATACCCAATATTAATTGCGGGTATTGCATGGCGCCCCAGCCTGCCTTGTTTTTTGCAGAGGCGGAAATAGAACTGATCAGCGTAATCAATATAATGGCTAATGATGCATACACAAAGTAAGATTTAGCTAAGCCAGTAGCTGTGCTAAGCGGTGTAGCAGCTAATATTAACAGGAACGCCACGAATATGATACCTAATGGCATGTTGGCTTTGCTGCTTGGCTCAATTTTTTCGTCGCTGGTTACACTTGGCAATTTCGAGATCCAAAAGAAAGCAGCTACCAGTATAAATAAGCCTGCGAGGATGTAGTAAAGGTTATTTACCGATGATATTTTAACTTCAGATGCCGGAATTTTAGCGGCAGCCGAACCAAATAACACAATACTAACGATAACCGGGCCCATAATACTACCAAAGTTGTTTACACCACCGGCAAAGTTTAAGCGGTGCGTACCGGTTTCGGGGCTACCCAACGCTACCACAAACGGGTTAGCTGCGGTTTGCTGTAACGAAAAGCCCAAGGCGATAATAAAGAATGTTACCAAAATGAAGCCGAATGAACCGGAGTTGATTGCAGGCACCATAATTAAGGCACCTACTGCCGAGATCAATAATCCCCAGATGATCCCATTTTTATATCCCATTTTATTTAGGATATCTACCTTAGATGCTGCAGAAGCAAAATAAAGCAGAAGCGAGCCGATGAAGTATCCGCCGTAAAAGGTAAAGTCGATCAGTTGCGATTCGAACTGTGTTAAGTGAAAATGCGCTTTACAAAAAGGTATAAAGATACCGTTAGAAGCCGCTAAAAATCCCCAAAAGAAAAATACAGTCACCAGCGTATATAACGCCGAGCCATTACTTTTCGAGTTGTTTTGTTCCATTATTCTATTTAGTTATTAGTACAGGTTTGTTTAAAGCGTTAAACATAAATCATTTTTTATAATTATGCTCACAAATTTTCAAAATATCAATCACAATTATAAGTTTGGTTGTTTATCATATTAATTTGCATATTAGTGTCCTGATTTTTTCAAGCTAAAAAATGCATAATATAAGCCTAACTTAATGATAGAAGCCATTATTTCGGGAATTGGGTTTGGATTAGTACTAACGTTTATTACCGGTCCCGTTTTCTTCGCATTGATCAAAACCAGTATTGAGAAAGGCTTTCATGCAGGCGTAGCCCTGGCCTTGGGTGTAGTGTGCAGTGATGTGGTTTTTGTAGGGGCTATTCTCTTCGGGTCGCAGCTTTTTACGGTAACTGCCGAAACAAAAACTATGATAGGCATCCTGGGCAGCGCAATACTCTTCGCCATTGGCATTTACTACCTGTTTAAAAAGAGCGACGTAAATTATAACAATACCGTTCCATCTAATGTAGACCGTGCAGGATACTTTTTCAAGGGCTTCCTGATGTGTATCTTCAACCCTACCATCCTTTTCCACTGGACTATCGTTATAGGCGCGGCAAGCACGGTTTACCACCAGGGTGTTCACAACCGCAGCCTTAAAATAGCCCTCATGTTTCTTACTATCCTCATTGTACAGTTTGGGCTGGATACGGTAAAAGCATTTTATGCTAACAAACTGCGCGACAAAATCTCTGTAAACCTGGTACACCGCCTAAACCAGTTAGCCGGCATAGCGCTCATCATCGCTTCAATGGTATTGGTTGACAGGTTGGTTACCCATTATGTTTTCTCGGCACCTGCAGGGGCATAGAAGCTGCACAGAGATTGGAGATCGGTGTTTTAATTAAATATTTCTTTTACCTCTGTAAAAAAGTTGTAATGTTCGAATCCTAAACTCTTAATACGCCTTTCGATAACTGCTCGTTTCAGCTCCTTATAATTTAAGTGATAAAATTCTGAAAGCTTAATAATTTTTCGCCCATTGTAAATTAAATACAAATACTCATAATCACCAGATTTTGAGGGTAGAATAGAAAGCCGATATCCTTCAATTTTTTCGAAACGATAAGTCTTTGATGCAAATAGCCCCAAATAGCGTATAACAGTTACCTCATAACTATCAAATTCTACAGCAACAACCTTTGTTCTCAACTCACCAAACACAAGCCAAATCCATACGAAACAAAAGAAAGAGGAAAAACATAAAAAAGCGCCCAAAGACATATTGGGATTCAGAACATTTCCGGTTAATACCATAAATAACATTCCGAAAAAAAAAGCTGAAAGTGCAGCTACTAAAAAGGCCCAGTATCTAAATTTAGATTTCACCGGGCCTAATTTATATGATTATAATGAGTATTTCACTACTCTCTATTAACTACTCACCAAATTACATATACGCTCTTTGGTTTTTACCTTCCATCCAGTTAACAAAAGCGCGGTTTACAACTTTGTTACCACCAGGGGTTGGGTAATCGCCGCTGAAGTACCAGTCGCCGGTGTGATCCGGGCAGGCAACGTGCAGGTTATCTAATGTTTGGTAAAGCACCTGTACTTCGCATTTAACACCTTTAGGAGTGATGATCTGCGCTATACGGTCAGATATTTCCTGATCGGTAAACTGATCGTAGATGGCTTTAACGTAATTGGTAACCTCTTCTTTAGGCAGTTTAGAGCTGTCCTTACATTTCTGGTAAACCTCCAAGATCACGTTATCTTTACCTGCTTCTTTTAACAGGCTGATAGCTGCTTCAAACGCCACGAACTCACCCATGCGCGACATATCTATACCGTAACAATCCGGGTAACGAATCTGCGGTGCAGATGATACCACAACAACCTTTTTAGGACCAAGGCGGTCTAAGATCTTCAGGATGCTTTGTTTAAGAGTAGTGCCACGAACAATAGAGTCATCTAAAACTACCAGTGTATCCTTATCGTTTTTGATAAGGCCATAGGTGGTATCGTACACGTGGGCAACCATTTCGCTGCGGTCGGCATCTTGTGTGATAAAGGTACGCAGCTTAACATCTTTAATCGCTATCTTCTCTACACGCGGCGCCATGCTCAGCACCTCGGTCAGTTCTTCTTCGCTTATCTTATCCTCGCGGTTAAGCAAACGCTCGCGCTGGTATTGTTTAATGTATTTATGCACCCCTTCTACCATACCGTAAAAGGCAACCTCGGCAGTGTTAGGGATGTAAGAGAATACGGTGTTTTTTACATCATGGCCAACAGCGTTCAATATCTGCGGGCAAAGCAGCCTCCCTAATTGTTTACGCTCGCGATAAATAGATGCATCGCTGCCGCGGGAGAAATAAATACGCTCAAACGAACATGCTTTTTTCTCTACCGGTTCGCTAAACATCTCCTCGCTTACCTTACCGTTCTTTTTAACAATAAGGGCGTGGCCTGGCTTAATTTCTCTAACCTCGCCAATTGGGATATTAAAGGCGGTTTGTATAGCAGGGCGCTCTGAGGCGGCAACAACTATCTCATCATTATAATAATAAAACGCCGGGCGGATACCTACCGGGTCGCGCATTACAAAGGCGTCGCCGTGGCCTAAAATACCGGCAATGGTGTAACCACCATCCCAGTTTTTAGCGCTCTTGCGCAGGATCTTGGCCACATCCATATCATTGGCTATCAACTTGCTGATCTCTGCATTGTCATCTAAACCTTCGCGTTTGTACTGGTCAAACAAGCCTTGTACCTCGGTATCAATAAAGTGGCCCATTTTCTCCAGCACGGTAACCGTGTCGGCTTTTTCTTTAGGATGCTGGCCCAGGTCATACAGTTGTTGCAGCAGTTCGTCAACATTAGTCATGTTGAAGTTACCGGCAATAACCAGATTACGAGTCATCCAGTTATTCTGGCGCAGAAAAGGGTGGCAGCTTTCGATGCTGTTTTTACCGTGTGTACCGTAGCGCAGGTGGCCAAGCAACACTTCGCCGGTAAAGCTAACGTGTTCTTTAAGCCATTCGGCATCGGCCATTTTTTCAGGAGTTTCCTTCTGAATTTCGGCAAACTTTTTCTGAATGTACTCAAAAATATCTGCTACAGCGTTAGACGCCATTGAGCGGTGGCGGCTAATGTAGCGCTTACCGGGTTCAATGTCTAATTTAATGGTAGCAACACCTGCGCCATCCTGGCCGCGGTTGTGCTGTTTTTCCATTAAAAGATATAGTTTATTTAAGCCGTACAGCGCCGTTCCATACTTTTTCTGGTAGAAAGACAGCGGCTTTAAGAGGCGGATAAATGCTACTCCGCATTCATGCTTTATCGAATCGCTCATGGTTGGTAATGAGCACGCAAAGGTATCATTTTATCTTAAATAGTGTTTAAACAGATTGTCATTATAATGCATTAATATTTAACCACAATTTGATCCCCTTAAACGGCCACTTGTATGTTTGTTAAATTATAAATTGATATATGCCCCGCTCTTTATTATACTTGTGCTGTGCACAATGCACTATTAACTTAATCAGCCAATTACCCTGCAAATATCGGCATTAATTGGTTAGCATAAACTATAAAACCTATGAAAAAAATTACCCCGCTTGCGTGTTTGCTTTTTGCTTTGGCGGCATCAACCAACTCCAATGCGCAAAACAAAAAACCGCTTTTTACCAAACCTATCGGCATACAGGCCTATACTTACCGTGCAAGTTTCCCTAACAACGTTACTGCTACGCTGGATACCGTAAAGGCCTTAGGCATTACCGAAATGGAGGGCCCCAACCCTAAAAACATCAGCCCCGAAGAGTTTAAGAAACTGTTAGATGAACGCGGCATCAAAATGCCATCTATCGGTTTGGATTATAACCTGGTTACTACCAACCCGCAGGAAGCAATCCGCCTGGCAAAGGTTTTTGGTTCCATCTACGTAATGGTGGCCTGGATCCCTCATGGCAGTACTTTTACTATCGACGATGCTAAAAAAGCCATTGCCGATTTTAACGCCGCAGGTAAAATTCTTAAAGAAAGCGGCATCACCCTTTGCTACCATAACCACGGTTACGAATTTGGCCCTTATGAAGATGGTACCATTTTCGATTACATGGTGAAGAACACCAACCCGCAATATGTATCTTTTGAGATGGATGTGCTTTGGGCATTTCATGGCGGTGCCGACCCGGCTCAGCTTTTAAGAAAATACAAAAACCGCTTTAAACTGATGCACCTGAAAGATATCCGCAAAGGCATAGCAAACGACTTAACCGGCGGAACAGACATTAAAAACGACGTTGCCTTAGGCACCGGCCAGATCAATATCCCCGAGGTATTAAAAGCAGCCAAAGCAGCCGGCATCCGCCATTATTTCATAGAAGATGAAAGCCCGGACCATGCAGCCCAGATTCCGCAGACCATTAAATACATCAAAAGCTTATAACATACTGCCCGCAGGTTTACAATAAACCTGCGGCTATTTACCTCTTATGAAAGTAGCCTTAGCCTCTCCTAACTTCCCAAAATCTATTGCAGATGGTTTGCAGCAGGTAGAGCATCTGGCAAAAGATGCTGCAAGTCAACAGGCAGAGATCATTTGTTTCCCGGAATCGTACATTCCAGGATATCCGCTGGCAGATTTCCCGGTGGAGAAAGTTTCGGCTGAAGCGCTTCAGGCTGCATTAGACAGTGTTTGTAAAATTGCGGCAGAAAACAACATAGCCATTATCATCCCGATGGATTGGTACTTTGGCGATGGCTTTTACAACCTGGCCTATGTGATCTCAAAAACCGGCGAAGTGCTCGGTTATCAAACTAAAAACCAGTTAGACCCAAGCGAGGACAATACCTGGCTGCCCGGCACGCAGCGCAGCATTTTTGAAGTGAACGGCTTAAAGTTTGGCATTACCATTTGCCATGAGGGCTTCCGGTATCCTGAATCGGTACGCTGGGCGGCGAGGGAAGGCGCACACGTTGTTTTTCACCCTCACCTTACCGGCAGCGATGTAAGCGGCAGGCAGCTCACCCAATGGGGCCACCCGGAGAGCCCTTACTACGAAAAAGCCATGATGATGCGGGCTATGGAAAACACCATTTACTTTGCAAGCGTAGGTTACAATATGCGCTATCAGGAGGCTGCGTCATCATTAATAGCACCAGATGGTATTTGTGTTGTTTACCAGCCTTACGGCGAAGCAGGGGTTGCCATTGGAGAGATAGATCTGGAGAAGGCCACGGGGTTATTGGCAAAAAGATTTAAACCGGAGTTGTATAGTTAAAAATCTGGTTCATATGGCAGACAGCGACTTTGCATAATGAACCGGATCTCTCAGGCTTATCTTAGTCGCTTGCCTCCTGGCAAATGACGGCTATTACACGGCGTCCCGCTGCAGTGTGCAAATCCTGAGGCGGCCGGAGGCCTTATAATAATAGTTATCCGCCTGGAAAAGAGCAATTGAGCAAAGGATCAATTCTGCCCCATCAATAAATCCTTAAATCGTGTTTTATGTTCAATTAGTTTTGGAGGATGATCCACTCGCCCGGCGTGGTTTTCAGGCTAATTACGTCGGTAGTTATTTTCTTAGTTCCCGATGCTTTAGTAACGGTTCCCGTTTTGCCCCATGGCGAAATAATGTTAAGCGTATTACCCTTCTCGCTGAAGACCTTAATTGTAGTTACCTTACCGTTGGTTTGGCCGGCGCTTACTAAAAATGCACCCGCAGCACGCAGGCTCTCAAATTTGGCATCCTTATCCCTGGGCCAATTTGGGAACAGGCGGATGGTGCCGTTATAACTTTGCATTAGGCATTCGTTTATCACCGCCGGCAGGGCGAAGTTCTCAAACCAGATCCCCATGCCCGCCATGTAGCCATAGTCAGATTGATCGTTATAGCGTCCCTTGGTTTGCATCACCATATCGGTAGCGGTACCATTTGGCAGAAGGCAATAGTTTACCTGCCGTTTAAAATCTTCCAGATCCAGCCTTCCTATCCGGGCCGCCTGCATATTAATAAACACCAGGTCGTTACCGCCTTCGTTCTGCTGATTCAAATAAGTATTCTTCAGCAACTGCTGAACCTCTTTCCCCGAATGCAAACCATAATCCTCCCCCGGAAAAGCCGTAAACAGCGCATTGGGTACATTATAAACCGTGTTGGCATTTTCGCCCGGCACGGCAACCAGCACAGTACCATTCGCGGCCGACTGCGCCGTAGGGTAATCGGGGTAATGCGCTAAAACATCGCGCACATCTGCCAGCAGTTGTTTCTCTTGTTTTGTTGTACCTAAAACGGCGGTGGCCTGTTCAAATGCTTTAAATATAAATTTAGTGAGGGTGAGATCAACCCCGCAATCATAATTAAATTTAAAGCCCGGCCGCAACGAGTACAGTTCCGGCGGCACGGTTGGGAAGATGTGGTATTTATCATCCTTCCAGCGTTCGCCGCCATGGGCATCGGGGCGTTTCATATAGGCTGTAAGGAATTGTACAGCCGCTTTAACCGGCCCGTAGGCTTTATCTCTTAAAAAATCTTTATCACCGCTGTACAGGTAATGCCACCATAGGCCTTGTACGGCCCAGGGTGTTTCGCTTACCTCCCAGCCCCAATCGGGCAGCGGGTAAGGGTTCATGCTCATTTCTACCGGGTAGGCAGAATGCGGGAAGTATGCTCCCGGCAGGTTATAATATTCTTTTGCCCATTTTTGGCTCACGGGCATCAGCGAGTTAATAAGGTTTACATAAGGCAAATTCTTTTCCAGGTGATTGCTGCTGAAGGTTACCCAAAATGGCTGTTGGGTGTTATAGTTCATGTGATAGTCGCCGTGCCAGGCGGTGCCAATGTTGTTGTAGCTCCAGTTGGCAAACAAACCCGGACAGTTTACCCCCGCCTTTGCAGCGCAGTTAAAGAAGTACAGGTTACGGTACCAGGTTTGCTCCAAAAACTCATCACCCAAACTTACTGCAGATGCGGACCAGTAGGTTGTCCAAACCTTCTCATTATTTAAAAACACGCTATTATACAAGGCCGCATCGGGTTTGGCTATTACAGGAACCTCTTTACTTATGGAATTAGCCAATCCCTCCTGCAAGGTAACAGAAGCATTAAATGGTTCTGCTGATGGCAGGGCAGCTTCCAGCGTAGCCATATTTTCGGTTGTACCGTTCCAGTTGATGCGGCTGGTTTTAGTAAGCGCGCCGTTTATCTTTATGGTTAGCCTAAATGCTTTGTCTTTAGGGTTATCTGCACCTGCTTTACTTTTACCGGGTTCATCAAAGGGAAGGATCTGGCGGAAAGAAAGCGCTCCCGAGGCAAGATCTTCCTGCATATTTGGCGCGGGGATATTATTGGGTGTGGATGGATCGGGCATTACCTTTATCCTGTCGAAAACACTGGCGGCGGGTTTGCCATCCGCATCTACCAGTTGCATCAGGAGGCGGTCGGTAACCATATCGGTATAGAGCTTCAACATCAACTGCTTTTTATCCGCAGTAAGCAGTTTAACGGTACAAAGCCCATTGGAGATATCCAACACATGCCCGAGCACTTGCACTTTACGCCTGTCGAACCCCAACAATACCGATCCGCAGGGAAACGGACGGGGATAAGGCTGCCGGTAATTCTCACCGGCCATATTGCTGTATTGGTTGTACCAGGCATCATCGCTCAGGTTGTTATAACCGGCCGGGATGTTCTTAACCTTATCAAAAATCTCCGCGAAGGTGCCAATCTTGTCTTTATTGTTTTCGGCTAAGCGGATATCCCAAACATTGTTATGCCCAAAGTAAAGCACAATGGCATCCGGCCGGGTGGTTACATTTACGCCCATACCGCCATTCCCCAGCAAAGCCCCTTCAAAAAAGCCGGGGGCCGGTTTATTGTAAACAATGGAATGCTTTTTAGCGATGGGCATGCCAGAAACAACGGAGGTTATCACCTGTCCGTATGCAGTAATTGCACTTATTAAACTAACAAACAGGGCAAAAGCACCGGCTAAACTGTACTGAGAATTTTTAGGCATGATAAATTTATGGTTGATGCTAATTGGTTATTGCACCTCCAAATTTACCTGTGCGCCTGTAAAGCTGAAATAAATTAAACTGCTATTTTGATGGATAATACCGCTCTGAAGCAGCCACTGCATGAGTGCTGTTTAGAGTTTTTCGCCGTGCTGGCTAAGATCCAGGCCTATTACCTCATCTTCTTTTGATACACGCAGCGGTGAGATCATATCTGTGATCTTCAGCAGCAGCAGCGATCCGAAAAAAGAAAATATAGAGGTAGCCACCAGAGCCAAAAGCTGGATCAAAAACAAATGGGTATGGCCGAAGAATAGCCCATCGCCATTGGTAATGCCGGGGTTAACTTTCTGGCTGGCAAATACGCCGGTTAGCAGCATACCTACCATACCACCTACACCGTGGCAAGGGAATACATCCAGCGTATCATCAATACTGGTGCGGGTGCGCCACTCTACCACCAAATTACTTACCACTGCCGATATTATACCAATAGCCAGTGAATGCGGTACACTTACAAAACCTGCCGCCGGGGTAATGGCAACCAAACCTACTACCGCACCAATACAGGTACCCATAGCTGATGGTTTGCGGCCGCGCAGCATATCAAAAAAGATCCAGGTTACACCCGCCGCCGCTGATGCCGTGGTGCTTGTTGCTAAGGCAATTACAGCCGTATGGTTTGCTCCGAATGCCGAACCCGCGTTAAAACCAAACCAACCGAACCAAAGCAATCCGGTGCCTATCATTACATAAGTGATGCGTGCAGGCGCGTGATTAGCCTCGTTACGGCGCTTTAAATATAAGGCCGATGCCAAAGCCGCCCAGCCTGCCGACATGTGTACAACGGTACCGCCGGCAAAATCAAGCACGCCAAGTTTGGCCAACACGCCATCCGGGTGCCATGTGGCATGCGCCAGCGGTGAGAAGATGAATATGGAGAACAACACCAAAAAGATAATATACGAATTAAACCGGATGCGTTCGGCAAATGCACCGGTGATGAGTGCCGGGGTGATAATAGCAAACTTTAACTGGTACATGGCAAACAGCAGCAGAGGAATGGTTGGCGCCAGTTTCCAGGAGGCATTGCCCAGCATCCCCTTCATCATAAAGTAGGTGGATGGGTTACCAATTACGCCGCCAATGCTGTCGCCAAAGGCCAAGCTGAAACCAAAGATGCCCCACATTACCGTAATGATAACCATACAAACGATGCTTTGCAGCATGGTAGAGATCACATTCTTTTTATTAACCATACCGCCGTAGAAGAAGGCCAGGCCGGGTGTCATGATCAAAACCAGGGCGGTCGACATCAGCATCCAGGCAATATCGCCGGTATTAAAATTAGGTTCTACAGATTTATCAGATTCTACAGAAGGAAAAGCGAACGTAAGACCTAAAATTACAAGGATTATAAAAAAGGGGAAGTAACGTTTCATAATTTATCAGCGCGGTTTATAAAATCGGCTGAAATTATAATTTTTTATTATATAAATAATGAAAATTGTAAAAATACTACCAATTACATGTATTTTATCAATAAATCTGGAAAGATGCCGAAGAAGATAAGCGC
>Ga0247734_1001728_pt1 | contig 16018 bp, 14 predicted proteins | sample UWRJL103311B2_FD_180933 | JGI IMG/M metagenome (GOLD analysis project Ga0247734, IMG submission 180933) | Plant litter microbial communities from Arlington Agricultural Research Station in Wisconsin, United States - UWRJ-L103-311B-2 | ecosystem: Environmental > Terrestrial > Plant litter >... | reverse complement strand
TCAAACTAACGAGATATTTGTAGGATGAACATTATAGTAAACCTCGTCACCGGCCGTATACAAGACGCAGACAACGACAGTTATGACCGGGTAGTAATCGTCTATGTCGTTTTGGCGGCTACGTCCGTCGTCGTCTCTCTCGCTTTGATTGCCCTCTCAATATTCTCCGTAGATCTGAAACGTTTGCAGTGGACGAGAAAACAAAGAATACGGAATGGTCAGCTTATTAATGAGAGGAAGGAGAGATTCACTGTTGAGAATAGGGTGCAAAATAGAAAGCTTAGTATTTGTTGTTTGGGGGCTTTATGTGTGCTAGTAGTTGGTAGTTGGATAGCTTATATCTGGGGAGCTGCTACTGGAAATAACTATTAGAGGGCTGTAGAAGGGGGCATCGCGACAGGCTGGCTAAGAGTTTAAAGAGGGCTTCGTAATGCATATATCTGCCCAATCTTAGAAAATGGTGTCTTTCGGCTGCTCTGTACTGAACGACGAACATGAACGATATCAGGATATGTGACAGTCCTCAAAACCTGCAATATTGCCTTTCATCAATTTTGTTTTGTACCCTTGGTAGACCCTGTATCTTGTGCACCCTTCTATGATCATGATTTTGAAAGGTTTCGATTGCATAACCCCGGAGACGCCAATTTATGTACAATTTCTGCTGCTAGCCACAGCCCAAGCCCTAGGACACATGTTGTTCCTCACTTGTCGTCATAACCGCTTAATTCTTTTCTTGGACCGGAAGGAACTAAAACAACATGTAAGTCTTGTACTGTAATAAAATAGCACCACCATAGGCAAGTGCTAGCTCTAGGAACGTACTTGGATATGTGAGGGGAATCTTTGGTATTGGGTCATCTCCCAGTGCCCGACGAATAGGTGGTACCACAACAAACATCGCTGGGCCCATTGATCCAAGTATCAAGGACCAGAAAATGGCGGGTTTTTCAATAGCTGCCCATCGCAAATACCGGATCGGCTGTGAGAAGAATCGTGGATTGAGCGACATCGTGCTATCTTAGGTCATTAGCAGAGTTTGGGAATATGACATAATTCAACTCACTCAATTGATCTTATGTAACGCCTCCAAAGCTTTATTCTCCGGCGTCTTGTCGTTGTTGGCAACGCTTCAATCTAAACTAAGGTGCACGTTGAACTTCGTTGTTGAAGTCCGGACCAGATGATCACGTGCAGCTCAGCTCCATCCACCCATGCCACCTTAAATCTTGGCAGTTCGAGGATACGTTGCCAAAAGATCGAGGCTCCAGGACAACTGAGTTTCTTCCAAATAATATACAACGACCATGCGCTGGTTAATTTCCTTTCTACTACTGGGGCTTCTTGCTGCCGTTGAGGCAGTAAGTTCAAGTGGGAACAAACTACTAGTCATTCTTGAGGAACTAGCAGAGAAGACGAAATACTCTAAATACTTTGGGGATCTAGAAGGTAGGAATAATTGGGCTGGATTTGCAATATCACATTCTAGGTTTTTGCTAACTCGATAAATTTAGGACGAGGATTTTCACTTACCTTCGAATCACCAAAGAATGAAAAACTTGGGCTGTTCCGATTGGGAGAAAGAGCATTTGATCATGTCCTCCTCCTTCCTACAAAATCTAAAGGTAATTCTCATTGGGAGATTTATTCAAAACACAAGCTGATTGCCCTTAGGACTGGGACCAAACTTGACACCAAAGGCATTCCTAGATTTCATTAATGCCGGCGGAAACATCCTTTTGACTCTCTCGTCGTCAACACCAACGCCTACCTCACTTGTTTCACTTCTTCTCGAACTTGATATCCACCTTCCAACAGAGCGGAACTCTTTAGTAGTTGATCACTTCAACTATGACTCTATAAGTGCAGCAGAGAAGCATGATGTCGTACTCCTGCCCCGGCCAGATTCAATCCGCCCAGATATCAAGAACTTCTTTAAGGGGAATGCCGAGGACGTTATTGCTTTTCCAAGAGGTATAGGGCAGTCTTTAGGAAATACAAGTCCACTTTTGACGCCTATTCTTCGTGGACCTAGAACCGCTTATTCATATAATCCGAAAGATGAGACAGATGGAGTCGAGGACCCTTTTGGGGTTGGACCACAGTTGTCGTTGGTTACTACGATGCAGGCACGAAACTCAGCACGATTCACGGTTATTGGCTCTGCAGAACTACTCGAAAATACTTGGTTCGAAAACAAAGTGAAGATGACTGGAAAGGGTGCCAAGGAGGTCAAAACGGCCAACCAAGCCTTTGCAAAAGAAGTTACAGGCTGGACCTTCAATGAGATTGGTGTTTTGAAGGTGGGTAAAATTGAGCACCACCTCAGCGAGAATGGCGTCAAGAGCAATATCACGAATCCCAAAATATATCGCGTCAAGAACGATGTGGTAAGTAACTTCCACAAATGTCAATTCGACAAGAAGCTAAATTCATGTACAGACATATGAAATTGAAGTATCCGAGTATTCTTGGGATAAATATATCCCCTTCGTTCCTGCCAAGGGCGATTCTCTTCAACTGGAATTCTCTATGCTCTCCCCCTTCCACCGGCTCACCCTCAAACCTACAGGCACCACTGCCACTTCCACCATCTTCACTACTAGCTTCAGGCTGCCCGATCAACATGGAATTTTCAATTTCAAAATCAACCACAAACGGCCCTTCCTTTCGAACGTTGAGGAAAAGAATACTGTCACTGTCCGCCACTTTGCTCACGATGAATGGCCAAGGAGTTGGGCTATCAGCAATGCTTGGCCATGGGTCACCGGTATCGTTGTTACGATTACAGGATGGTTAGCGTTTGTTGCACTTTGGCTATGGAGTGCGCCTGTGCCACTGAAGCTAACGACTAGTGGTAAGAAAATCCAGTAGTTATGCGGACTCTGTAATGGCCGGATATTTGTATTTTACGATGTAGAACAGATTAAAAGCGTGCAGGGTATATACAATGTTATGAATTATTTTTGAGCCATGTCTTTCGCGCTGTTTGATTATACAGCTTCAGCAATGTGGTGAGTTGAGTTCCTATAGTGAGATTTTATATGGTTTTACCCAACTGTCATACACGAGTGATGTTAGCTGTCTTTAAAACTTGGGGGTTGTTGTAGTCTTTGTACTAAATACCTAATTCTCTTCGGGTATTTTAGGCACCTACCATTCCGTTTAGGTTGCTTTATAGGCTAATGCAACTTCGGATTTTGCCTACTGTAAGAACTCTCTCGCGCACTGAACGATGTCGAAATTCTGGGCACCTCTCGTCTGGTGGCTGTCGGCCACTGACCACTTCATACATATTCTGTAGCCTTCCTTGAGATGCTATCTTGCAAACTCGTAAGCTATAACTTGCACTTTGTGTTATTTAAGCTACATATGACTGCTTGAAAAAATTCGGTGCGCAATATATCCACAGTCTTTACCATTGCTAGATAGGCACCTCGACTCTCACTTGATGAGTTATCAGTGCAGCCATATACAGTCTTGAAAAGGGTCCAGTCTGAGACGGCATCGGAGGCTGGCAAATCCAGCATTGGCAAATCCAGCACGGCAAAAGGTGTATATAGCGCTTTTCATATGAGAATGTCGGATTTGAGAGGTTCCGGATGAAGCAGTCGTGGTTACTTAGTGGCTTTGCTCATTTCGTCCATTCCCTCCGCTCTCAGCTAGCGCGTAACCGCACTATTACCTACTGATAGCATTGACGTGCCTATCTATATTTCTTGTGTTATACTCGACCCCAAGTGCCGAAGCTTGCAGTTGGCGTTCTACCAAAGTATGTTTCGAACGACTAGAAATTGTGCTAGAAAGTTCCAGGCCATCTTATTAGTGTATCTCAGAGTTGACTCGACTATTCCAAGAAGTGAGCTGGCTTCATAAACTTCATCATTTTTGTGGGTCTTCGTTGTTAGCAAACTCTACTTAACATGAGCTTTATTATTACCTTTAAATTGCGCAAGCGTAGTCAATTTTTAAATTAACTGGTTCTCAGTAATGTCTTCCTAACACCATCCCACGCATATATAAACCCAGCCCCCCTCTCTAATTTTCTCCAAGCTGCCTGTAGACTCAAAAAACTCGGATTTTGTCCTCAAAACTGACAGACCCCCTCTTGCAGAATCCAGACTTCGTCTCATAATTTCCGACCTTCGGGAATTTGGATTTCTGGATCCTTATAAGATGGATGTCTTCACTGTTGTCATGGACAGCACATTCTCTATCGCTGCTCCTTATTGCCTCACGCTCTTCAGAGCCTCCTTGGTGGAAGAGACAGCATTCAGGCACCAGATGCTAGATATCTCCATCAGTGAAAGCGAGGATGACAAAGATTGGGATTTTGTCGACGTTAAGAAACGTCCTTCCTCTATGAGAACCCCATCTATATCCTCTTCTCCAAAACTCAAAACAAATCATGTCAATTCGCCACCGAGATTCAAGTCAAGTTCATCTTTAACACAAATGAGCCACAAAATGACTGCATCGGCGGTGACACCTTCTATGTTCCTCACCATTGGTTGAAGAATAACCCTCAAAACAGAGCACTACGTGGCTTCTCAAATAATTCAGTGCGAGTTTCATCCGCAAAACAAGATAAATCAGAAAGAATTGTCATCTGAACCAGGTTTTATCTCAGAAGAGGGGCTTAAAACTGACAAGTAAAAAGTGCTTGAGAACGTCCCACCAAGAATACTCTTCAACTGAAATACCAGTAGAGAGATGCTGCTTGTATAGCTTCTTTCATCACGAAGTTGCTGCAGAGGAGAAAGAAAAAGAATAAGAGAGCTCAATACCAAGCGCTAAGCCTAGTCAAATATTGGGTTCTTGCTTCTCTCAAACCACCGAGGGTTTCTCTAGTGGTTTGGCAACAAACAATTCACGCACTGCTAAAAAAGAAAAACCACCTGAGTGAGGCTTCGAGTCTGCAAATACGCACACGCTCTAATACTCAGATAAAAGTCTCACGGGAGTTAGGGTGGTTATCATTGAGTCTCTCAAAAGCAAATCATTCCAAGGAAAAACAGTGATGACGGTTGTGACATTGCTCTCTATCAAAGCTCCACAGTTTCAAGCATCAAGGAACTGATTATTCCTATAAAATGACACAAACTACAAACAAAATCACGGGGATCAAGTTCTATAGCTTCCGAGCGAGGAAAGCCGTCACATCAAACGCTCACAAAGACTTCACTCCAAAGAAACTTCAAGACAGAATCTAGAGAATATATATCTATATGTTTATCCGTCGAACTCTAATGACGATACTGATATTACGAAATACATCCCAAAGAAAGACTTCCTCATGGAACATGGTCAACATGTAAGAAGGGTATGAACCTACCTCTGAAACTATTCAAGCTCTTTGAACGTAGAAAGAACTTCTGTAAAGAGCTTAGTGGGTAACTTCCCAGTAAATACGTCTCCTAGGTCTTCCACTCTTTACCAAATTAAAGGAGGATGGTAGCCAAGAAGCGTCAGGCTCAGTCAAACACAAATATATTGCACAAGTTTTAGTTTTTTAATGCTAGCAAGATGGTAAACAAGGACTGAACTCGCACCCAGGTGTAAGGATACTCTCGAACAATAAAATTTCCTAACAGCCCTCATTTCTTTGACCAGGCCTTCATCAAATGATTCGACTCATCTTCGATTCACCAGACTGCTTGTAAAATTCAATTATTTCAAAGCTTCTTCATTCTCACCTTTGCTGCTTGCATCCTCACTTGTTTTTATTTGACTACTCCATTGATTCAAATGCTGCACATGAGGACTTGACGGATGGTATTGATGGAGAGAAATCTCGAATTTCAGCACTAGCAGCATTGCCTGTTCCACTTCCCCGTGTATTTGCTTCAACAAGATACCTCTAATGGTCTTTACGAGAGGGATTTGTGCATGCCGCCAAGCAGGACAATGACATACCTCCGTACATTGCTCTGTTTAGACCACGGTTCGGGTTACCCTATCTTTGGGTAAATGCGTAAAAGGACGAAAGGATAGCGGCGAGAATGCCCATACAATGTAATGCGGGGTATGATTCCAACTTTTGACGATGTACTGTCACTACAGATGAAAGGAGTATCGTAAGTGGGGCTGTCCAAGATATAGTTATCACTCATCAGCGCTGTACACTTAGGGAAGGAAGTCAACAAGTTCGAAAATGAAGGTTATCATTGTTGGTGCAGGCCCCAGTGGCTTAACTTTGGCACTTCTCCTCGCTAAATATGAAATTCAAGTTGTTCTTTTAGAAGCAGCTGCGGTGGTGGATAGCCAACCAAGGGCGGCAATGTATGCGGCACCTGCTGTGAGAGTTCTGCGGAAAGCGGGAGTTCTAGATGATGTTAGGCGTGGTGGGTTCCTTCCTAAAGACACTACATTTAAGAAACTTTCAGGGGAGACGATTGTTAGTCTATATGACTGTGCAACCAACCATGGCGAGGATGCTTTAACAGTCTTACCACTGGGTCAACTGGGGAAGCTGCTAGTAGAGCATTGTGAGCGATGCGAGAATATACAATTGATATGGAATGCAAGAGTTAGGGATATAGGACAAGATGAAAAGAAGACTTGGGTGATATTAGAGAGTGGAGAAGAGCTTGAGGCGGACTATCTCGTATGTGATCCTGGAGAGTACAAATTCCTTACTACCCAGCCCCTCAAGTATCATTTATGCCCTAGACACCTAGGATGAGTTTTCCCTTGTCAAGCAAGAATCCCTTCGCATTTTAGAAGCAAATGCACACCTTATGAGCTATTGGCTCGGCTTTCAGTACGTCTCACATTTTGGAAACTCACTAATGTTCCATTGTTCAGTGTGGATGTGATGGTGCCAACTCTCAAGTACGAAAAAGTCTATTTGGAAAAGAATTTCCTGGGCATACGTGGCACGCTCAGATTGTAGCCACGAACGTGAGTTCAACTGTTCTGTAGCACTTTTGGATACTGGGGTTGATTTCCACAGGTCTATTATCCTTTTGAGAAATTTGGATTCGAAGACATCAATTTCATCATCGATCCAGAACATTACTGTCTAGTTGCCAGAATCACGAATGATGGTCTTTGGCGAGTGTCATATGGGGATGACACTCGCCTAGATATTGAGCAACTGATAAAGAATCAACCCAAGAAGTATCGGAAGATTCTCCCAGGACACCCCGAACCAGATGAGTACAACTTAGTAAATATCAGCCCTTATCGCATTCATCAAAGATGCGCTGAAAAATTTCGGGTTGGTAGAATTCTTCTCGCCGCTGATGCGGCGCATTTGGTTAATCCTTTTGGGGGGTTGGGCTTGACGGGGGGATTCGTAGATGTTGGTGGCTTGGCTGAATGCTTGACTGGAATTGCAACTGGAAAAGCTGGTGATGAAATCTTGAACAAGTACGACGAGATTAGAAGAAAGGTTTGGCATGAGTTATTAAACCCAAGAAGCAGTGCCAATTTCCTGCGAGTTAGTGCTACGGATCCTGAAACTGCTAAAGAGAAGGACGAATTTCTAGCAACACTCGCGGAAATAGAGCTGGCTGAAAGGGATTCGATTTTGAGAAAGGAATTTGACGAGGTGCGTTTTCCATTGTGCTCTTTAGGAAATTCGGGTTCCTGACATGATATCCAGACCGCGTTTGATATCTGCCATGACTTCACTCAATATTATATTGAGGATCTCAGTGAGGCAGGGAGCAATGGCACTCTGCGGCACGCCTGAAGTATCAACTCCTCACCATTAATAGAGCTTAACCATACTCTATATAAGGTTATATGCAGTTGCTGAGTTCTAAACAACTTCAAAGCGTTGGAAACGTTAGAAAAGACAGTCAAGTTTTAGATGAGTGGGGGTTAGCAGAGTCTTTTGATATTTCGTGCTGTTTTAATACTGATGTATCTCTATGACACCAGAGCACAATCTTATATAGTGGATACAATAGCTTTTGCGCATCTTCTGCAATCAACAAATATGCACTTCATAGTTTATTGGCTTCTCTTGAGATATTTAGGCCTTAACCTGGATTTTTAACAAGTCAATTAACAATTTCTTAAATGATACAATTCAGAATCCGGGTTTAGTTATGCGAGTTATCATAAGGAGCCCCTTTAGATGTTTTGTTTGCTTTGAAACATTGAATGACGACGGTAGCATGAAACTGAGTATATGATTGCTTACTAGCTTTATTTTCACTATCCTTTGATTGTTCTTTATATGAAGTTTCAAACTAGCATGAGAGGTTCTTGTATTATAGGATCTCGTGTATAATTTCAAAGAGAGGTGAGCTGTCACAGAACTCTATTCTGACTCTTCACCGGTTTACCTGCCTAACGTCCAAGCCATGATTTACTCGTGAAAGTGCGAATTTTCTTGCCCCAGAGCATAAAAACAAGCACTGTCAAGTTATTTGCTAATAATACACCTCCAAAGATTCCTGCAATAACCACTGCGTAGCCTCGAGTTAGAATCCAGTCTAGCAGGAAAGATCCCATGCCAAAGCTAATTGCTTGTTTCCCTAAATTCATTGCAATCAGCATCTCTGATGTGTTGACGTTATAACTGTCAACCGCGTAGGCAAGGGTGATTGTAAAGTAAAAATAAGCACCCCAGTTTGTCATCGCAACTCCGAAGAAATATCCAATCCAATGGAGGTCTCTCTGGGCAGTAAATCCATACACTAAAAGTCCGGCGGGTGCAATTATCATAGCAGGAAGTAGGATCGGAAGTCGCATTTCTGCTTCTCGAATCATCCGGTTGCGTTTTGTGAGATGGGCAGCCAATCGGTCAGACGTAAAGGTCAGAGGTATTGCAAGAAAGTAGCCACTTGCGTTCCCTAAAGCTATGAGACCGGAGTTTTCTTGTTTCCAAGAATACGGAGGCGCTGTTATTTTTATTGGGAATGTCTAAAACCCATTTGTTATTACAGTACCCAATAAAAACTGGAACCGGGTCGACCTACATAGTTAAAGGCAAGTGCTCCCAGGCCAATATAAATTCCTGAATTTGATTAGTAAAGGGTTTATATGAGAACGCGACATACCATAGGTTGTAATCACCCAAAATACTGCTGGAATACCAAAGTTGGTAAAGGACCTCGCAATTGTCATAAAAAACTCTGATTCATGATCAAATCCACCCCAAAGCTTCAGGGTACTGAAAAACGACTTCCGTTCTGGGATTTGAGTTACTTCATTATGTTGACTCTCCAGCTCTGGCGCGCCTTCCTTACTAATCACTTCAGAGACTGGGGTTCCAGTTTCTGGTGGCAAAGTTGAATTTCGGTTGTAAGAAGATTCTTCAACGACAAAAAAAGCAAATATCAAAAGAGCTCCAGCAAAAGCCGTCACAACATAGAAAAAAAGTCTCCAAGAATAACCACCTGCTAGCATGTATCCTGCGTAGAGGGGCCCGGTAGCACCAAGGCAGAGACAGACTAGTGTATGTTAGAACGTTCAATAGTGAGATAGGAGTGTTCTACCCGTATAATAGCCTATTCGTGATCCTCGTTCATGTAAGAAGAAAATATCGTTGACCATCTGGACAGGTAGCGCTTCACACACACCAGAGCCAAATGCGTGAAAACAACGCGCTATCATTAGACCAGAGAACGTCGTGGCTTGTGATGCTCCAACCAATCCAGCCATGAAAGTTACCATGGAAAAAAGCATGACAGGCCTTCGGCCACACTTTAGATATAATGGTACGAGGATCAAGGTTCCTTGCCAAGGTATCAGTTCAAATTTTCTATAATATATTCTTGAGTTCATACCAAAACCAAAACAAAGATTAGGATATGAAATTAATCCCGAGGCTATAGCAGGACTCACACCAAAGCTTTCTGCCCAAATGCTGATGTAAACCGAAGGTCCAACCAATGCGCAATTGCCCAGGAAGGAATAAACTGAGAGTACTATCAAAATTAAGTTTTTCTTAACTGGTGGCCACTGCTACATTGTAAGAATTGGTCCAAATGTCAACTAAGTGTATTTTCAGGTACCTGCAAAGGATCATTCGGGTCCTGAGATGGTACTGGAAAGAGTGCTTGTCCCATAAATGTGTCGTCACCCTCTTTGATGAAATTAGTATCTAACAAAAGCTGTGGCAGAGTAAGTGGAATCTTAACTTACCGATAGCTTTCAAGTTTACTGTACCCGGTACATCCTCTTCGTGAGCATGACTATAAACCATTTAGCTACGCTCTTTCCATAGTCTAGATTTATGTACCTTCGTATCAAGTGACGCAGCTTAGGAACCTCAATCCTTGAGTTGTTGGCCATCGTAAAATTCTTTGATGCTGAAAAGAAAGCAACTCACACTCATCGACGGTTTAACAAACAAAATCAACTGCAGCGTCCCTGTATCGGGAACTGTCAGCATTGCATATGGCTGGCATCTTGGTGTCTGGCTGCACTCCCATCTCCAGCCTGTTAATCTTCTGCGGGGTAAAAGTACTCTAAATCCTGGTAATTCACACTAACACAAAACTGCCGGTTTCTTGAGCTTCCAATCAAAATAACACCCAATAAAATATTCCCAAATATAAAGATTACGGGGCAGCCTATGAATTCCAAATCATTCCCCTGGATATATAGGCGGCTAGCCTATCTGGGGATTGATGCTGGCAGACTGGCATCTCAGATGGTCTTATCGCTTGTAACTTAATGGTGTCATGTGGTACTACCGTTCCTCCTTGTAAATCTGTTTAATAATCAAATCTCGACAAATTGTATCAACAAAAACCAACGTAATTAACGCAAGAAACTACCCATAACTGCTTCACATAGTTATTACATAGACTGACTATATAAAATGATCCATCAACTAATTGACTGACAAGACGACTGTAAAAGTGAGGAAAAGTGGGGTCTTCTCGCTTAACTTTCAGGGGCTTTATTTGTGCTTACCATTTTATCAACATCTGTCCAGTTGGGAGTTCCTCTTTCTCAATGCCAGTATTTTCTTGTTGTAATGGTTGAAGTAGAACATTTGATATAATTTTATAACTAGCTTAGACCCTACCTATTCTCCACTAGTGATTATAGCCATGCTTAAAATCCATGCCCATATATAATCAATAATCATAATTCTAGCAGATTAAAGTATTTTAAAAGAATTCGCTAGACACTTGCTACTTGAGCCCTCTATTTCCCAAGAACCACCTTTTTCCAAGCTTTTCTTAAAATCAGATGGTACCTGATAAACTAAGGCCAGCCCTTGACAAAACGTAATCTAAAAAATCGGGCGAATCCCATCTTCGGAAAGATTTTTGAGATCTGTAGAGCGCTAATTTTCTTCTGCTCTTAAGCAAGCTGAACAAACGTTACGTATCTTGCAATAACTCAAGCAGTGTTAAGTCGAAAGGTTAGACTCTCCTAGGCCATGCAAAAAGAAAGAAAGACAAGATAGCGTGAAGATTTTGTTCACATTTACCATATCCTGTAGGAGAGGGACAGGTGGGCTCCTTGCTGTATTCAGCACTGGCACTTATGCTATCCAACACACTTCTTTTTTGTGGGACTGGAAATAAGGCGCCATATAGCGATCAAAGATGCGATGCCACAGGTCGAATCACCTTGAGAACATCAGTGATCAAGGATACCACTTTTTCTATAAGACTTTGAGCCAGGGTTATCCTTCGACCTCGTTGGGATCGCATCATATTAAATTCTTTGAAGGACACTTTTCATTAGACTGATAGCTAGTAAACTAGTCTTGTCTTGATTTATGCGGAGTAGAAGAGTTTTGCCTTTAATGACTGCTGTGTTTATGTTAAGATTCTCTCCCTTTACCTACAACCCTCTCGATTCCTATTTTCAAGTCTTATACTTTTAGTGTATAAAAGACTTATGGGTATTGATTCACGCATGGTGATTATTCGGGGCATTTCCCAATCTTGTTTATTTTCATTTATCTCATCGGCCCATTCTCACATCATATGCTATGAATATAATTAACGAGACTTGGGACAACATGGCATTTTTAACTAGAATTATGCTACATGTTTCCAATCAATATTGTATTAAATCCTGTCTATCTTTCTCTTCAATTGTTGTAGAAGCTTCAGTAGCAACATGATTATTTACCTCAAAGGTCTCCATATTAAAGAATGCAACCTGGAGTCCTTCCAAGTCTGCAAATGATTTCGGAACATGAGAAGTATAGGGCGTAGGGCTAGATAAACTTAAAAGCTCACCATCCATCTCAGGCTGTGTAGTTCTGGTTTGTGGAGACCTGCTAGGATCGTGACGGGCAGTTGATCTTGAACGAGCTGTAGAAATCTTAGTGGGATATTGACTTGTACAATTTTCGGTTTTTGAAACGGGTGCTTTGGTGGTATCAGTACCAGTATCCTTGAAGCCGCCAGATTTCAACGAAGCTTTCGGAAGAGCCGGAAATTCCACATCATCCTTGCTAGGCATCGCAATCAAGTTGTCAACACGTGATATGACTGTCCGAATAGCTTTACTAGCTTTGATACGAACGCCATCGTCATTAGCAGTAGGGAGCCATATATCATTGAAAACCAACTTCTGACGATCAATCTTTGGGACAGTAGCTTCTCGATCATGGACAATTTGAGCCAGATTTTCATCTGCCTTTTCCGCATCCCAAGTGTTCCAATTCTTCGCTCGTCTGTCCAGAACTGGCTCCACCGCGCACTGGTCACACTTACATCGATTCCCGCAGATCTCACTACATCCATGACCGCAGTCTAATCTCTTGGGACACGGCTCGGGGCAAATTAGTTCGGCGTGGTGGAAGGTGTGACAGAAGGCAGGGCATGGGTGTCCACAAAGTAAGATTGAATCGCAAAGTTCATTGCAGCCGCCATTGGTTTGCAAAAAGTGGTCAGCCTCCCCAACATATAGTTCTCGTCCATGCTTGACACAGGTAATTGGAAGACCACGATCTACATTCAGCATCTGGTTGTCTCGCATGTGAACCAGAATATCTCTATATAAACCGGAACGGGTACCAAGAGAATCCTCTGTTGCTTCAGTCGCCATGAGACATCCTGCATTACCAAAAAGGTAGAAACCACATCGAGCTCTGGATAAGGCAACGACAACCCGGTTCTGGTTCTCAAGAAATCCTATATTTCCAAAGTTATTTGATCGCACCATCGACAACAAGACAATATCATTTTCTTCTCCTTGATATGAATCTACAGTAAACACGTTGACGAACAGATTTTTGAATTTGGGGATCTTTTTGAGCTCATTGACAATTGCTCTTCGTTGCCCATTATAAAACTAGTAATAGTTTAGTTCAAGCCTAAACAAAAGGATAGGAGTAATTTACTGTAAGAATGGTAACCTTATCAGCAGGCGTGCCACTTAAAACAAGATAATTGAAAAAGCAGGCTATCATTTCGGCTTCGTCTTGATTGTACATGGACAGACTAGAGTCTCGCAGTTCTGGCCACTCGTGGTGAAAGAAATACAAACTTCGGTCTCCCATACCCGGGACTGGAGGGCGGATTTTAGGATCAAGAACAGATTCATGATCATACAAGTTATTGTAGAACGGTTTAGGCAGAATAGAAAGAAGCCTCCGGATGACTGGAATCATTCTTCTTTGCTTATCAAGCATTGTATATTGGATTCCATTGTTTACTAGTCTATTCAAGTCAGCATAATACTGCACCCCGTAGGGTCATACTATGGAAAAACAATTACCTCTCAAACATAGAAACGTTTAAAAAGAATGGGGCGTCCGCCAGACACGAGTTTGTGACATTAGCTCGAAGTTGTTTGTGATCACCTTTAAGAATATCAGTAGAGCAAATATGGAAACAGGGCAAGTTCGTACCAACTAGGACCAGCTGCTCTAAGCTATTATACTGAGCGGCTACAATGTTTGACTCAAGAGATTCTGCAGCTTCCTCTACTAGGAGAACCTTGGGTTGTAATGCTGAAAGTAGACCTCGGTACTTGCTCAGTCCCGTAGTGGTACAACCAACTACCTTGATGCCCTGCTAAAATTAGGCTACCATATAACATTTTTTCGAATAAGCTTACCAAATGCTTTATAAGCTTCACGTCACATAGTGCTTTCGTGGAGCGTAGGCTCTCCGTAGCCCTCTTGTACTGTTTCAGAGCCTCCCGCAATCTTTTGATAAGTATTCCATCCACTTTCTTCTCCCAGAAACAGTATATGGGGCCCCTTATAGCGGGAGGGATGTCATAAAGGTTTGCTTTCATCTGGAGCATTCGTTGACACTTGCTTGCATTATAAACGCCTGAGTTTCCGGTAAGCCAACGTAGAATTGGAACATTTTCGCCGATAAGTGTGTCTAAGAGGTCGTGCTTGCCGTTGAACTCCTCGTTACCATCAACACCGTCACTTTCCTCTTGTATGTTTAAATCGAGATCTTCTTCTTCCATGGGGAACTTATCGTTGAGTGGAGGCGTTACCGGGATTTTTAACAATCCAGATTCGCCGAGCCAAGCACCAATCGAACAACTCACTCCTTCCACACCCACAGCATTAACCCATCCGTCCTCCGACAATGATTCCGCTTGCTTTGCAGAAATGCATTCATATTGAAGCAGTGTCTTCTCATCTAATATTTTTCCAGATAAGAGTGGTGCCAGTATATATTTAATCGCAGTTTGTTGATTTTCAACTTCACGTCTTGCAAATTTGATACCCTGTCGACCATTTGGAACGCTCGTTGTGCTTTGTCGGAGTTCGTATAAAGTTCGATGGAGGATCTTCTCGTTGTTCTTTGAACATCTGCCTCCAAGTCTAAGGATGTTTTCCTCGAACGCCAAGATGTGGTTGAGTAACTGGTCCAGAGCATGATTTGTCTGGGCAGCAACGACAATTACATCGTTCCCACTCTTAGAAATCAAGGCTTTCAATGCAGCCACTGTTGTGAACGTCTTTCCAGTACCTATACAGAACTAAGTATTTATCTGCGAGAATGTCCACACAATACTTACCAGGAGGACCTTGAACTACAGCAAGAGACTTCGTTAGAATTCTTTGGCATGCATTCAGCTGTGAATTATCCATTGTTGAGCTTTGGACTTGGGGTAAATTGTTTTCTAGAATATTGAAGTTCTGAAGAGATTCAAGTTCATCTAACCCCACATTAGAGCAAAGCGACGTAATGTCCACGTATGGATTTTCTTGCAGATAGGCAGGAGCTGGAATATCGTTATCTAGAGCAACGATGTGCTTTTGTAGAGAGAATTCTTCCATTGCGACATCTTGAATTCCCATCAGAACGTGTCGGTAAGCCTCAAAGTAACCGGATCGTGCCTCGATCATAATGTAAGCTACGAATAAATTAGGGATTTGAAGGTCAACGAGTATCCAGAAACTTACACTCTGCAGGGTCCAGGACAGCCGATTCTTCTTCCCCCCAGAATAGGTCCACTTTAGGAGGATTTTGATCCAAACCCCCTTCCAAAGGACGAGCTACACTTGAATTAGCTCAATGGTTAATACTTTTTTGCAGCGAAATTTACAGACCTGCAACTATTGCAACTTTGCAAATGCTCGAGAACATATCCCGTTCTGTAGATATAGCAACTAATGTGCCCTGCTGCAGTCTCTTGGACTGTTCCCAGCGAATATTTACTCCCGATCGTTCGGTGGAGAACGTTACTCGGAAAGCAACGCCAGTCACTGCCAGTATTAAGCCGGTGAAGTGAACTTTGGAGTAGATGTAAGTCTCCTTATCTTCGTTCATTTCAGGATGCGCCCTAAAACTTGCAACGCAGTTCCGAAGAGCATGGATTGAATCTTCTCGTAGAGCTAAATAGTGAAACTTCAGAAACTCCTCAGTTGATGGCCATGGTCCTTGTATATTGTTGGAAGGTAAGGTCTAGAAGATGAGTGAGTCAGCAGCTAATTTGGTTAGGACAGTATATAAGAGTTGAGTTAATAGCTCGCATGGTGTGTGCTCGCGTCTCGCTCTTTTCTTTCTTTACCAGAGGGTTTACATACGGGTCCATTGTAGGTAGCTTCCTTCTGATAGTCGTTCCAGTACTCGCTTGCTTCTGGCTTTTTAGAGCTTGGGGGAAGAAT
>Ga0247734_1001726_pt1 | contig 16020 bp, 10 predicted proteins | sample UWRJL103311B2_FD_180933 | JGI IMG/M metagenome (GOLD analysis project Ga0247734, IMG submission 180933) | Plant litter microbial communities from Arlington Agricultural Research Station in Wisconsin, United States - UWRJ-L103-311B-2 | ecosystem: Environmental > Terrestrial > Plant litter >... | reverse complement strand
AATCCTTTGGGTGCTCAGCCACTGGGTGGGAGAGGAGCAGACGGTACAACTAGTTTAACTGAGGATAAGCATCACAACCAACATGGCAAGTTTGGTAACACTGGTACTGCTGGGACACACGGTACGCATAGCGAGACAGAACATAATGGTACTCTCAAGAAGCCAAGTTTGATGGACAAACTCAACCCAAAAGTCGATGCCAATGGGGATGGAAAAGCTGGATTCATGAAGTGAATTACATATCAATAAAGGTATCAGAGGCAACATATAAAAACATGTAAGAGTATTGTAGCAACAAGAATAAAGAATTATTTTTTAATTAATTGTCGGATGAGGTTCTTTGGGTGAAATGTTCCATTGCTACTTCCGACCAACTCAATTGGTATTCACAATGAATCATACCGTACAGAACTATTTACGACTTTCATTTTATTAATACCACGTTCACAACAAGCTTCAAAATGTGGTCTCCAATCCCCTGTAATCCCAAAAAAGTAAAAGTTTATTCGTTTAGCGGTTTGTTCGGAGGCACCTACCGTACCAGCCTCAAAATGAAGAATAGGATGAAATATGTCTTAAAGAGTAGACTTCTAAGACATACTAAGATACTGTTATCGGCACAAAGTCCTCTAGATGCTTCTTGCTCCACCAGTGAAATTTCACACCTAGAAAGTATACCAACACAAACAAGAGCACAATCATAGCAATGATGCATAGGGCAATAGTGATCGCTCGAGTCTTGATCCGATTTTCTGTTCTAGATCGTTGCGGGTACGCTTCAATATCTGTTGGATCATTGGTTTGGTGCTTGGTTGCAGTAGTGAGCTTTGACCAAAGTTTCTTGGTTAACGATTTCGACTCCTCTGCTTCCCGGCTATCAAGGGATTGAGTAGGCTCGATTGGTTCGTGTTCAGTATGCACCTGTTTCCTATAAAATCTAGCTTTTACCAACTCCGCTGTGGATAGTTTGCTTGAACTTCCATTCTTAACATCTGGTGCGGGATTTTCCAAGGGCCAGTTGGTCGGGGTTCGAAGCTGGGACGAGAAGACAGGGTCTAGCTGAGCAGTAGACGGCCCCTGCAGCGAGATATCGACCATTTCATGATCATGTAACATATTCGATTTGTCTTTTGAGTTTTGAAAGACTGGAGCAGAGCTTGAAGCGTGGACACCTCCATAATGACCTATGCGGATGATTGGCTTTCGAGGCGTTGGACTTCTTCCCCGCGGCCGTTCCTGAAGCTCGATTGGTTCTTGATTCGCATTTCCTGTTAAATTTCTCAAGTTAGGCATCGAGTAGGGGTTAACTTCCTCACCATACTTTTTGCCATAGTCTTCGTACTTTGTTGCCATCGTAAATGGGTTTGCTTATTACCATAGAAGAAATTCAAGCAATTGGCGTCTGTGTAGTAGTGGGTGTGGTGGTTTGAGGGAAATATAGAGATTCTAATACACTGTTCACATGCTCTGTTAAGGTTTTCTTGTTCGGACAACCTTGATACGTCGATAGAATGTGCTAAATACAGGATTCCTACCTTTGTATGTAAGAACAAAGAAATTGAACAAAGAAATTGAACAAAGTAACCGAACAATATTGCTATTGTCATCCATGGAGAATTCACCCGGCTACAAGGATTGAGAGGCACTTGAAACTAGTGACTCAGAAGTAGTCAGTAGCATATCTAGTCCCTCACCTGTTGTCGACATAATTACCCAACAGTTATCGTGGTATTGCGCTAAAAGAAATCGGGACCCATGACTTCTAACTTAATGAACAAGTGAGTTACAGGTTTCGTCTCGCTGCTCTAAGTAACGTTGGGTTCTATCTAGGCTTGGCAAAGGAAAAAGTAACTGAACGCTTCCGTGGATTTATGCGTTGCGTAAATCCATGATTTGTTAATTCTGAGACAGCAAGGAGTGAGCGAAGCACATCAATAACACGGCGCTGGTAGGAGCGTTATCACGTGGCTTAGTGATGACAACGGCGGTGATGATGATGTCGATGACTTAATTTGTACTGTACTAACAAAATACGTGGTGGGATAAATTCTTTATGTCGCGCGGGAATTTTCAGCAGTTTTGTAGGCATTAGTCCATCCATCGTGGTGACTCGATGCGACGGATCATGCCTTCGTAAGCAGCAGTCTTTTGCGTAAAGATAGAGGGAAAAAGCGTAGTAATTATGTAGTAAAAATGTATGTAGGAAACTTACGCGCTAAACTGACAGCTAATGCTGCCTTGCCATTGTTTACCCCCACAGCAGGGTTTCTGTTGGAAGGCTATACGCGTATCTACTTTTGATATTTCATAGGAGTTGAAGTCTTGGGAATAAAGTAACTAGTTATTTGGGACGTCGTATCTTCCTTTTCACGTCGGAAGGAGTTGGCGATGGCTGCATCTCGGTATTGCGGAGAGGCTGTGAATCTCTTGGCTGCTTAGCCAATCTCGTGGTCAGTGACAATCGGCCCAGGGGGCAATATGTTTGTCACATTATTTGCGATGTATTGTTATATTTTACATGTTTGTTGTTTGTGAAAGGATGTATTTAACAAATTGGATTCTTGGGCGAGTTTTGTATTAGGTTTGAAAGGTATCTATCTGGCGCGCTTCGTTCCCCTAAACCCTCTCAACGAGATGGACGACGCACGAAACAGGATATGAATTATTAAGCAATAGTTCGTAGAGTGCGTCTTCCTCCTCAACCTCTACACGTGGACCTGCACACGTGGAATCTTAAATGTCAATAGAGTTATGATGGGCGAAATTAGGAGTGGGATGCTTCCTTCATACCAAGCTTCATCCGAGAAAGTTTATTGACAACATTCCTAGGGGTCCGCAATAGTCGGCTCTGGTGTATATCGCAAGGCTATCGTATTATGGGAGCCAATTACAGTGGTCATCTCGTCTTTCTTCCAACCAAAGGATGGGACGTTTCTTACCAATAGGGAGTTGCAAGGAGTGATAAAGTGCTGACGGCCCCGCCATTCCTTGAGTTTTGTTGGTGCGTGCGAGTTCAGCCTCATCGCCACATCCCATCTTCATCACCAGCCTCAAAAGCAGATCCTTTACAACCCAACACAAGGCTGTAGCTATGGCTCCGACGAAATATCCATCTGAAAAGTGAAGTAACCTAACTAACTGTAAGTTAGATAAATAGGGAGTCCTTTCCCACTTTCATAACAGTATCTTTCAGTCATACACCAGCATCTCCTTTAGTCATTTTCCTTCAATCGACCTTTTTTCCTTCCCCGTTGTCTTTCCTAAAATCTATTTCTTTTTTGTCCCACAGTTAACAGGGGGAAAAATCAATATTATGTATTACACATCTACAATTCTGAGCGTTGCTGCTCTCACCTCGGTAGCATTGGGTGCTCTGGAGGGCAAAGATTTCCGTATCATGCCACTTGGAGGTGAGTTTTAAATATATTTCACTTCAGGCTTGACTAATTTTGATACACAGCTTCTATTACCCATGGATCTGGAAGCAGTACCGGAAATGGATACCGTCTTGACCTTTACAACAAGCTCAAGAAGGGAAACACCACAGTAGACTTTATCGGTTCACAAAAGTCTGGCAACATGACACATAACCGCAACGAGGGACACCCTGGAGCTATTATCTCACAAATGCTTGGTTTCTCCAAGGACTCTATTAAAGAAAATCCCAATGTCATTCTCCTGTTTGTTGGCAGCAACAATATGAACAAGGACACGGATGCCACCAACGCACCAGCCGACATGGGAAAGACGCTTGATGGACTGTTCAAAGCAGCCCCAGATGCAGCAATCCTTGTGTCCTCATTAACCACATCTAAGGACGCGGCAGCTGCCAAGCGCATCGAGCAATACGCCAAATCTCTTGCCCCGGTTGTGAAGACGCGTGCTGATGCAGGCAGGCATGTGCAACTCATTGACATGACCAAACTCTTGGACACCAAGACAGATTTCAAGGATGGCCTACACCCCAACGACGCGGGATTCAAAAAAATTGCCGACTCTTGGTACAAGGGTCTCGAGGAGGTTGAGAAAAAGGGCTGGATCAAGGACCCCGTCGGAAAAGGCAAGACTAGTACCAAGACTGAAAAGACCAAGACACACGATGAGAGCCAGAGCGAGAGCGAAAAGGAGAGCCACGACAAATCCAAGAAGGTCAATGCTGATGGAAGCAAGGTAGAGACAAACAAAGATCAAGAGAGCAGCAAGAATGCCGCTGCCGAGTCCGATAGAGCTACCGAGAATACCACGACAAAAGGGCCAGATGGAACAAAAACTTCCAACTCCGCCACAGCCCATGATGAATCCAACTCAGCAAGCCAGAAGGAAAGCAACGAGAAGACGGTGAAGACCGGGGCTAATGGTTCGAAGGAAATATCTACTAAGACCGCGGAGGAACAGAAAGCCGCAGAGGAAGAGGCTAACTCGAAAAAGAACAATACCAACATTGTTAACGCAGACGGAAGCACCTCTTCTTCCTCCAGCTCCAGCGATGATTCTTCCAACTCCTCTAGTGAGTCTTCAAGTACCACCGAGAGCACACAGACCTTTAGCAAGCGAAGTGCTAAGTTCCGTCTTTTGAAGTAATGGGGTATTTCATTCTACGGGTGAAATGAAAAATGATAGGTCAGAATTGCATTTTCGAGCGTTGATTTTTCAGCATAGCATAGCGTAGCATAGCATAGCGTGGCATCTTCTTTGGAGTTTGGGCATTTTTAGAGAAAACGGGAATGGGTATAGCATTTAGAGCATTAAAGTACTCTCTTGTCGATATAGCATTTTATATCTTATTAACCTTGCACCTGTCCCTTTTTCCTTCTTCCTTCTCCTTGTGAATCACCACGAGCTACATAAAGAAATAAGGTAGCTTGATATTCTTACTTTCTTCCGACACTTCTGTATAGGCTACTAAATTTGAATACTGACAGATAGGTTCAGTGATCTCCAACTAGGGTGATCTTTCCATCGTCACTTTGGATCAAGTGAACGTAGTTTTATTTTTTCCACGGAGTTAGCTAACATTACGTTATTATTGTCTACATAATGGATGAAAGAATTATAAAGTGAGAATCCTATTGTAATATAAAAACAAAATTTTGTTTAAGCTAATGTTTTTTGTGAGCTCCCTCGCCCAGTGGGTTTGAACAAAAGAGTTGTATTGAATTTAGAACAATCAACCAAAGGCCGCCATTATGGTATCCTTACTCTCTTTTATTATGAGTAATGTATATAGGGGCATGGTAATACATGGTCTACTATTCCTGAACCGAACAAAAGAAATGGTCTCGTCACCTCTACCAACACAGGTAGTTGGCGTCCCAGGACCACAAGATTGTGTGCTTTGGGAACTTTTTACGCCCATTATGGTTTTTTATAAGTGTCATGAAATCATCCTTACCTATTTGATGATGGAACTGGTTTGGGGAGCTGCTTGTCTCAGGTCCTAGAGAAAAAACAAAAGTTCACTCGTGCGTTATCTCTAAAATTCGAAGATGTAGGACAATATACAGAGAAATGCTTGTTGACCACAACACAATATCGTATTAAACTAGATACATGCGACTGGTGTAGAGGCTACGCCTGTCGATACTGCAATGAAAACATTCCACTTCATGACATCCGATCCGACTTTGAAACCCACAGCTTGGCCGAAATTGTCATACAGGACGGCAGGAAGCCATTCGAGGAGCTTGTCCTGATGCAATATCAGGCCCATCATAATGAGCGGAGGCTCAAGTGATTGCAGAGCTTCGCTAAGCATCAACTACAATAAGTTTGTGATAATTTCTCAGAAGAAGAACGGGAAGATTCTATGATCCAGCAGGTGAATATTATGAGGTTGTGACACTCACAGATGACCTAGCTTCAATGGATGGTATAGAAGATGACGACTGCTATGTATGTCGGCTGCCTTTCAAGGTAGCTCGAGTGGGTCTTTGTAAGTGGAATTACCCTAGCTGTCCACACTGTTTCCATCATGAGTGTATTAACCCGTGGATCGAACGATTCAAAGGTATATTTGAGCCCTATAACACTTTGTGTGGGATGTTTTAGGGGACCAAAGCTCATAGCTCGAATTTATGTGAGTATTGCGCCGAACGAGACATTTAGGCCAGAATAAGTTCTAATTAAGAATCGTTTGGCTAGCATGGGTAGTTTTCCCTTCTGGGTATCATTCTACCAAACCATTAGCCGAGCACGAGTGTAGTGGCTACGTATGAGGCCAGTTAGCTTTTGCGCATTAAAAATTGTTACCAATAAGAATTGTTTCCATTTCTCCTAGCCCCTCTTGGAAAGCCCCTCCCGAATGATAGCTTTCGATTGACTCGCGAGGGGTGATAAGCTAGTCAGGTGACTTGTATTCTACTGTGCAATCGTGACGACACATCCTTTACAGTGGAACCTTTACAAGATTTGCTACAGAAATACCAAGAAAGTAAAAACCAACTTAATAACATGACAACGCAGCTAGTACCCACTTGGTACCTGCAGCAGTAGTAGGATACAGAGTTGAATTTCTGAGTTGTGGGTAATATATTCTCATTCACATAACATAATTATCTTGTATTTAATTTTACTATATCAGAGATTCAGTATTCTATCCACGTTCATTACTCTTATGTTCTAGTTCTACCTGAGAATTTTACTACTGTTTTGATGTATGAGTTGTGTGATTTTAGCTGTCGTGACGCGTCTCTATCCGGTACACTCGCTCTGAACTCTATACCGACCTTATTCCTGGGCACTTATTTTTCTTTATCTTTGACTACTAGTTTATTGCAATTATTCAGTAGCGAGGGGCCTGTGACGCAATATGAGACGCCGTGTGTCTTAGCAGTTGGAAATGTTGTGATATAAGAACACTGCTCCAAGGCATCGAATTTGACTATTCAAAACCCAACTTCCACTACCCTTTCTCAATATGCAACTCGTTTCTATCCTGACCGCCGTGTCTACAGCAACTCTCGTAGTTGCTGCCCCAGCTATATTGCCAAGAGCATCGGATGTCAATCCTTTTCTCAACAAGCAGTACTTTGCAAACAGTGGTTACGCTGCGAAGCTTGACCAAACTATCGCAGCATTTCGATCAAAAAGTGATAGCCTCAACGCTGCGCGAGCACTCACTGTCAAGAGCATTGGTACATTTGTCTGGGTAAGAAATACAGAACCATTTCCTATACCTTCAAAATATTTTTTATAGATGATTGTGAGGTTCATATCTGACTTATGACAGATAACAAGCAGATCTGCAATTGCCGACATAAAAACTACAGTCGCCGAAGCGCGATCTGTGCAAAAGAAAACTGGTAAACCGCAAATCGTCCAATTAGTGCTGTACAACCTGCCTAATCGAGATTGCTCTGGAGGAGAATCAGGTGGAGAATTCGAGTTAGCCGACAACGGGTTGGAATTGTATAAGACGGAGTTCATTGATCCATACGCAGCGGCTCTTGCTGCTGCACCAGATCTCACATTTGCTGTTATCTTGGAGCCAGATTCCCTTGCGAACTTAATTACCAGCCAAGATGTGCCTTATTGCAAATCCGCAAGCCAAGGATATGAAGAGGGTATTGCCTACGCAATTGCAAAGCTTCAGATGTCCAATGTAGCTCTTTACTTGGATGCTGCAAACGGTGGATGGTTGGGCTGGGATCAAAATCTCGAGCCAGGTGAGTTATGGTCTTCTCTCCTGGCGGCCACATGATCAATTTACTAATGATTTACAGCTGCTGTTGAGTTTGCCAAAGTTATCAACCTCGCTCAAAACTTTGCCTTGTCAGGTGCTGTAGCACCAAAGATCCGTGGCTTTTCAACCGGTGTCTCAAACTTCAATCCTTACATCGCTAATCCGCGGGCAACCTATACTGAATGGAGCAACTCCTATGATGAATTGAACTACGCCAAAAGTCTGGCTCCATATCTAACGCAAAACTCTCTGCCTGCCCATTTCATTATTGATCAAAGTCGCTCGGGTTTACAAAACACGAGAGAAACATGGGGGGAATGGTGCAATGTTAAGGCTGGATTTGGAATTTTACCTACAACAAAAACGAATAGTATTCTAGTTGATAGCATTGTATGGGCGAAGCCTGGAGGAGAGTCTGATGGTCAATGTGGACCGTTGGCGCAGGGAAAGGCGGCGCCAATCGCCGGTGCTTGGTTTGAAGAATACGTTGAGGATTTGATCACCAACGCAGTTCCTTCTTTGAAGCCAACGTATAATTAGAAAGACGGAGCTCCATTTCAAGATTGGAGGTATATAATATTAGAACCGGAGGATGTTTAGAGGGTCACGGTTTGATTGTATGATTGTATGATAGTGTATATAGGATACAAAAGTCAAAGTATAATTAGAAAGTAGCTTTAGTTAATCGGAGTGGTAGATAGTGTATATACTATATATTTAAACAGCCTACATCTACGTTCGAACAATTTCTAGTGCGAGATGCGAGACGACTAACACCCATTATAAATTGTTTATGTGCGTCGTACGAATAGTTTCCCATCATTTTTACTTGCTTCTTCCCTTTCCCTTACTTCCTACTAGTACGTAGTGTTACATCTTTGGGCCTGACCTGACAATATTGTAATACCACAAATTTGTAACAATATACTCTCAGGCTATAATATCCTTGTAAGAGACAGCTCATAGAGAAATGCTAGGAAAGAAGGCTTTTATAATATAATAAAGTATATTTTTGCAAAAACCGATATTACTGTTGTTGTGATCTATCCAGAAGAAAAATTGAAAGAATACAAGAACTATAATAGAGTATATATGAACTATGAGAAGACTACCAACAAATCATGCGACTGGAACTTTGGTGCAATATCAATGGTTAGATCAATGGTCATATTTAGGATGCCGTACAATTGGTAGTTGGAGTAGAATGGGAAGGCAAGTTTCAGTGGGTAATCATCTTCTCATTATCATTATACATGGCTAATATTAACAGTCTATTAATAACCAGTTTAACCACGACTTATACCACAACAACATCACTGGTGACCTTAAAGTCCCGGCTGCTGAAGCCAACACTGACACCGAAGCTTCCCTCAGGAATAAGCCACTCCTGACTCATCGTATCCCAAGCACTGAGATCACGTCTCATAATTGAAAAGGTAACAGTCTTGCTCGCACCGGCCTCTAAATACACCTTCTCGAAACCTCTCAACTGCTGTGGTGGAGTACCTGCAGGCGCCGACTCCGGATAAGAGAGATACAGCTGTGGAACAGTAGCGCCATACACAGCACCAGTGTTGGTCAACCTGACGGAGACTTCATAAAGCGATTCCCAAAGAGCAGGGTTACCGCCTGGAACTGTTGCTTGGGCAGGTGGGGCGGCACTGACTGTACTGTTGTCAACCTTTTGGATCTTGATGTCTTTGAGTGCGAATGTTGAGTATGAGAGACCGAAGCCAAATTCGTACAGAACGCTCATGTTCATGGCATCAAAGTAGCGGTAATCGATCTCGAGCTTCTCGTCAAAGTTTACTTGCCAATCGTAAGCACCCGTAGTGTTGACTGCCGTGATTGGGAGCCCATTGTAGTCGCTAGTGTTGTGAGCGATGGTGTATGGTAGCTTTCCTGAAGGATTGACGGCACCATAGAGAACGTCTACGATACTGTTGCCGGATTCTTGACCTGAGTAGTGGGCCGCGAGGATGGCAGTGACATTGGGGTGGTTTGCGAATGGAAGATTGTTAATTCCAGAGGAGTGAGTAACAACGACAGTGTTGCTGCACCAAGATGCTACACTTTCGACCACTTCATTGGCATGCCAGTCGAGATCGAGAGTGTGGCGATCTGCAGCTTCTTCGGCCCACGCTTTCAAGAAAACGAGGCACACATCTGGCTCACTCGGAATTGCTAGGGTAGAAATATGGCTCTTAGCGATAAGTGTATTGTTAAGCCACTGCTGGAGTACTGAGCCATCCTTTCTGGCTTGAACTTTGATTGCATCGAGGGGTGTGACAATGTAAGTAGCTCGGCCAGTACCAGAACCTCCTCCAGCCGCAAGTGTGCCGTATTCAAAATTCTGTTGATTGAGAAGACCCTGGGTATCATCACCTGCATCGTTACCGAAAACTGCAATTGACTTCGGTGCCTTCAGAGGAAGAGAGGCATTGGTGTTCTTTAGTAGGACGGTAGAGGAGGCCGCATGTTTACGGATAGTCTCGGCGTGATTGCCTCTAACATCAATACTCCGCTCGCTACCTAAGATTGGTGACCAGTCGTTGAACCAAGTTGCTTTTGGGGAGAAGGTATTCAGATCAGCTGAGGACGGGTCGACCTTGGGGAAGTCCTTGTCTTGATCTAGGAAATAGTATGGAGTCATAATTCGAATAACCATATCGTCTAGTCGAGTCACCTCAAGACTGCCATTGTTGACACCGTTGGTCAAATTACCACCAAAGTAGGATGGAAGACCAAATGTTACACCATAGATTCCCAACCCACCTGGCATATTCATGTCGAGGCCAGACTCAACAGACGCAATTCCAGAATGGGTTCCTCCCCAATCAGACATTACGTAACCTTGGAATCCAAGTTCGCCCTTCAAGTAGCCATTGAGAGCTTTTGAATTCTCGCATGCGTAAGTGCCATTAATTCGGTTGTAACTGCACATGACACTTGCAACACCAGCCCGAACAGCATTGGCAAATGGCCACATGTAAAGCTCATGCATCGTTCTATCATCGAGGTTTGCGGAGATAGACTCCTGAACAATGGATCCATTCACGTAGGTTGGGTTACGTTGCGTTTCCTGGGAGTGTTAATTTGCGTTCATTTAAAGGGATATGTTGTGATTTCTTACCTGCTCATTGGCAACCCAGTGCTTTGCACAAGCCTGGACACCGTTGCTCTGCATTCCAAGGATAGTCTCCTCCATGGCGACACCGGTGAGATAAGGATCGGGGGAGAATCCTTCCCAGTTACGGCCAGCATAGGCTCCTCGTCCTAAAGGACCTGCAACGGGGCTGAAGCAATTGGTTAGCTACAGATTCCTGAATATACAGAGAACACAAGAGGAAGCATCTTACCTAAGTGCAACATGAGCACCCTTTCCTCTGAACTCGGCTCCCATCATTTCTCCGCGCTCATACATTAAAGATTTGTCGAAGGATGCAGCAGTGGTAACACCAGCTTGGAAGAGACTTGCAAGATCTACAGTGCGGATGGCCAATGGACCGTCCTGAAGACAGAGCCCAGAAAATCCAAGGCGTGGAATTGGAAGAATGTTGCCTACGCATGGTCCAGGTTTACCAGTGACCATGTCAGACTTTTCTTCAAGAGTCAACTTTGACACAAAGTCTTTAGCCTTGACCAAGGCATCCTCCCAGCCGCCGGTGCCGGTGGCATTGGCTGTGATTCAAATCAGTATTGTTGGCTAGAGTTGACTGCGTAGGAGTAGGCTTACGGGAGGGGTACACCGGAGGAACAAAACCATATGGGCCGAGGATCGTTGTATTCAATGGCTGAACAATGGCGGCGGCCGGTGCGAGTAGCACGGCTAAGGACAAGAAGGAGGATAACATGTTCTTGCGGGATCAGAATGCTGTCAAGACTGAAACTGATTTCCTACGGTAAGCTTAATAGCGAGGCTATGAGCCTTGCTTTATACTTTCGTAGACGGCCGCCATGGACCTTCCCACGATCCCCCATCTCCCCATCTCCCCATCTCGGGGAACAATATTGACAACATGGGGGATGTAGTCCGACAATCAACGTAAAGTCCCCTAGAGTCGGGCCGTAGAAGTTGCGTTAAGGAAAGCTACCCTGTTTCCAACGGTTCGGATGGGGAGAAGAGGAGAGAAATCTTCATCAACAGATCTCTTGATTCGCTGCAAAGGAAATACATAGGTTGATCTTGCCAGGTTCCCCGAAGTTCTACCGGACATGTCGTGTGTGGCACTGGATACCCCGCGAAAGTAGCTAACGTTCACCCATGGACAGTGGAGAGATGCGGAGATCTGATGGAGAAATGGACAAGAATGGGGCTCGCCAAGGTCAGGTGACGGGGGAGGTTACTGGGGAAAGCCATTCTGGAAAAGGGCCGACACCGCCATTAAGCTACTGCGCTAGTGGCAGGCTAACCGCATAGCATCTTCCCTCAGTCCCTTATGCCCTTAGTGTATATGCGGTATTTGGCGGAAATGTAACGCTTTTTTCATCCATGGAATTGCCGACGGGCACGCCGAGGTCATGGAACTGTACTGTAGGTATAGAGGTATACATGCAATGCAAGCAGGGACTATTCTATCTATACCTTTCTATACGGTATGTATGTATGTATATATGTATGTATATACTATATAGTACTTTGTAACAAACGACGCAAGTATTTTACAGTAAAGAGTAAATAAAGTATAGAACTGTATTTTGCATGTGGATCTTGGTTCGGCTTGGATCCCCACTGGGGAAGATCCCTTACCGAATGCTAGAATATAAAGCTCGTCATCAATAACATTAATCATATCCGTCTAAGCAGTGCAGTGCCCCGAGAGTCCGGAGTCTGTTGAAAAGAAATGGCCGGCCGACGCTCTACGTTGTATGTATCCATCATTATTATTGTAGTGTCAATTTATTAAGTGGAGTGACAGCTGGTTCCTGACTCGCCACGTTTGCTTTCCTTCAATTTCGGTTGGGAAATGACTCGGCATCCTGCACTCTGACCATGGGGAATAACAGCCACAGCGGATACTACCGCCGTCCTTCGACATTTTCTCCCCAACTATTTGTTAGTAAGTTAAGTCGGGTTTCGATGTTCAAGTCGGAATAGTGCATATGAGATTCACCAGGCGAGCAAGCTGATTGATGATTGATGATGGAAAAACTTGGATTAAATTAAGTACGGGGGGATTATCTTCTGCGTTTTTTCTACCCCAGCGGTGACATTTTAGTCAATTACATACATGCATTGCCTTAAATGGGGCTTCGTCATGTGATGGCAACCCACCTGTAGCTTGGCTGTGTCTAGAAAGAATGGCGTGGTGGTTAAGAGACGCATAATATAAAGAAATTGCAGTTTCCTTAGCGATTATAATTAATATAAATATGGTTTTTCTTGAATGGCGGAGACTAGTAGGAGGTGGGATTGTATGTGATTATAGTTGTGGTAATGACCTTGAATTTATAGAACTTTAGTTGGTTAGGGTTTTCTAGGTTATTAGTAACTCAAAATTGACCGTACTGTACAACTACAAGCGAACTCTTTCCCAGCGTGGCTTGTAAAGTCTAGGAAATTTGAAAAGTTACCGTAAAAAGTATTTTGCAAGATAGACATTGATAATTCCTAATATCAAGGCGAGGGCAACTAACTCAACTTAACAAACGCTCTACCAGCCAAATTAAATATTTAGTGTACGTTATGTCAGGGTTCAAGTAACATGATAGTTTGTTATCAGAAAGCAGGCAAAAATGGGTGAACTGAGGTTAGTTTGTTAATTCATCGCTGTTTGGCGGACGATCTAGTTCAATTTGTGATTTTCTACCTCAAAAGATCCAAACGTCTGGTCGACTTTTACTTATAGAAATTTACTAAAACACACTACGCGGGCTGATTGATTAAAAGGGCTCGGTGCCTGCGCATATATTCTAATGTTTGACTTCATCAAGAGGGATGCTAGTAGATATAACTAGTACTGAAAGCATATTGGCATAATATTAGCATGCCAGACAGTGTAATACAGCAAAATCGAGATTAGGAGTTGTAAATTGGGCTTATATTATACTTATAATAGTAATTAAGTTCTTTAGTCTGATCATAATGAAGATATTACAGTCTAAAGGCTATTTTCTTCACGAATCTCATGCTTCAGAGCTACCAATCTTTTTTATGTCGGTTGGGTAAGCAGTCTGAACTCAATTATATTCTACATTTTGTTTAATCCGAACGTCTGATTACTCAAATACTCAGATATCAAAGAGTATCAATAAACTACAATTACATCAAGTGACGGTAAAGAGTGGTAAAGCATTTCGCATCTTCTTCGTTATCTTAAATACTGTCATCTTTCTACAACATTTTAGGAATATTCAGTAACGTGAGGCAATAATAAGAGCTATATATGTCACTTAGGAAATAGGGATTAGAGAATAGGTTTGAGCGAAGTCAGTACACGAGATCAAGTATACAGACGCTTGTATTAGAAGAAAACAAGATAGCTAGCTATTGAGGAGATAATGGCCAGTGCCAAGTATTGCCTGAGGCTGAAGGTCTGGTGCGAGCTAATAAGATCGCTTAAGATAAGCTCATCTGGACCGAGGCGTGTTTTTTGTTGACAGATGTTTCTGCGTAAGACTGTAACAACTTTTATTAGGTTGATATATGACAATGTATAAGATCTCAACTGCGTGTTTTATAATCGTATCAGCCACCCAAATCTATTATTTTATAGCCATCATCACCGTCCCGGTAACAAACCTCTTAGAACTACAACACCTTCTTGTACGACTGCCCACCGAACACCCTCTAAAGCTTTCGCAATAGTGTTTGGCAGATCACCTATGCGATACCTTCCCCTGATCCTCCACAGGTCTTCAGCCTTCGCTCGAGTGATTGCACTAATTAAAGCGTTCATTTCTGCTTTCGCATCCCAATCTGCGTCTTCATCGTTGGCACTATCACCAGTGTCCCCTGGATGAGGGATCTTTTGATTTTCAGGCGCGCCAGTTATAAACGCCCAGCAGGTTATTGTGGCGATATACAGACACAAAGGATAATGAAAGGCATCACCGGCGTCCCAATTCCGAAGCTTGGTAATACCATCTCGGATTAGAAATGCGGCATGGGAGACTGCGACAGCACCATCCATGCTAGTTGATGCTGCCCATGTATTAATTTGCTGTGTAGCACGCGCATGCCCAGCTGGTGCAATACAACGCCCCAAAATGTGTCTCGCCCCAGCATAGATTTGAAGATCTGTAAGCGAAGTGTAAAGTGCAATCAGAGCTACGTGATACACAGCTAGTGTTGCTGTAGAACTTTTCTGAAATTCTGGGCTTTGATGCTCTGGGAGGTTAGAGAGAGTGGCTTTTGTGGAAGAGTCGAAATCCGTCTTCCATTTTTCGTATGCTTGAGTGATAAGGGATTTCCATGGTTTTGAGTGAAATAGGATGGGCCCCGATATCATTCGTTCACGTCTTTGCAGATCTAGAGCTGTTGCTAACAGACCATGGAGAATGATAAGGCGCGAGAAGCTATTGAGAAGGTGTGGAGTTTGGGAGGCAGGGTTGAAATGGGTTTTTAGGACACACAGATAGGACTGGGGACGAAAAGTGGACATTAGCGAGGCCCAGGACTCGGCGGTGTCGGCCTCCCATATTAGAGAATCCCAAGGGAGAGCGAGATGAATTTCAGTTGGACTCAGGGAAGGTGCCTCGGAAAATAGAAGAGAATGTTGGGTAGACCAAATGAAGGACAGAAAAGCAAGACTGCTATGATATCAGTTTTGAATATTGTATAGGGGGGAGATAAGGCGCACCGCCGACGCTGTTCACTGTGAATCTCATATCGCCATCGATACTCAAGATCGTGGGTTACATCGTATTTTGGGCTATCGGCCGAAAGTAATTCACTTTTGCGAAGGAGACTAGGCAATAATGTGAGTACTGCTCTAAAGCAATTAGGAATAAGTAAGGAGTATTTACTTGACTAATAAACCATGGAAAAGCTGTGACATCTCATACTGTAGCTGCCCTGCCCTCGACTTCCCAAAGCACTCCACCAAGAAGATAGTTTGCAGCATCCATAAGCAGGGCCGAGGATTAAATGAATGATAACTGAATATTTGTGCTCGCATTGTGTTGTGCAAACATATAGCAAACATATGGTCATCTTTCGTGCTGTAGGTAGCACCCAACTGAACAATTGCAAAGAGGAGCAATGGATCAACGGTCGCAGGGTCAAATGTGGATTGATGGAAAAGCGGGTAGGAGGCATTAAATCGCCGGAAAAAAAGATCCGAAAAGTGTTGTAGTGTTGCCGTAGAAAGTGAGGGATCATCAGGTGAGATTATGCT
>Ga0247734_1001725_pt1 | contig 16028 bp, 15 predicted proteins | sample UWRJL103311B2_FD_180933 | JGI IMG/M metagenome (GOLD analysis project Ga0247734, IMG submission 180933) | Plant litter microbial communities from Arlington Agricultural Research Station in Wisconsin, United States - UWRJ-L103-311B-2 | ecosystem: Environmental > Terrestrial > Plant litter >... | reverse complement strand
CACGACGATCGGCGCGCCCGAAGCGTCGACGGGGACCGCCGCGCTGCCACGCGGGGCGCAGTCGGCTACCGAGGCGGAGAGCATGTCGGGCGCGGGGAGCGGCTCGGCCAGCGTGTCGCCCTGGTCGAGGACCCAGCGGTAGACGCCTTTCTTCTGGCGCTTCCACACGGTCGTGTAATAGCCGGTCGCGCCGCCCGGCTGCTGCCACGCGCCCTTGGTGACGCCCACCGTTCCATCGCAACTCATCCACACTTGGAAGGGCTGCCACTGGACCGGCGCGGCCGGGTTCTTCTGCCGAGCGAGCCAGTCCTGCGCGCGGACCGCCTGCGGCTCGAACATCACCGCGTCCTCGTCCGAAAATTCGCGGAACGCGGTCCACTGGCCCTTTTCGCGGGCCATGCGGGCGAAGGCTATCTCGGTGGCGATCAGCACGCTGGGGTTGGCGGTGCCGGTGCCCGGCGGCAGTCCGCGCCGCTTGGCCTGCGCGGGCGAGACCGCCAGCGCTGCCAGCACGATCCCTGCTGCCAGGCGGTTCGTCAAAGCGTGCCCTCGTCGAAGGCGAGCCCCGCGTTGCGGTGCGCGGCGACGATCGTGTTGCGCAACAGCACGGCGATCGTCATCGGCCCCACCCCGCCCGGCACCGGCGTGATCGCGCCCGCGACCGCGCTGGCCGAGGCGAAGTCGACGTCTCCCACGAGCTTGGTCTTGCCTTCCTCGGCGCCGGGGACGCGGTTGATACCGACGTCGATCACGGTCGCGCCGGGCTTGAGCCAGTCGCCCTTGACCATTTCGGCGCGGCCCACCGCGGCGACGACGATGTCGGCGCGGCGCACCACATCGGGCAGGTCCTTCGTCCGGCTGTGCGCCACGGTGACGGTGCAGCTTTCGGCCAGCAACAGCTGCGCCATCGGCTTGCCGACGATGTTCGAGCGGCCGACGACGACCGCGTCGAGCCCGGACAGCGAGCCGAGCGTGTCCTTGAGCAGCATCACGCAGCCCAGTGGCGTGCAGGGCACGAAGCCCGGCAGCCCGGTGGCGAGCCGGCCGACGTTGACGACGTGGAAACCGTCGACGTCCTTGTCCGGGTTGATCGTGGCGATGACCTTAGCCTCGTCCATGTGCGCCGGCAGCGGCAGCTGGACGAGGATACCGTCGACCGCCGGGTCGGCGTTCAGCGCCGCGACGATGGCGAGCAGTTCGGCTTCGGTGGCGTCGGCGGGCAGCTTGTGTTCGAAACTTGCCATGCCGCAGGCCACGGTCTGTTTGCCCTTCGAGCGCACGTAGACCTGGCTGGCCGGGTCCTCGCCCACCAGCACCACTGCGAGGCCCGCCTTGCGGCCGGCCGCGGCTTCGAACGCCGCCGCCGCCGTGGCGACGCGGCCGCGCAGTGATTCGGCGAAGGCCTTGCCGTCGATGATGTCGGCCATCAGTAGTAGGCCCGCGCGAGGTTGGCGAAGATGATCTGCAGGATCGTCAGCCCGATGATGAGCACCATCGGCGAAAAGTCGATCGCGCCGGTGCTGGGCATGATGCGCCGGATCGGCTTGAGCATCGGTTCGAGGATCGCGTTCAGCGCGGTGTAGACCGCCGAGACGAACTGGTTGTGCATGTTGACCACGTTGAACGCTATCAGCAGGCTGAGCACGAACTGCACGACCACCACGAAGACGATGATGTTTATGAGGTAGTCGAGGATCTGGTAGATTGTGAGGAACAGCAACGCCGGCTCCTTTGGTGCGCATGAGGGTGGCGCAGGTGAACGCGTCCGAGCCGCGCTGATAGCCGAGCGGACGGGGCGGGGGCAAGGCTTGTGGATGGGGAGGTTTGAAGAAGGAGAAGCTCGCCCCGGCCCCTCCCGCGTGCGGGAGGGGGGAGGCAGGTCTCTCATTCCCCTCCCGCCTGCGGGAGGGGAATGAGGTGGGCCTTAACCCAAGTTACTGCGTAAGCGTCGAAGTCCGCTCGATCCGCCAGAACAACTGGCTGCCGCTCGCGCCCGGCACGTCGTTGACGCGGCGGATCACGATGGTGCCGCGCTTGGACGGGCGGCCGTCGCCGAAATCGACGACGATCGGTGCTTCGTAGTACAGCGAACCCGCCGCGCCCTCGACGTCGCCCTTGCCGACCGCGAGGCGCGGGTGCGCGCCGCCAAACTCGGCTTCGAGCTTCTGCGGGGTCATTTCGGCATCGAGGCTCCAGGCCTGCGCCGCAGCGGCCCAGTTGCCCACGCGCACCGCGCTGACGTAGTAGCGCAGCAGCCGTTCGGGATCGCGCCGCTCGGTCAGGGCGCCGGCGTCGAGGTCGTCGGTCACGACAGGCGAGGACGTGGCATCGTCGCCCGGCGTACCATCGGCCGCCGCGTCGGACTGCACGTCGGCGCTGGCGCTTTCGAGCACGGCCGGATCCTCGCCCGCCTTGCCGCAGGCGGAGAGCAGCAGGGCGCCGGAAAGCAGCAAGACAGGGGCAGCGGCGGTGATACGCATGTGGTCTAATCGGCCTTTCAGCTCGAGCGGTCCCCCCCAGGGAAGGTGGTCAGGCGGCGCGGATCAGCGTGCCCGCGCCTTCCTGCGTGAATATTTCCAGCAACATGGCATGCGAAACCCGCCCGTCAAGCACGACGGCCGCCTCGCATCCCGCCTCGACCGCGTGGATGCAGGTTTCCAGCTTGGGGATCATGCCGCCCGAGATCGTGCCGTCGGCCTTGAGCGCCTCAATCGCGGCAGGGGTCAGGTCGGTGAGCAATTGGCCCTGCTTGTCGAGCACGCCCGCCACGTCGGTCAGCAGGAACAGGCGCGAGGCGCCCAGCGCGGCGGCGATGGCGCCGGCCATGGTGTCGGCATTGACGTTGTACGTCTCGCCGTCGTGGCCCGAGGCGATCGGCGCGATCACCGGGATCATGCCCGCGGCCGAGATCGTCTCGATCACCGAGATGTCGATCGTCTCGGGCTCGCCGACGAAGCCGAGGTCGACCACTTGCTCGATCAGGCTGTCGGGGTCCTTGCGGGTGCGCTGAACCTTGCGCGCCGTGACCATGCCGCCGTCCTTGCCGGACACGCCCATCGCCTTGCCGCCCGCGCGCGCGATCCAGCCGACGATTTCCTTGTTGATCGCTCCGCACAAGACCATCTCGGCGACTTCGGCGGTGGCCTTGTCGGTGACGCGCAGGCCATCGACGAACCGGCTCTCGACGCCGACCTTCTTGAGCATCGCTCCGATCTGCGGTCCGCCGCCGTGGACGACCACGACGTTGATGCCCACCGCTTTCAGCAGCACCACGTCCTCCGCGAAGTCGACCGCCTTCTCAGGATCGCCCATCGCGTGGCCGCCGTACTTCACCACGAACGTGCGCCCGGCGTATCGCTGCATGTACGGCAGCGCGTCGACGAGGGTTTCGGCTTTGGCGAGGAGGGCGGTGTGATGCGGATTCGACATGGAACGCGCTTTACGCCGCTGCGCGCAATTTTGAACCCGCTTTTACGTGAATTTTCGGTGCAATCGTGCCGTTTGGCGCATCACGCGTCCAGCTTGCGGCCCAGCTTCACGAAGAACCAGATGAACGGCGGCACCATGATCGTCGACAGCACCAGCTTCGAGATGATCTGGCCTTCCATGATGTTCAGCAGCGGAACCCCGGTGCCGATGAACGAGATGGAGATGAACAGCACCGTGTCGATCACTTGCGAGAGCATGCTGGCGATCCACGCGCGCACCAGCAGCAGCCGACCCTTGCCCTCGGAAAGCCGCGAGAACAGGTAGACGTTGAGCGTCTGCGACACGCCATAGGAGATCAGCCCCGCGAACTGCATCCGCGCGCCCTGGCCCAGCAGGCGGGCGTAGGAGTCCTGATCGTGCCAGAACGCGGCGGGCGGCACGACGTGAATCACGAAGGTCAGCAGCAGCATCGAGACGATCAACGGAATGAACCCGAACCGCACCAGCCGGTTGGCGGTGGCGGTGCCGTGCAGCTCGGCGACCGCGCTCGACAGCACGACGAGCAGCAGGAACGCGAAGATCCCCGATTCCACCGCAAGATCGCCCAGCACCGGCCAGTGCCCGAGCGAGGCCAGCTTGGTCCCCAGCACCCCCGCCAGCACGACGAGCCCGCCGTACAGCAGCGCGAAAACGAACAGCGAGCGGGTGATGACGGGCTTGGGCGCGGATTTGTCCATCACCGCCCTGTAACGCGCAAAGCGCGGTTACACTAGGCGGCGGTGGACAAATTCCCGGCGGTGCGGGCACGGGTGCCGAAAGGACGAGCGCGCCGGCCCCCACCCGTTGCCCTCGCGCAGGCGAGGGGCCCGCCTTTTCCTTGTCTCTCACCCGACGCGACGGAAGCGGGATCCCCGCCTTCGCGGGGACGACGGGTTGTAGGGGAAGGGGGCTGGCAGCTTATGGCCGTCATTCTTAGGAGGTGCACATTACAAGCAGAATAAATCTACTTCTTCCTTAGTAGTTGCCTCTTGCGGGAAAGTAGCGATCGCATCCTGGATAAATCCGATTCAACCCGCGCTATCTCTTTTTCCCAATAAACCTCAGAATAAGAAAATCTTCCGCTGCAACGATAATGCACTGACTCAAGCATTATTTCCTGATTTTCATTGCTTGCGAAATCCCCGCCGAGCTTTTTGTATTCTCGCTCAAGATTTTTATAATCTCGAAAAATTTGTCCATTTTGATATTTACGGCCGGCGTCATTGCATTCGTAGTGCGTGAGTTGATGCAGCAACCATCCACCTCGGGCGCTATATACTATGCCGGAAAGTTCGCGGTCGACATCTGGCAGATCCATTGAGCGCGGATTTACAGACGTGGCTAGCGCCAGAAGTAACATGAGCATGAAGTTATTCTGCACCTCACAGAAGTTCGAATCTGTCCATTATCATGGTTTAGTTACGATTATTCCAGCGACTGCAAGGGAAGGAAACATGCCCTCCATTTCACCAGCACTCCAGCGAGCCCAGCCGCGCCGTTCGCCCGTCCGGATCACGGTATCTTAAGCAATCGCCCCTTAAACAACCGGCGGCATTTGGGCACGTTACGGGGCAGATCGCATGGTGAACGAGACGCAGCGACGCGCGGGTCTGCCGTTTCTGGTGTATCTCAACTTCGCGATTCTCCTGCCGACCGACGTGTTTCAGCAGGGGCTGTGGCGGCTGGCGTTGCTGTCGGCGTTCCTGCTGTATCTGCTGCGGTTTCTCGCCGGTTCGCGGGCGATAGAGGCGCTGGACGGGCTGCCGGAAACCGTGCGCGCATGGGCGCGGCTGGTGGTGTTCGGGGCGGTTCCGGCGGGCGTGCTGGTCGTCTCGCTGACCTCGCCCAACAAGGTGCGCATCTGGGAGGCGCTCGTCATCGTCGTGCTGGTCACCGCGCTGATCTGGCGGGACTGGTATGCCGGGCGAACGCGGCGGCCGATCGCGTGGTGGTTCGACTGGGCGCTGGTCGGCCTCGCGGTCTCGGTGCCGCTGCTTAACCTGGCGAGCGGGCTGCTGGTGCCCAAGCTGTCCGACGTCGCGACGACGACGGTGGATGCCGTCCATATCCTGCTCCAGGGGCACAACCCTTACGCCGCCTTCGGGCTCGATCCTTATGGCGCGATCAATGCGCATGATCCGGCTTTCGGCGGCTACAAGTACCTGCCGCTGATGATCGCGGTCTATCTGCCGTTCGTCGTGCCGTTGGGGGCGATGGGGGTGCTGTGGGCCAATGCCCTGCTGGTCGCCGCGCTGTGCGCCGTGGTCTGGGGGCTGACAGGTCGTGGCCCCGCAGGTGCGCGAGACATTCGACCGCTCGCCATTGCCGCTCTGCTGGCGACGCCGGAACTGGCCGAGACCACCCTGGCGATGGGGTACAACGACGTGGTGGGCACGCTGCTCGTGCTGGCGGCGTTCCTGGTGCGAGGGCGCTCGGCGCTATTGGCCGGGCTGCTGGTGGGATGCAGCGTGTCGATGAAGCTGATGCCGGGAATGGTCGCGGCGGCGATCGTGTTTCCGCCCGAGCGGTGGAAGGCCTATGTCGCCGGCGTCGCCATGGGATGCCTGCCGACCGCGCTGTTCCTGGCGTGGGACCCGGCGGCGCTGATCCGCAACATTCTGCTGTTCAACCTCGTGCGCTCTCCCGACCTCACCTCGTGGCGGATGGCCGCGCCGCACTGGCTGGGCAGCGTGGCGGCGGTGGGCGCGCTGGGCTTCTGGCTGGTCGCTTCGGCATGGCTGGCGCTGCGGTCCTGGCGCGGCAGGGCGGTCGCGCTGTTCGGTTGGGACGAGTTGCATACGCGCCTGATCCTGTTCGTGGTCGCGACGCTGCTGCTCATCATGAGCGGGTCGACCGCGCACGACGATTACATGATCTGGTGGATGCCGGCCGTGATCGTACTGTTCTGTGCGCAGCGGCGGCAGGTGCCGGGCTGACGGCAGGGCCGCGGCTTTCCTACATATGCCCTGGTGGCGTACCGTCCCCGGATGACCTGCGCCCTATCGCCTTCCGCCGCCGCCCGCATCGACGCCGACGCGTACCTGCGCCCGGTGCACGGTGACACGCCCAAGGTGACACTTCTGCCCCACAAGGTGACGCTTTTGGCGGGCAAGGCGACACTTTCCGCCCACAAGGTGACACTTTCGGGCCCAAACCGGCACTTTCCCCTCTGGATCGTGTAAACCGTGTAAACCCCCTGTCGCCTTATGTGTCACCTTGCGGCATCGCGCCGGTCTTCTCGGCGTGAGGGCGGTGAAAATGCGCTGGCCGTTCCGCACCCGCGCCACTAGGGTCATGCCCAAGTCACAAGCCAGTTAACCACCGTTCCTGCGGAGCAAAGCGCCGAGATGCATGTCGCCTACAGCCTGATCGGCATCGTTCTCATCATGGCGGTAGCCTTCCTGCTCTCGACCGACCGCAAGGCGATCCGCCTCAGGATCGTCGGCGCGGCGTTCGCGTTGCAGGCCGGGTTGGCGGCGCTGGTGCTCTACGTGCCGTTCGGCAACCGCATGCTGCTGGGCGCGGCGGGGGGCGTGGAAAGCCTGCTCGGCTATGCCCATGCCGGCGTGCAGTTCCTGTTCGGCCCGCTCGCCTCGCCCGAGATCGGCGGCACCAGCTTCGCGATCGCGGCGCTGCCGGTCATCATCTTCTTCGCCTCGCTGATATCGATCCTGTACTACCTGCGGATCATGCCGCTGGTGGTGCGCTGGATCGGCGGCGCGCTGGAAAAGCTGACCGGGATCAGCAAGGTCGAAAGCCTGTGCGCGGCCTCGAACATCTTCGTCGGGCAGAGCGAGGCGCCACTGGTGATCCGCCCGTACCTCGCCGCGCTGACGCCGTCGCAGCTGTTCTGCGTGATGACCGTCGGCCTGGCGGGCGTGGCGGGCACGATCCTGGCGGCCTACGCCTCGATGGGCATTCGCATCGACTACCTCGTCGCCGCCGCGTTCATGTCGGCGCCGGGCGGCATCTTCATGGCCAAGATGATAATGCCCGATCCGCGTCCGGGCCCGGCCGTGTCCGACCTCGAAGTGCACGAAGGCACGCAGCCGCCCGCAGGCGCCGCCGCGGCCGTGCTCAACCGCTCGGACGTGACTCACCTGCCGGGCGTCCACGTCGACGAGCCGGTCGCCGCCGAGCACGAGGAGGAAAAGCCCGCCAACATCATCATGGCCGCCTCGCAGGGCGCGCAGACCGGCGTGAAGCTGGCGGTGGCGGTGGGCGCGATGGTGCTGGCGTTCGTGGCGCTGATCGCGCTGGCCAACGGCTTCGTCGGCTGGGCGGCGGGCCTGTTCGGCCATCCCGAGATCACCCTGCAGGCACTGCTGGGCTACGTCTTCGCGCCGATCTTCTACCTGCTCGCCGCGCCCGACTGGAACCAGGCGCAAGTCGCCGGTGGGCTATTCGGCACCAAGATCGTGCTCAACGAATTCGTCTCGTTCATCGAACTGGGCAAGGATTCGGGGCTTTCCGCGCACACCGTCGCGGTGGTGACGTTCGCGCTGTGTGGTTTCGCCAACTTCTCGTCGATCGCGATCCAGATGGCGGTGACGGGCGGCCTCGCTCCCAACCAGCGCCCGGTGATCGCGCGCCTGGGCATCCGCGCGCTGGCGGCGGGCAGCTTGTCCAACCTGATGAGCGCGGCGCTGGCGGGACTGTTCCTGACGGTGACGTGAGCGCCATCTTGGTCGCTTGAACCACGCTTCGTCATCCCCGCGAAGGCGGGGATCCATCTGGTGATCGTGCGATTGGAGCCGTCATCAGTTGGGTTCCCGCCTTCGCGGGAATGACGAAGCGTGAAGTGGCAGGCACCGGAAGGGCGTTCAACGCCTCGGTTAACCCACTCCGTCGTCCTCGCGAAGGCGAGGACCCTGCTTGTTCTTTCATCCTCGCATATGCCGCCAGGTAAGCGGGGTCCTCGCCTTCGCGAGGACGACGGGGTGTTTTACGGGAGCTATGCTTGGCCCGCCGCTCTACTGCAGCGTCGCGCCTTCCTCGTCGCCGTCGCTGGTGCGGCCGAAGAACTGCATCAGTTGCACGAGCAGCTCGCACCGCGCGACGAGGCCCGTGGCTTCCAGCAGCGCCTGCTTCGCTGCCGGATCGAACGGTGCGATCTGCGAGACGCCGTTGATGAGCGAGAGATCGTCGAGCCGGCCCACCTGGTCCCAGTCGACCACATAGCCGTGCGCGGTGGCGAAGCGGCGGGCCTCGCGCTCGAAGCTGGCGCGCTCGATCGGGGCGAGCACTTCCTCGGGCTCGGGCAGCAGGTCGGCCTCGACCTGGCGGAACGGGGTGGTCACGCTCAGTTCGCGCAGGATGCGGAAGCGCGATTCGCCTTCGAGCACGATGTTGAAGCGCCCGTCGTCGAGCGCCTCGACATCGTCGATCCGGCCCAGGCAGCCGACCTGGAACAGCGGCGCGCCGTCCGTCGGCCGCTGCGGCTGGACCATGCCGATCCGCCGGTCACGCGCCAGCGCATCGCTTATCATCGCGCGATAGCGCGGCTCGAAGATGTGCAGCGGCAAGTGCAGCCCCGGATAGAGGACCACGCCGGGCAGCGGAAAGATGGTGATCCGGGCCAAGCGCTTGCGTCAGCCGAACAGCACGGTGGAGAGCTTGCGGCGGGTGGCGGAAACCCAGGGATCCTCCAGCCCGATGACCTCGAAGATCTGCAGCAGCTTGGCGCGCGCGGCGCCCTCGTTCCACTCGCGGTCGGCGGCGATCATGCGCAGTAGCGTGCCGGCGGCGGTGTCACGCTCGCCGGCGGCAAAGGCGGCGCCGGCGAAGGCGTACTGCGCTTCCGGGTCGACGGGGCGTTCGGCGGCGGCGGCGCGCAAGGCGGCCAGTTCGCTGTCCTCGGGCTTGTCCTTGACCAGCGCCAGCGCCTTGCGCGCGCGGTCGACGTGCGGATCGGTGGAGAGCGGCTCGCCCAGCGAATCGAGCACTTGCTCGGCTTCTTCGATGCGACCGGCGGCGGTGAAGGCACGGACGAGTCCGGCCAGCACTTCGCCGTTGTCGGGCGCCAGTTCGAGGATCTGCATGAAGATCGACGCGGCACGCTCGCCGTCATTCTCGGCCAGCGCCTCCTCGCCCATCGCGATCAGCGGGGCGAGGTCCTGCTTGGGTTCGGCGCCGGCGGGCTGCACCGCCAGCTTGGCGAGCAGCTGGTCGAGCATGCCCTTGAGCTGCGATTCGGTGCGCGCGGCGGTCAGGTCCGCCACCGGCTGGCCCTGGAAGATCGCGTAGACCGTGGGGATCGAGCGGACCTGGAACTGCGCGGCGATGAACTGTTCTTCGTCGACGTTCACTTTGGCCAGCAGCACGCCCTTGTCGGCGTATTCGGCGGCGACCTTTTCGAGCAACGGGGTCAGCGCCTTGCACGGCCCGCACCATTCGGCCCAGAAGTCGAGGATGACGAGCTGGGTCATCGAAGGCTCGGCCACCGCGCTGCGGAACCGCTCCACCGCCTTCTGCTCGTCCAGATTAAGACCCATGCTGGCCAAAGTACGTGCTCCCATAAGCTGAATGTCAGGGTGACTAGATCGGCCTTCGCAAGGCTTTTGTGAAGGGCGAATGCGACTTCGCGGGCGCGCTTGCGACGCCCGTGCGAAAACTTGCGATTTCCGCTTGCGGCCCCGCGCGACCGCTGCTAGTGGGCCGCCTCCACCACGGACCCGCCGCTTTTCAGCCACGGGTTCGGAAGCGCCAGAGCGGGCGTAGCTCAGTGGTAGAGCACAACCTTGCCAAGGTTGGGGTCGAGGGTTCGAATCCCTTCGCCCGCTCCAGTTTCCTTCCCCATCGCGATCGAAACTGCCGCCTTCGGGTGCGATTATCCTTACCGGAAGACGGGCCGTGCAAAGCCTTCGGCGCATCAGCCAGAACGCCGGTTGAGTTTGTTGCGCCGCAGCACGATAGTGCCGCCATGCAAATCTACTTCCGAATCGCATTCTGGCTCGCGCTGGCCTTTGCCCTCGTCATGGCGCTGGTTCCCCATCCGCCGCAGTTCGCGGGCGAACCGGGCGACAAGTTCCAGCATATGCTGGCGTTCTCGACTTTGGCGGTGCTGGGCGTGCTCGGCTATCCGCGCGTGTCCAAGCTCAAGATCGCGCTGGGGCTGGTGCTGCTGGGCGCGGGGATCGAGGTGCTGCAGATGATTCCCGTGCTCCACCGCGACTCCGAATGGGGCGATCTGGCGGCGGATACTTTCGCCATCGTGGTGATGCTGGCGGTCGCGACGATCGCCTTGCGGGCGCTGCGTCCGCAACGTTGACGGCATGAGGACACAGCCTCTTGCAGCCTTCGCAAAGCGCTGCTAGTGGCCCCTCCACCCGAGCGGGACGGCGCGTCCGACCTGCTCGCAGAACGCCAGAGCGGGCGTAGCTCAGTGGTAGAGCACAACCTTGCCAAGGTTGGGGTCGAGGGTTCGAATCCCTTCGCCCGCTCCAGCGACTTTCCCCGGAAAATCGACATACGGACGTTGTCCCGGATCAAGTCCGGGACGCCGCCACCTCAATCCCCGCGCTTTAATCCCCCGCGATGGTCATTCCGTCGACGCGCAGCGTCGGCACGTTGATCGCGCGATACCATTCCAGGTCGTTGGCGGGGACGAGCCGGGCGAACATCGCCAGCAGGTTGCCCGCCACGGTGAATTCCGCGACCGGCCCGGCCAGTTCGCCGTTCACGATGCGAAAGCCTGCCGCGCCGCGGCTGTAGTCGCCGGTGACGCCGTTGACGCCCTGGCCGATCAGTTCGGTCACGTAGACGCCGTCGGCGATGTCGGCCATCAGCTCGGCCGGCGACAGGGTGCCGGCGGTGAGGTGGACGTTGCCGGTCGACACGCCGGGCGCGCCGCCGCCGCTGCGGGCGGCATGGCCGGTGGGCGCCAGATTGAGCTGCCGCGCAGAGGCCGAATCGAGCAGCCACCCGGTGACGCGGCCATCCTCGACCAGATTGCGCGACGAGGTGGGCAAGCCCTCACCATCGAACGGGCGCGAGCGCAGGCCGCGCGGCACATGCGGGTCGTCGGCGATGGTGATGCCGGGGGCGAAGATCGGCTCGCCCAGCTTGTCGAGCAGGAAGCTGGAGCGCCGGGCGATCGCGCTGCCGCTGATCGCGCCGAGCAGGTGCCCCACCAGCGAGGCCGAGACGCGCGGATCGAACACGACGGGCATCGTCCCGCTACGCAGCTTGCCGGGGTTCAGCTTGGCGACGGTGCGCTCGCCCGCCAGCCGGCCGATCTCGGCGGGCGAGGGCAGGTCGGTGTGGTGATGCGCCGAGCGCCAGGCGTTGTCGCGCTGCTTGTCCGCGCCTTCGCCGCCGACCACCGACGCGCTGATCGAGTGGCTGGTCGACCCGTAGGCCCCGGAAAAGCCGTGGCTGGTCGCCAGCGCGAACACGCCCGATCCGGCACTGGCGCTGCCGCCGTCGGAATTGGTAACGCCGGCGATCGCGCGCGCGGCGTCCTCGGCTTCCAGCGCGATCGCGCGCAGCGTTTCGGGCGAGGGCTCGTAGGCGTCGATCAGGTCGAAGTCGGGGCCGTGGGCTTTGGCAAGCAGGTCTGCGGGGGCGAGGCCGGCGTAGGCGTCCTCGGGCGCGGCGCGGGCCATGTCGATGGCGCGGGCGGCCAGTTCGTCGAGCGCGGCGGCGGACAAGTCGGACGAGCCGATGCTGGCGGAGCGGCGGCCGACGAACACGCGCAGCGCGATGTGCTCGCTTTCGGAGCGTTCGACGTCCTCCAGCTTGCCGAGGCGCACCTGGATGCCCTCCGAAGCACTGGCGCCATAGACCGCGTCGGCGGCATCGGCCCCGGCGCGGCGCGCGCGCTCAGCGAGGTCCAGCGCGCGGTCCCTTGCCTGATCCGGACTGAGCATCTTTCGTGAACTCCCGATTAGCGACGTCTAGCGGGCCGCCCTAGGCGTGGCGGCGGCGCAGGGCAAACGGGAGTTGTGGGGAATGGGTGGGGTAGGCTTATCCGGCACCCTTCGCGAACGCCAGCGCCAGCCCCTTGAACAGCGCGGTCAGCGTCAGGGGCAGGCCGATCGCCAGCAGCCACAGCGCCAGCCGGTCGCGCCGATAGTAGCGCACCAGTTCGGGGTCCTGCGCCTGTTCGTCGCTGAGGCGGTTCCAGCGGGCTTCGAAGCGGCGGCAGGCGGGGATGATCGCGACGACCAGGATCACCAGCGCGAAATACGGCAGCAGCGAGCCGCCATGCGACTTGAGCGCGCCGACCGTCACGAAGATCTGCAGCGCCGTGTAGACCAGCAGCGCGTAGGCGATGTGATCGCTCATCTTGCGCCGCCAGTCGATAATGCTGGCCTGCTCAGCGACGGCGGGCCGCGCCGCGCGGTGCGCGGCAAGCGCATCGGCCGCCGTGGGGCCAGGAATCGCTCCGGAACCGGGCGACGCTTGGTGCGCTGAATGGTCCGTCATCCTGTCCATGAGGGCGATCCTCCTCGTTCCTTGCCGGCTGACTACACCACCGAACGCCATTCACATCAAGTTCAGTTTCATTCCATGCAAGTGGGCAAATCGCGCATCACCGCCATGCGGCGAGCCATGCACGAAACCTGCCAACCGGTTCGTCTAAGCGGAAATGCCTGCTTGCGGGGCCATGCCCGCCTGCGGTAAGCCCCGCGCGATGACCGCAGACACCACGCAGGACCTTCACGTCGCCGCCACCGATTCCGCGCTCCTGGCGCAGAATGGCGGCCTCGAGGTCATTTCGATCGCCAAGAGCTACGACAAGCGCGCCGTCCTCAGCGACATTTCGCTGTCGGTCGCCAAGGGCGAAGTGCTTGGCCTGCTGGGCCCCAACGGCGCCGGCAAGACCACGTGCTTCTATTCGATCATGGGCCTGGTCCGGCCGGACTCGGGGCGCATCCTGATGGACGGCGTCGACGTCACGCGCCTGCCGATGTACCGCCGCGCGATCCTGGGGCTGGGCTACCTGCCGCAGGAAACCTCGATCTTCCGCGGCATGACGGTGGAGCAGAACATCGGCGCGGTGCTCGAACTCAACGAGCCCAACCGCGACGTGCGCCAGGCAGAACTGGACAAGCTGCTCGACGAATTCGGCCTTACCCGCCTGCGCTCCAGCGCCGCGATGGCCCTGTCGGGCGGTGAACGCCGCCGCTGCGAAATCGCCCGCGCGCTGGCCGCCAAGCCTTCGATCATGCTGCTCGACGAACCGTTCGCGGGCATCGATCCGCTGTCGATCTCGGACATCCGCGACCTCGTGCGCGATCTCAAGACGCGCGGCATCGGCGTGCTCATCACTGACCACAACGTGCGCGAAACGCTCGACATCGTCGACCGCGCCTGCATCATCTACGGCGGCCAGGTGCTGTTCGCCGGCAGCCCCGAAGCGCTCGTCGCGGACGAGAACGTGCGCCGCCTGTACCTGGGCGAAGGCTTCACGCTGTGACACCCGAAACGAGGCTAAGGCTTCACGCCGTGAGGCCGCTCCACACGGACCTCTGAGCCGTGGGGCTGGGGCCGCGCCTCGATCTCAGGCAAAGCCAGTCGCTGGTGATGACGCCGCAGCTCCAGCAGGCGATCAAGCTGCTGGCGTTGTCCAACCTCGAAATCGAAACCTTCATTGGCGAGGCGCTCGACGCCAACCCGCTGCTCGACGTGGGAGCGCCGGTCGCCGAGACCGGCGAAGTCCCCGCCGAGACGCGCAGCACCACGCTTGAGACTTCGGGCGTCGACCGGCTGATCGGCGAAGGCCACGCCGAGGCCGACCGCCCGCTCGACATCGACACCTCCGCGCTCGACACCGACCGCGATACCGGAGACGGCGGCGGCGAGGCCAGAGCGCCCGACGACACCGCCTGGGGCGCGGATGCGCGCAGCGGCGGCGGCGAGGAAGGCCCCGGCATCGACGAGCGCGCGGGGCCAGCCGGCACCCTGGCCGAGCATCTCGACGCGCAAGTGGGCGCGGCGGCGCGCGATCCGTTCACCGCCGGGGTGGCGCGCTACATCATCGGCCAGCTCGACGAGGCGGGCTACCTGCCGGTGAACCTGGCCGAACTGGCGGGCGATCTCGGGCTCATGCCGGCCGAGGTGGAAGGGGCGTTGGCACTCGTCCAGTCGCTCGATCCCACTGGCGTCGGCGCGCGCTCGCTGTCCGAATGCATCGCCCTGCAGGCGCGCGAGGCGGACCGCTACGATCCGGCGATGGCGCGGATGATCGACAATCTTGACCTGCTGGCGCGCGGCGATCTCGCCCGGCTGAAGCGCATCTGCGGGGTCGACGACGAGGACTTCGCCGACATGCTGGGCGAGTTGCGCGGCTACGATCCCAAGCCCGGCCTGCGCTTCGGCGGCGAGCCGAGCGGCGCGGTGACGCCCGACGTGCTGGTCACGCCCGCGCCCGGCGGCGGCTGGACGATCACGCTCAACCAGGCGACGCTGCCGCGCCTGATCGTCAACCGCGGCTACTACGTGGAACTCAAAGGCGGGTGCGACGACAAGGCCTCGCGCGCGTGGCTGTCGGACAAGCTGGCCGACGCCAACTGGCTCATCAAGGCGCTCGACCAGCGGCAGAAGACGATCCTCAAGGTCGCGACCGAGCTGGTGAAGCAGCAGGAGGGTTTCTTCCGCCACGGCGTCGCGCATCTGCGACCGCTGACGCTGCGCGCGGTGGCCGAGGCGATCGGCATGCACGAATCGACCGTCAGCCGCGTCACCTCGAACAAGTTCCTCAACTGCCCGCGCGGGACGTACGAACTAAAGTATTTCTTCAGCTCCGGCGTCGCCTCGGCGGATGGCGAGGGCGGCGCTTCGGCCGAGGCGGTGAAGGCGGCGATCCGCCAGCTTATCGATGCGGAGGACGCCAAGGCGATCCTGTCCGACGATGCGCTGGTGGATCTGCTCAAGGCGAAAGGCTTCGAACTCGCCCGCCGCACCGTCGCCAAGTATCGCGAGGCGATCGGGCTGGGCAGCTCGGTGCAGCGCCGGCGGCAGAAGGCGCTGGCTGGGGCGCGATAAGGTTAGGGCTGCGTCGCGGCGCGGCGAAGAATGGGATCACGCAGAGACGCAGAGTCGCAGAGGTGTCACACTTGCGGCGCAGCCGCCTTTCCTTTCGACGTTGCGACTGGCGCACAGTCGAATAGCTGGGATAGCCTGCGGCAAGGAGGGACGCCTTTGCGCCTCCGCGTCTCTGCGCGATCCCGTTTTTCTACCGCAGGTTAAACCCGAGTCATCCGCAGAAAAACGCATTCCCAACTCAATCGGTTGTGATACCTTTCGTGGCGCGGCGCGTGGTCCGAGGTGAACTGCAGGCACCCGACGCCGCATGACAGAAAGGATGACCATGTCGTACGTCGATGGGAATTCCGGTACCACCAACCGCAAGGCGCTGACCGGCGGTGTCGTGGCTTTGATCCAGGGTGGGATAGCGCTCGCGCTGATAAACGGGCTGGCGGTGAACTTCTTCCCGCCCGACAAACCACGCAATCTGGCTAGCGAGTTCTTCCCCACCAAGCCGATCCCGACCGAGACGATCGAGCCGAAGGAACAGCCCGACCAGCCGATCCCGCGCGACTCGCACGTCGACG
>Ga0247734_1001724_pt1 | contig 16030 bp, 18 predicted proteins | sample UWRJL103311B2_FD_180933 | JGI IMG/M metagenome (GOLD analysis project Ga0247734, IMG submission 180933) | Plant litter microbial communities from Arlington Agricultural Research Station in Wisconsin, United States - UWRJ-L103-311B-2 | ecosystem: Environmental > Terrestrial > Plant litter >... | reverse complement strand
GGTGGTGTTGGAGTAGCGACTGCAGGTTCTACTTTAATAGCTGGTGGTGCGATAACTGCAACAAGTGTACTTGGCGGTATGATGACCGGTGCAGCAAGTACGGTGATTTCGAGCACAATAGAAGGAGGACTAAATGCATTATATTTTGGCGATTCGATCTCAGCTAAACAAGTTGCGATATCTGGTGCAGTTGGTGCTTTTTCTGGGGGTGTTTTAGGAGGACTTTCGGCACCTAAAGGTGCAAATATTTGGACAGGGAATTATAAGATTGATGCTGGCCCGGTATTCAGGGATATGGATCTTGTTAGGGAGTTAGGTAAAGCGGGAGAAGACGCAGTCGGGATTACAGGTACAAAATCATACATAACTGTTGATGGACAAGTAAGAATTCCAGATCGCCTGACTCCTGAATTTCTTGAAGAAGTTAAAAATGTGAAACATTTATGTTTTACAAGTCAATTAAGAGATTTTTATAAATATTCACAGGCTAATAAATTGGATATGGTTATATATGCAAGGCCAACTACAACTTTTACTGGTCCTTTACGTACCTTGTTTAAAGATGGGAAAATTATAAGAAAAAATATACCAGGGTTATAAAAACATGAATGAATTAGAAAAATTACAGCAAAGACGATCTGAATTGTATGGAAAACCTAAATCAGAAGAAGAAACGGAAGAGTACATGGCATTGATCAGTAAAATAGAGGCGGAATACGCTAAAGAGACTGCAGGATTACGTAATGAACTAAACAATGTAGGGGTATATATATATACAGTCTGGGACTTAGTAAATACTAAAAAACCATATCCACAAGCTATAGATATTTTAATTAATCATTTAAATGAAGATTATCATGATAAAAATATAGAAGGAATAATAAGAGCATTAACAGTTAAAGAAGCAAAAGGAAATGCGGCAGCCCTGATAAAAAAATATGAAGAGATCCCTAAAATAAAAGATAATCTTCGATGGGTTGTTGGAAATGCTATTGCGAATGTTATGACAATGAGTGATGTTGATTGGATTTATCAGACAGTCCTTGATAAAAGCAATGGAGGTTCTCGTAGCCAGCTTGTATATGCCTTAGGTACTGTTAAAACCGAAAAATCAGAGGATATCTTAATTAGTTTGCTAGATGATCCGGAAGTGGCTCCGCAGGCTATAGCAGCTTTGGGTATGATGAAGTCAAAAAAAGCTAAAGACAAAATTATGTTATTAAATAAAAGCACAAATTCCCTGATTAGATTAGAGTCAAAAAAAGCTTTAAAAAAATAGGTGATTAAAATAAATTGTTAGGCTGCTTAATAAATACTATAGAGCAGCCTATATAAAATCTTCAACATTCTTAATTTAGTTGTGGAAAATATAATAATTATTCTGTGGGGGTAGAAAATGCTCGATTGATTATATTCAGAAAGGCTACATAAGATGAATTTCAATTTTGCTGAAAAAATTAGTCCTAGTTTGGAGGATTTCAACTTTGATGCTGCTTTGCAAATTGCCGAAGCAGAACTGAAAATGTTGCCATTTACCGCATTTCATGCCGTGTGTAAAAGATCACAGCTTCATTTGACACCACGTTTAGCAGCTTGGATTGATGATTTTTATCATCTAGCAAAAAAAAGGTGCAAAGTTTGTGCGCTTTATTTTGAGTTGAACGAGTTTGATACCAATACAGATGCCTGGTTCTGGATTGTTGATGGTGAGATAATTGAAATTGTTGTTGAACCTGAAGTCGCTCAATATTTAGTAGACGAATCAAGGAAATATGGAGTTTCCGCAGAAACTATAGAATAATCAACCCTAAATAAGAAAAGCGAGGCTAAGCTTGGCTTTTCTTATTTAGGGTTGTATGTCTTCTTTGTTTTGTAATCCCTGATCACCAGATCCATGTACACAGCAAGTTATTCCATAGAAAGAGTGATCTTAAAGCTATAATATTATTTTGTTAAATTGCCGCTCAGTCCGAACCCGGCCAGCGCTCTGCCGTCTCCTTCCAGTCGGTTAGCGGTATCGCCTGCGGCAGCTTTTAATCCGTTTCCGTAATTATGAATGAAAAATATAAAGGCACCACTGTAAATGAACGACTGTATCTAAGTGGGACATTAAATAACTTTGATAGGGCGGTAGAGGAAAAGAATATCGGTGAAGTTACAAGGATCCTTAAAAATGTAGATGTTGACGATAGTTCGATTAAAGCCATTTTAGAACAGATGGGGTTGATTGATAGAGAGCATCCGCAACTTTAGGAGTACCACAAAATTCTATACACCAGTGCCTTAATGGATACAAAGCTACAGGTGGAGGTTTTATATGGCGACGGGGAAATGGCAAGTCCAAACTAATTTTACCGGAAATACCGCGCCCGTTAGGGAGTAAATTAAGAAAAGTTGTTGCTCAATTTGATTTGAATAGTAATTTAATTACAAGCTTTCGAAGAATCTCAGAAGCAAGCAGAATAACAGGTATTGCTTATACAAGCATTTCATCAGTGCTTAGGGGACGTACCCAAACTGCCGGAGGCTATATATGGAAAGAACAACCCGGTTATTGAAAGATTAATAATTAAGAGCCGTGTGGGGCAGAAGCAGCTAATCAGTTTGGTATGTAAAATAAACTTACTATTTGAAAATATCCTTCGCGAGTTCTTCATTACCAAGATAGATCCAGATTGCACCCTTCAGGTGTTTATTCAACGCAGTGTGTATATCCTGGCGGGTAACCTTATTGATCGCTTCTAATTTGTTGTCCGCCAATTCATATCCGCCAAGCACTTCTGCCTCGCCCAGAACATTAACGATAGCACTTGCATTTTCCTGCTGTCTGTAAAATTTGTTGAGGTAGGATTTTTTTACAGCATCAAGATACTTCTCGCTATAAGCACCAGAACGGATCTGCTTGTATACACTGACCATCGCCTGATATGCCTTTTTAGGATCTTTAGTAGTTACATACATAGCAGCATAGGGTAATTGTTGTAACTCAATTTTAGCTCCCGGTGCATAAGATAAGCCAAGTTCGGTTCTTAACTCATAGTACATCAGACTGCTTAGCGCATCAATGCCAAGTCTGAATGCATAATAATCTTCGCTACCTAATGGTGCTGCATTCAGTACGCAGCTCAGATAATTAGTAGAAAGGGCTTTTTGCTCTATAAGTAGTTTTTCTCCCTGTAGCGGTGGATAGTCGTAAACTTCAGCTGTGTAAGGTTTTGCCGGGAGTGTGCTAAATATAGCTGAAACTTTTTTCTCTAATTCTTCTTTTGTGAGATTTCCGGCTACAACCAGGAACATACTGTTCTTATTTAAAAGGGTTTCATAATAGTAGTTTTTTATGCTATCTGCCGTAAAACCGCCCAATGTTTTAGCTGTGCCTAAGGGATCAAGGCTATATAAGCTACCACTAAACATGGCTGATGCACACAGTTGATCAATCCTATCTTCCGGATCAGATTTGCGTTGATCTACCATAGATGCCATCCTCTCTTTTTGTTTTTGAAATTGAACGGGATTAAAGGCAGGGTTTACGATAACATCGCTAAATAAACCCCAACCCTGATCAAAGTATTTTTTAATACAATGCATACTGATTACGCCGTAATCTTTTTTGGATGTTCCTGCGATTTCAATTCCATACTCGTCCGATAGTTCATTGAGATCATGAACGCTGTAGTTTTTCGTTCCACATACGGTTGCTGCTGATAGTGTGAGGTTTTCTATGCCACTTTGCTCTGGTTCATAGTTGAGTACCCCGCCTCTGTAATACATACGGATACTGACTGTTTCTTTTTGCGTAGGCTTAAAAATCACCTTCAGCCCATTTACAGTAAAAGTCATCGCCTTATTTTGTGCAAATAATTGGCAAAAACTCAATGTCAATAGTGTTATTAGTAAATATCTTTTCACGGCTGCTTATGGATTAGATTTAAAGAATTCCAGCGGTTTAACGGATTGAAGAGTGGCTTTGTCTAACATCAGCCCTGCGCAATAAGGTTTATTTTTGATATACTTCCTTACAAAATCCAGCAGATCTTTCCGGGTAATTTTATTTAAATTCTCTTCATAATTTATATAGTAATCTATTGAGGCCGAACCCCACCAAGAGGTGAGCATGTGTGCATAATCTGATGTGACCTCTCTCTTTTCAACTTGTTTAATCGACAATAAACGTTTAGCACGTTCTATCTGTGCATCTGATAGGTAGTCGTCCTTATCCCATAAATCAATTTGTCGCAATACTTCCTGATAACACTCTTTTATTTTTGCAGGATTTGGTTTTATAGCAAAGCTGATCGGACCGGTATATTTTTGAGTATAATAATTAACACCGGCTTCCAATGCAAGTCCGGAATTGATCAGCGCGTTCCTCATTTTAGAGCCGTTCTGGTTCAATATATAAGAAAAAACATCTGCTGCATAAGTTGCAGGAACATCATTTCTGGTGTCGGGGCCATGCCAGCTGATCAACAAAGAGGGGATTGGAGTTTTATCGGATTCTACAATGTAATGATCGTTTTTTGCCAGCGGTTTAATCTCTGGAATAGGCCATTTTAAAAAAGGGTCAAAACCAGAGCTCTTCCAACTACCAAAAATGCTTTCAGCTTCTAAAAATGCTTCTTCAAAATTTACATCGCCAGCAATAACTAGCATAGAGTTATTTGGCCAGTAATATTTTGCGCGTATCGAATCCATCTTCGCTGGTGTGGCCGAAAGGATAATTTCATGATTACCAATTACATTTTTCCTGGAATAATTTTCGCCCCATAAATGACGCGCATTTGCTTCTTCAAGCGCAAATTCTGGTGCCGATTCTTCGAGGGTAAATTCTGCATTTACGACCTCATTCTCCCGTTTCATCGCATCTTTACGAAATATAGGATACCTTATCGCCTCATTCATAAATTTCATTCCCTGCTTCATATTCGCCTTAGGGAGTGTGAAAAAGTAATTTACTACTTCTTCTTTGGTAGTCGCATTTGCATCAATATCAAGCGCTGACATTTGCTCCATGAAACTGTCATGATTTGTATAAAGCCTGTTTGCCTGAAAAAACATGTGTTCATATAAGTGGCTCAGGCCATTGTAATCCGGTTTCTCTGTAAAAGAACCATTTCTGCAGGCTATCTCAATAGTAACCAGCGGTACGGTACTGTCTTTCACCACAAGGACTTCCAGGCCATTGCCAAGCTTTTTTAATTGTGTATTTCCAGATAGGATTTGCTGTGATTTAACGGTCGTGCTACAGACCAAAAATAGAGTTACAACCAATAATATGAATCGCATAAAATTTAGATATTTCTGCTCAAATTAAAGGTATTTATACAGACAAACAAAAATTCCAGTGAAATGATATTTATTTATGAGATGCTATGCAGTTGAAATATAACGATGGTACGTTCCCTAGGTTTAATGGTGATATCACTAATCAACTGTGGGGGATACCAGGCAACCTAAGTAATAACTTTACTTATAGCTATCATGCGTTAAGCAGGCTGCTAGCCGGTGATACAGGTCATGGCACTTATGAAAAAGATATCACCTACGATGTGATGGGAAATATCCTGACCCTAAATCGTAATGGTACAGAAATGCAGACATACAGTTATAATCCTGCTGTGACGGGAAACAAGTTGAATAGTGTCAGTGGTGGAGCTACGAGAACCTATAGTTATGATGGTAATGGTAATGCTGTAAGTGACGGGACACACTTGGTAACCTATAATATACTGAATTTACCTGTAACAGTGAGCGGTGGTTCTTCAATTAGCTATACCTACGATGCCGCTGCTAAAAAATTGAAGAAAGTAAGTGGTGGCGTAACTACTGATTATATTGATGGTATACAATACACTGCCGGAGCAATAGATTTTATACAAACGGAAGAAGGTATTGCGAGGAAAAATGGTGCTAACTACTCATATGAATATACGCTGACTGATCATTTAGGGAATAATCGCCTTAGATTCGATATTTATAACAATGCAGCCAGGGAGATTCAGCACGATAATTATTTCCCCTTTGGAAAAACTTATAATAGTTATGCACCTGGTACAAGAAATAATTATCTTTATAACGGCAAGGAGTTGCAAAGTGGTTTAGAGCAGTATGATTACGGGGCACGCTTTTACGACCCGGTGATTGGTAGGTGGAATGTGGTGGATCCGCTGGCGGAAGATTATGATGATGTGTCTCCTTATAATTATGCACTAAATAATCCTGTTAATAATACGGACCCTGATGGTATGAGGGTAGAAGATGGACCTCAAGGATTTTATAACGATTATAATTTTGATCCAGATGGAAAACTTGTCAACGTAGTTATTAAACCTGGTCCGATCACTTTTATCAAACAGATAAAGATGGGAAAAGAAGTGAGTTAAATGGTAGCCAACTTACGCCTGGCATGTCGGCCCAATATTTATATGCCGGTTCGTTATTAGCACCCGAAGGTGTTCAATTAAATGAAGTAGTTATCAAAGGTAAAAAGCAGGTGGATGCTTATACTATAGCACCATATGTGCCTTGGAATGCAACAAGGATAGAAGCTGGTATAGAGATGAGTTTTCCTATAGAAGGTTTATTTCCAGGTACGAGAGCTTTCTCGGCCGTTTCATCAATCTTTGATTTAGTTAATAAACCTTTGCTAACTAAAAAAAGTGGTAAACATAAGGCAAATGATATACCTTCTTGGGCTGCTGGTCAAAAGCCTCGGCCAGGGGAATCGGGAAAAGATTTTGCTAAAAGATTACTAGATCAACAGTATGGTGAAGGGAATTGGAGTAATACTGGGCCTGGGAGTGAATACAGTAAACTTAGGAAAAACGGTGATAGAGGCAAATAATCTATTTTAAAATCAATATTATATTATATGAAATTTGTTTATTTACTATGGCATACGCATTCAGATGAGCTGCTTGTAGGTGGTGAAGATGTTAAGTTAATAGGTGTTTATACTTCAAAAGAAAATGCAGAAGAAGCACAATCTCGTACTGAGCAATTAGAGGGCTTTAAAGACCATCCAGAAGGATTCGAAATTTCTTGTAATGAACTTGATAAGGATGAATGGACTTCAGGGTTTATAATTGTTACCTAAAAAAAACATATAACCCTAAATAAGAAAAGCCAGGCATGCCTGGCTTTTCTTATTTAGGGTTATATGTTTTCTTCGTCTTGTAATCCCTGACTACCAGGTCCATATAATGGAAGATATGCTGCTTCTCATCGTCGGGAAGTGTTTCCAGTTCATCCAGCCGTTGATCATAGTCTAATCTTTGATGAAGTAAGGAAGATTGAAGCTAACAGAAGCGATAATTTAATTCCTACTAATATGAAACAACTTTTTGATAGTATAAAAGCATCTTCACAAAGTAATTCATATGATATAATTAAATATAAGTTAGAAAGTAATAATTGTGATGATTGATCCACGAGGATCATTATTATGAGGTTAAAGCACTGTGATAACGGATTAAGAATAATCCACCTAAAGAGATTAAAATAAATGGTTATTTTAAGTACACTTAACTTTAAACTACAAGTAGGATTCATTGAATTTTTCAAAGAATCAAATGGAGCGTAGATAAATACTGATAGATATTATGTCATTTTGGCCTTTGAAAGATATGATAGCATTGAACTTAGAATATAAAGTAGATGATTATGCAGCCAAGTTCTTTATTATAGGTTCTGATGGAGCAGAGATGGCATATGTTATTGAAAGGAATACCGGCTATATTTTTGAATCCCATTTATCGGAATGTCAAGAGATGAGGCTGTATTTCTTCATTCTACAGAGAATGTTCGCGGATGATGCTTTTTATAAGATTATAAACAGGATTCAAAGCAGAAGCCGCGGATACTCAGCATTTTTCTTTAATTAAGTCGATATCGATTCTCATTTTGTGATTGGGTAGCTCTTTTTCTTTCTTTTATTTTCCCAAAGCTATAGGTTACTCCAAGCTCTACTTTTCTCGTGTCGTATCTATTATATGTGTCGAGAAGAGAGCCTTCGGAGATGGAATGTTCCGATGAATTGTATTTCCAGAAAATATCATTGAAAGTTAGCCTGATTGCGAATTTATTTGGTTTCAGATTGTAGTTAAAACCCAGATCCAGATAAGATCTTTCACATCTTTTTACTTGCAGTTGCTGATAGGCTGAGAAGTAATAATAAGTACTATTAATACTTAAAGATTTAGTCACCTCGTAAACTATGGGAGGAGTTTGTTTACCAGCGTCTTTTTTCAGCGGCAGAAGAAATGAATATTGAAGTACATCAGCAAACCAATATAGATTTTTGGAAGTCTAGTGTTTCCTCAAAACGAGTTAAACCAGATCTTGTGGTAATATGCAACAACACTACATATGTTATTGACACTAAGTGGAAGCGTCCAGATGAAAATAACCCTGATGATAATGATCTGAAGCAGATGCTAGTTTATAAACTCTATTATCACGCCGACGAAGCTGTATTACTTTACCCTTGCACACAGGTTAGTCATAATACACAAGGAAATTACCACAATGAGTTGCACTATACAGTCAATAAGAAAAATGTTTTTGCCATCAATGAAAAATTACTGTTGAGCTGCAGAATGGGGTTTTTAAATTTATTATCTGAAGGAACGCTAATAGACAACCAATTATTTAAAGAATCGATTAAATTAAGTTTGGGCATTTATGAGCCAATACTAACAGATGTGACGCCAATTTGTAACTAATTTAATGTATCTATGGTGATTCCGGATTACGCTTATCCATTGAAGAAGTATTTTGTACTATTTTAGCTGTAAGCTAAAATAGTGTCTAAAACGGATGTCGTTGGGCCATTCAAAACGGAGCATCTCGGATCAGGTAAACGGAGGTCATTGGATCAATAAGTTTTTACTGACGGAGATCATTGGGCTATTTTTCTAATATGTTTCTACTTTGCACTGAGATAATCAGCGCAATATGCCAGGACAAAGAATAGATATGATGGAACTGAAGGTGGATATTACGGTTCTTTCATCATTACTTTTAGTTTTTTTTCACAACTGTAAAGCTATAGGCGTATAAGACCGTCTGCTCAAATGTCGTAACTCCAAAGCCTTTCAAAAAACTAGGGAATAATGCCGAAAATCTCTACTTTATAAAAGTCCGGTTTTTGCGGGGGGAGGTCGATATCATTATCCCTGAAACTAAGTTATACATCCCGAATTTTTCTCCATTGATATAAAAAAATTTGACGGTAATTCAATTTGTCCAATTTTACATAAACATCATAAAAGTATAATATCATTTAGTCGATCTCGCTCCTTATGAGAAATAATTTATTATTATTTTATCTAATAATATTACCTGCCTTTGCGCTTTGTCAAAAGACAGAGTCGATTTCCGGGCATGTTAAAACATTAGGAGACAATGTTAATTTAGTTAATGCTTCAGTATTAATAGTTAGACTAACAGATTCAATTATTATAGATCACACAAGAACAAATTTTCAAGGCGTCTTCTCCTTTTCTAAAGTTCCTATTGGTAAGTACTCTTTAATTGTTAGTTATCCAGAATTCTTAACCTACTCAAGTAAGATCGATATTGATAATCTTCTACCTCCCATTAAATGTCTATTCTATAGAACTAATAAAAAAATCTATTTTTTTAAGTGAGGTTGTAGTTCGGGGAAATAGAAACATCTTGAAGTTTAAAGGTGATACAACAGAATATGATGTAACAGGAATACCAATGCAACCTAATGCTAATGTAGAGGATTTACTTAAAAAATTGCCCGGTTTAAAAGTGGATCAAACTGGTAAAATTTCGGCCCATGGTCAAACAGTAAATCGGGTATTGGTTGATGGTGAAGAGTTTTTTGGAAATGATCCAACTTTAGTTTCGAAAAATATAAGATCAGATATGGTAGATAAAATTCAGTTATATGATGCAAAAAGTGATCAAAATAATCTTACCGGTATTGATGACGGGAAGAGAATTCGGACAATAAACGTAAAATTAAAGGAAACTAAAAAAAAGGGATATGTTTTTGTTTAAGTTGCAAAATAGGTTTTGCCCACAATTGGGTTCATTATAAAATTAAAACTTTAATCATCACCATTATTAATATGTTAAATTTTATATACAAAATGTTATCTTTATTAAACTATATTGTTATTAATCAGTAGCTTAAATCATTTAAATACGTTAACTTCATAAGGTTGTTGGTAATTTTTCATTTTTTTAAATCTTTATTTTCCGATGAAAGCAATTATATTTAACTTCTTATTCTGCCTATTTTTTTTTAATCCAGCTTTTGCGGAGCGTATTTCAGGATTAGTGATAAACTTGAAGAAACCCCAAATTATTTTAAGATCATATCCAACTTTTCTTGCTAGCCATGACGATACCTTAATGGTTGCTTTTGATGGGTCTTTTTCAAGAAATATTAAACTTGAAAGTCCTGGATTTATTGAACTGGTTATAGGTGGCTATGCTATCGATAATATATATATTGGTCCCAATGAAGATCTCGTTGTTTCTGCTGATGGAAAAAATTGGAATACCTTTTTTGAAACAGTTAAGTTTAAGGGCAGCGCTGCACCTTTCAATAATTACCTGAGCTACGTTAATAGAAATCTAAGAAGGCAAAACATGTTTATAACCATGGAAACGTATCATTTTGAGCAAAAGAAATTTCTTTCAACTGTCGTAGAGGTTTACAAAACCAGGGATAGCCTAGCTAGTAGGTATTTATCAAAGCTTAATCAGAAGGAATTGTCATCTAGAAAATGGATGACTTTCAAGAAGATTGACAGTATTCAAAATCTTTATGAAAAACTATCAGTTTACCGTTCTTTTGCTGCTGCAGTAATCAAACCGTGGGTTGAAAAACAAAAATTTGTTTCAGAATATGTTGTTCCTCTTATTAAAGTTACTGAAATGGCTGAGTATTTAGCTGCTCCACATTACCGTTATTTTTGGGTAGATTATCTTGAACTTAAGTATGATCTTAAGAATTCTCAAGTTTTTAAGGAATATAAGCATAATAAAATGGATTATTTTAAAGCTTTACCTGACTTTAAACAAAAGGAAGTTAATGACAGGCTCTCTGATGTCGTAGATATCTATTATCTATCAAATATACCTAAAGAGTATGTTGCCGCCAGGGATAGTGATTTTGTTATTTTAGATACTTTTGTAAATAAATTAGTTAAACATCTTTCAGATAAAACAGTTGGAAAAAACTATTTTTTAGTAGCGTCAAAGGTTAGCGATTTTAGTCGCACCAGCAGGCCCGGCAAACAGGCTAAGGATTTTCAAATGGAAGATAAAATGGGTAAAACTTATACACTGAAGGATTTCAAGGGTAAATTAGTTGTAATCGATGTGTGGGCAAGTTGGTGTATCCCCTGTATCAAAGAGATTCCAGCCTTAAAAACGATGTCTGAAAAATATGTCAATAACGGAGAAACTGTATTTATCTCTGTTTCAGTTGATGAGTTTCGAAAAGATTGGATTGAGAAAGGTCTTTCTATACCAAATCTAGAAAACAAACAATTTTGGGCTAATGGAGGTTTTGAAAGCCTACTAGCCAAACAGTATGCGATTACAAGTGTTCCCCGGTTTATAATTATCGATCGTGACGGACTCATAATAAATATTGACGGACCTAAACCCAGCCAAATTTCTGAATTTAGTGATATGATGGAACAGGCACTTTCGGGAAAAAAGAAATAATCAAACTGCAGTTTAATCAAATATTATTAGCTACAGCCGGAATCATATATTAAAAATTGTATAAATGATGAAATTTCATTCCAGTTGAACTTATAATTCTATGTACCCGGTACCTCTAGGTTGGTTATAAAAAAATCACCATCATTTTGGTGCAGAAATATAGCCTGATCTTTGTAATGTTGTTGAATTCTATTCTCCAAATTCTTCAATCCAATTTTCGAACTTAAAAGTTGTGTCATACCAGAAGTTTTATTTTTTGTAGAGATAACAATCTTACCATCTTTACAATTAACTGAAATTATAGCAGGAGCTGATGGGTCATCCAATACACCATGCTTAAATACATTCTCGCTAAGGGTTAATAATACTAACGGAAGTATTTCCTGTTTTAATGCTTCATCATTATAATCTAAGTGAATACTTAATGTATGTTTCTCCCTTATCTGAAAAAGGTTTATTAAGTTTTCAACCTGCTCAATTTCTGGTTAATTCCGCTAATTTAATTCCACTAATTAATGGCATATCAACATCCATAAATACAAGATCAATATCATTTATCTTTTTCAGGTAGCTTAAAGCCTCCATAGGATTGGTAAAGAAATCAATTAGATTAAGTTTTGGTACATTCTCTATAAATTCGGTTATCGTATTAATTGCAGATTCTTCATCATCGATTACAATACATTTTATCATTGGCAAATAAAATTGTTATTAAGGTGTGAATCAAGTATATCAAACTTAACATTTTTTAAACAAAATCCAATATTGAATTGAAAAATTTGTTTAATAGTAATAATTTATATCAGATAAGTCATTTTTTAATACTTTATTTAGTTATAAATCCAGTATTAACCTCTTTATTGCGAAATAACTATTGTTCTTTAAATTTTTGTATCTCCAAATAGATGCTAAACTATTAATATGAGGGTTTCAGTTTTGGTGGTGGGTGTTTTATTGAAAAAATATTGGCATAGTCTATTGATCTTTGTCTTTTTAATACTTTTGAAGTATTGAAAAAATATTTAAGGTATTCCTGCTGTTAATTTAAAAAAGATAGCGAATTTAACGATGAAAACAAAAAAACTAAAAATTTCTTTAGACGATCTTGTTTTAAACAAAGAAACAATGTTTAACCTCTCTAAAGACCAAATGAAAAATTTAGTCGGCGGTGTTACCGAAGCTTCAAATGTACCTTGTCATTCAGTTGCAGGATGTAGCACAGACCCTTTGTGTTCATTTGCAACCAATTGCTATTCTGTTTGCGAACCAAATTGTACCGGAACGGGAACAGACACAAGTACCTGCACTATTGACCCGCAGTGCCCTATAACTATGTTCTGTAATTAGCAGAATGTATACAAAATAAGTGCAGTTAAAAACTGCACTTATTTTCATCTATCCATTTTATTCAGGTATATTTTTCTTAACTTAAATTCTCTCCGCAACCACGTTTGGATTCATTAAATATTTTATGAAGCATTTTATCTTTATTTTCTTTTTAGGCTTTCACCTTACGGCATTATCTCAGTCTTCTGAACAAGGTCTTGAAAGAATTAAGGAAAACATTAAGCTAAAACATAAAACTGGCTCTAGCTTGAACCTTTTTCTGCATTGTGATAAGACAATTTATACCAACAACGAAACCATTTGGTTTGCGGCTTACCTTACCGACAAAAGGGGTGGGAATATATTACAGCACAACACGCTTTCTGTTGCTTTGATTAATGACGACAAAAGTAAGGGCGTTTATCTTTCCGAGCAATACCTTATGAAAGATGGCTTATCTTCGGGCAGTATCGATTTACCCGATTCCATCCCTCCGGGAAGCTACAATCTTGTAGGCTATACCAACATACTAAATAAGAACGGAGAGCCCAAGGCAATTTTTTATCAGCCCATAACAATTAGTACAACCCTCGTACAAGAGCTATCGGCAAGCATAAACTTAGTGCCAAAAAAAACACCTGACGAGCCGATTTATTATGCCATTAAAATTCAGGGGATTCAAAAAAAAAACAATCGTTTCCCGCCTGTCTCTGTAAAATTTAATCTTGCGGGCAAAGAAACATTAATTAAGACCAATGAACAGGGCGAAGGCCTGATTACGATACCATCTGAACAAATCGGCCCAGGTCGCCAAGTTTTATATGCAGAAGCCCGTTACAAATATGATGTTCAAAATTATAGCATGACCTTGCCAGACTTAACACCTGAGAAAGTTACTTTAAAGTTTTATCCCGAAGGCGGTTATCTTTCGGATGGCCTCTCTAGCCTTATCGGCTTTGAGGCGCTAAGTAGCACAGGAAGCCCCGTTAGTCTAAAAGCGGTCGTTTTTTGTGATGACAAAGGTGTTGATACAATCGAGACAAATAGCTATGGGTTTGGAAGATTTTATATCAGGCCTTTATCCGGCCGCCGTTACTATTGTAAGCCCTTGGATGAGCAATACAAAAATCAGGTTTTTGAACTGCCAGAAATAAAGAATAGTAATCCGATATTGACAATCAAAAATGCCATAGTTCAGGATACGTTAAATTTTATGTTGAAAAGTCCAAACCTAAATCCCTATCTTGTGGTGGTACATAACGAACAAGAGATCTTCTCAAATTTTAAAATCTCTTCAAACTCTAGTGGCCGTTCGGTTAAAATAATCATAAAGGATCTGTCAAAAGGCTTAAACTCAGTCTCGGTAATGGATACGCTCGGGAATCCGTTAGCAGAACGCCTGTTCTTTGCACATTATAACGAAAATGACCTGGTCAGTGCCGAAACGGATAAATCAATTTACAAGGTACGGGAGCAGGTAAAGCTTAAAATCAGGCTTGATGATATCAAGAGTGCTTTGGGTCCAGATAGCATTGCCACGGTATCAGTTGCCTGCGTTCAGCTGAACCGCCTCGAGTCAAATAAATCACAGGATTTTCAGTCTTACAGATATATACAGCAAGAGCTTGACAACCTGACCCTTATCCAGCCAGGCTTGGTATTCAGAGATAAAGAAGAACTAGAAAACATTCTTCTGATAAAGGGCTGGAGAAGATATACCAGCAGCCAGTCCCCAAAAAATATGGAATATCCTTCGCAAGAAACAATTCCACCACTATTTACAGGAACAATCACCCGTTTTGGCAAACCCGTCGATAAAGGAATGGGTTTGACCTTGATGAGGGACACTTTGGTCAACCTGATCATGACGGATAAATCCGGCAGGTTCGAACTTCAGGAGGATGAGATCAACGCCGTCAATCACAAACCATTATATTTTTTTATCAACGATAAGAACAGAACGACATTCGACTTAAAGTTTGACAATCCCTATGATCATATTGATAAAGCCTTGGCACATAAGCCATATCCGGATCTCGTTTATTTAGGCCAGAAAAAACAACTTGATACCACTCTGTCTCGCATTGACAATAAAACTATTAGATTGAAAGAAGTCCAGATCGGCTCTTCAAGAAGTTCTAATATATATGGGGGCAGGGTTATGAACAAATGTGGAGATTATGTCTGTCATAATAATTACCTAAATTGTTTAGGGCATATGTTGGACCCTAGTAATTCGTTGCCCATAAAGGGAAAAACTTATCGTACTTCTTATAGATCGCATAATGGGGTTTTATTAGAAGGTCGGAGTGTAATATACGAGGGCTGTATTAAAGAATTACCCAAATATATAGCAATTAAGGGCAAAATGCTGGCTAAGGAGTTCTATATAAATGACTACTCTAGCCCAGAATTTAATTCACCGCAATATTTGTCTACCATCTTTTGGAGCCCCATGGTTAAGCTTCAGAAGGGAAAGGAAGTAGAGATTTTTTTTTATACAAGTGATATAAAATATGACTATCAAATATCTATTCAGGGTTTATTTGGGCAAACTCCAGTTTCATTTATATTACCTCTGAAAATTGACAAGTGATTTAGAGGTTACTGATGAAGGATGTTTGGAGAAAAACACAGTGACTTAAGAGGGAAATTCATTGCAGAAACTGTAATGAATTTCCCCAAAAAGAAGAAAAACCGAATTCTTAATATTTCATCAGTTAATAAACATATTCAAGGTTTTTCGTAAAATCAATCTCCTTTCACACGCAAAATGATGGAAAGAGAAGCATCAGGATTGACCAATATTATTCTTTTGGTAGTACCCATGTAGTCGGTAATTAAAACTGCACAGCAATCGGCAAATAAGAGTGGTTCTTCGCCAATTTTGATGCAATCATCCCATTACTGAAAGACAAACCTTCCGTCTAAGCAATTGAAATCCGCATCTACCATACATCTCACGCTTTTTGTTTTTTAACCTATTTAC
>Ga0247734_1001722_pt1 | contig 16048 bp, 10 predicted proteins | sample UWRJL103311B2_FD_180933 | JGI IMG/M metagenome (GOLD analysis project Ga0247734, IMG submission 180933) | Plant litter microbial communities from Arlington Agricultural Research Station in Wisconsin, United States - UWRJ-L103-311B-2 | ecosystem: Environmental > Terrestrial > Plant litter >... | reverse complement strand
CGGGGGGGGGGGCACGTACAACAAAGGGGGGGGGCTCGTGTATCACTCACCGGGAATTGGGGTAAAACTCCTCGGAGACTTGAAAAGTCCTCGGGATCTTCGTAAGGTGTGGTAAATAGCAATTTACGCAGTATTAGGAGAAATAAGGCAAATTACAGTAAACGCAAGGTAGGAAAGATCCAGTGATAGTTCCCACGCAAAATTCTGGTAGATTTACCTACGGCTATAGTAAGTGCAGCGTAGAGTATAACTCAAGGCAGGATCTCGCTCTACTGGCTACAAATGGGGCGGATAAAGCGAGAGTTATTACCACTAAAGTACTACGATTACATCCTACTACTTGAGATATTCAACTTCGCTCTCGTTAAGTGACAAACCGAAGTTAACTACATGTCACATGACAATGACTTAACCTAGATATCAATCTGGAACCATTTCAAGGCACATATAAAATGCAATCTATAAGTCACATAACCAGATCGAGGAGTAGTATAAAGATAGCCAAATAGCTATAGATGGGTACAAATTTATTGGATTGATGAAAGAGCACGGCTGAGCCAAACACAGTCCAGCACCACCCATTTCTGGTGGTTCTTATAAGAGATTGTAGACAAGCGAGTCTCCTGCCTGGATTAATTGTGCCTTATTTTATGATGCAAATGTCTCTCAGTAATTATTATGTTTAACATAATGCTTATGTTGGACTTAACACACTTAACAAATACTCTCCACTTGACGATGTGAAATGCCATGAATATTCAAAAACCAAACATAAATAAGCTGAAATAATTTAAGTGGTAGTACAGATTACAAGAAAGAGATATTTAGTGTCCAAAAAACTTATCAAAGATTGCCTCCTAAGTAATATCAAATCGAGATAGTGTGCTTCAGTTCTCACGTTAAGAGAATATGTTGGAATTTGGAAGTTCTAAGTTGACCGTACTAATTCGTCATTATCATTAGATGAGCTATATATAACATCATACGCAAGAGACTTTTTACAATCTCCTCTTTTGAGCCTCCATCTCCCTAAAACAAATTCACATCCTGATGTCAGCATCCTTTTACTGCTCGCAGCTGCTTCTGCTGTGCTAACAACAACTGCTTGAGCTGAGCAGCTTGATCTCTATACTGACAGTTTTGAGCTTCAAGTTTGCTTTTGCTGCTTTCAAGGTTCTGGAGATGGCCTAAGGCTCTCGTTAAAATAGCACCCTTTGTCCTTTTCTTTGGTGCGTCCTCGCAAACTACCTACTTATTAGACTTTTGTCTGAAAGTTTGAAAGCTAGCAAGAAAAACTTGCTATTCGAGGTAAACTCACAGTCATCTGGGTCCGACTGGTGTCTTGAAAGCCAATTATCAATCTCAGAGAATTTAGAGTTCAGGGATCCACGATACTTTCGCTCAATGGCATTGTGCAGCTTCTTAGTTCGGTCGCGGTCGCGATCCTTTAGATGTGGAAGCTCTCTTTTTCTGATAGAGAATGTAGACTTCACATCTTTTCTTGTGCTGGATTCCGATGAGTCGTTCGTCTGGCGTTCCGCCAGATTGCGATGAGAGAACGTCGAGAGAGGAGAAGATGATTCAGATTTCACCGAGAAATAATCTCCAGAATCATCACAATCTTCCAGATCTGGCGTTGGGCTGTACTGCTCTGGAGTCATATTTGTTTCGAATGTTGGATTCCATTCTTTATCAGGCCAATCAGTAGACAGCAAACGTCCTGACTTGCTCGAAACTGGGCCCGTTTGTTCCATACGATCGTTGTCTACCGATCCCGAGTCAAGTAGAGGGTCTGGTTGCATCGTTCCCCATAAAAGGTCGTTGTCAGATAGAGCAAAATCAGGGGAAAATAACGGGAAATCGCCCAAGAAATCATTGTCCGTAGAGACATTGAGTGGTGCGTATGTTGTACCTGGGTAGTCGTCCCAGGTTGCATCACAGCCTGAGCCGAGGGCTGAGCCAAGGCACCATGGTGGTAGTGCTTGAAGGGATGATGCCATGATGAATAATGGATAGATAATTTAGACGGGTTTTCCAAAACTAGTTCTTTGGTGATATTGACGTATCCGGCTACTCAGATTTAGAGCATCAGGTCACTTATTATATCTTCCTTGATGTCTGGTGAAATGTTATGGTGTGACACGGTGGAGACACATTTTGGCTCCACAAACCCAGGGCGGGATTGACCGCGAGTCCGGGGACGGTGGGGTGGTGGGGTGGTGGATTCCGTGGCATCGGGATCGGAAATTTAACGGCGAGGAATGGGGAAGTCGGGGTCTAGGCAAGAGGAAGAGCAGGACAGGTGCAGTATACAGCAGTATGGACTATACTTACTGTTGAACCCATACAGAATACGTACTTGTAATCCCTACCTAGATCTTGCTTGCATACAATATAGAGCGCCCAATCGTTGAGCTTTCCCTCGGACTGGAGGCTCGGCGCGGGAAAACGAGGACAACGGACCATAACGTGGAATTACATACAGTAAACAGATGAGCCGAGGAACAGACTCTGTAATCCTACCTAACTTTTTGTTCCCCAAATATCAGGTCATCGACCCCATGCAATGCCTCTTCCTCGCCTCTTTCATCTCCAACCCCTCGTAAGAACAAAAGGATGGTACGACCGCTCCGATATAGAACGTATCGAAAGAATTCTATGGGATTCAATCCACGCCAAGGGATTTGATCCGAGGCTACACAGGTATCTATCGGACTGTACCAGAACTCCAATTTAGTGGTGGCACTGAACACGAGAGTAAAGAAAACTGAGATAAGTGCACCAGGAATAATGGAAATGCTCAAACACGTTACTGGGTTTCCAAATACCATCCTAGAACGATGCAACTCCTTACCATATGTCGCTCCTATTATTCTCGCCAACATACTTGATGTGAGGTTGCAGAGCGACTTGCCAACGACTGTAGTATCGTCTGAAAATATCTAGATTAGCTTGGGGCTGGAGTTGGGTAATATCGAATGATACCTTTGATCAAGCACCATGACTTCTACATCTGCATTTTAATTTTCTGTATTTGCAGCTTCAACTGGCATTATAAAAACCAATGGAATTCAAATCATGCAACAACCTTCAAATAATAAGCAAACTTGGTGGAATCAAAAGTTGTTCTTGACTTCCTGATTGAACGCATCGTCCTACACTATACAGCACATTCAAAGTCTTAAGTAGAACCTAACATAAATAGGAAGCAATCTTGTCAAAAGGCTCGAGCTAGCTCCAACTTGTTAAAATATGCATCATAATAAAGTTCGTAAGTGTGGGTTTCCAACGCTTCTATATGGCTTTTTCTACATATTGAAATTGGGGGAAGTTCTTCCGAACGGAAAGGAAGGCTTGTTTTAATATTTAGTCTAGTCTGGAGAGTTTTCTTGCAGTTTGAAAAAGCTAAGCATGTGACCAACGTATTTGATTATGTACTTTTCTCATTGTAGAAAATTCATTCTGTCTTCTCGACTTTCAAAATTGACGGTCTATGTTCTATTAGCCATCATTTTATCTAAGCCTGGACGATATACTCACAGCGCAGCAGCGACAGATTTTTTCTCATGGCCATGACTTGTTTTGCGCCTCGCATCGAACTCTTCCTCCAGTCCCATGAGGAGCAGTGGCATTAGCCCAAATAGAAGGAAACCCACCGATCCAGCTAGATTAACTACCGGATCAGTCTCCCAGATCCATGCAGTCCAACCCTCTTCATACATAAGAACACCGGCAACCAACTCAGCGTTTAGCATGAAGATTAATGCCAACCCACCAATTGCCAGACGGAATGCACCTACTCTGGGTATCTCATAGATAACAATTAGAAACCGTGCCCAGATAAGCATGGCAACGAGCCAAATCGGCAAAGTAACGAGCGCAGCTTGACGGTGCGTAAATTGGTCTAAAGGTGACACATTGAATACCCGAAAGTAGCCGATGATACATCCGGTCAGGAAGCTGAGGCCGAAATAGAAGAAAGCAATTCTGATAATGAAGAGGGCGATCGCGATGTCCCATATCAGTTCAAACACCGAAGTAGTAGTTTCGAAGAGAATCATTGTATTCAATCTTATTACGACGTGTTGCAGTCTCTTGATATCTTGATGTTTTAGAAGTTGAAGTTTGGAATAAGTATCAAAATTGGTTGATTCGCAGTATAAATTAGCTGTATTTTGTATTTAAAAAAAAATCTTGGTTGTTTCTTTGAGATGGTATATTAAATATGACTCCGATTTTCCAAAATGGGAAAGCTCTTCGGAGTACCGTGGCGTGATATTGGGTTCATACCACGTGTGATGTAGTACAGATGGCAGCCAGGGTTATAGATTCACAGCCATGTGATGATTATCTCTCGCTAGCCATGAAATTAACATCCGATTATGATCAGTTGTATCTGAGCCAACAAAGCACCAGTTGCTTACCGTCGATTTTGAAGAGTTTGAAAATCACCTGGCCACCGCCACAGTAAACATGCCACTAACACCATATGACTTTCTTCCAATATGTAGTGAAACGTACCAGTAGGTGGCCAAACTACATGTGGAAGTCCTTAGGGGCTTCTTGTTCTATGTTCAATAAATCGTGACTAAAACTTGATTGAGCTTTTGGCGGAAACTCACTCAGCTTAACCTCGCGTGATAATTCATAATATGACCTCCGCTCTGACCAAACCTCTTCAGGTCTTTATACATTTATCAATACATGACCTTTCGGAAGTTTTAATGATTACTTAGTTATATAGTCAACAACTTATAAAATGAATAAATTATCATTATTTTGAGGTTAAAGTTTTGATAATTTGCATAAGAGTGAGTAAAGTGAATGAGCTAGATATACTGAATGTGAATGAAGTCTTGCTTTTAATCAGTTTGAACTAAATATCAATAAGCGTGACAATATAATTGCTCTCTTCCTGTGGTCATATATGACCTCTCCCATCTTACAGTATCAACAATTTCTAGCAATTTTGAACCTCGTTTTTGGCCTTGACTAAGCGTTATAAGTCAAGCATGGGACATAATCTCTTGAAATCAGTTATAAGATGATGAAAGGATCAAGTTGGGCTTCTCAGCTTCCAACATATTGCAACGTCCTCAGAAACTTTTATTCAAACATAACAAAAACGGTTTGGGTAGACAAAACTTCTCTTGCTGTTCTTCAATCTTGCTTTATTTGGTCTTGTTGGGTGTTTGTAAATCCATCTTCTCTTTCTCGAAAATTTGATGGATTATAAAGCGGGTTACAATTCCTATCTTGTGTTAATGATGATCATGTAATTATAAATGATGTCTTGGTTAGATGGGATGAATTATACTGAAGTTGCCCAAATCGCAAATTAGGGGGGGTGGTAAATGATTTGTTTCTAGGTTAAGGTTATCAATATAATGGTTTGTGTCTAATACTTGAGAATGAGTCGTTGTAGTGGTATAAATGAGAGATACGTTTTAAAATCTCTTTGGCTCTGTTAGCTCGAGGTACTTATGATCAGTTGCGAATTCAAGTAGGATTTAGGAATTTCAAGTGATTCAATGATAAGAGTAATATGGGAGTGTCTACTTCTTATTGTATAGATAGTTAATCAAATCTAGATTGAGATACGTTTGAAGTAAGTATATATCTGGCAGGGATCTCCGTCAATATCTGAAAGTAATAGTTACATCATCACTTGGTATCTAAGTGGAACGGAGGTAACACAACTCCCTCTGTTTAACTCTCATGTACGAGACTGTGAACGCATCAAGTGACTCATCTGACATTCCATTGGCGATGATGGAGAAAAGAAAGAAGTGGCACTTTGGATGTATATAAGTTTATGCTTCGTATAACTTCCCGCGTATAAAAAGGCGCAAATATAGAATGGATGTAAACGTAATGTTTGAAACACATTTGGTACGAAACAACCCATCTTCAGTATGATAGCAAATAGCTCAGTCATGTCTGCTCTTCATAGGAAAGCCATTTGTAACATTATTGACTGATATAACACCCAAAATTGCATCAGAATTAATGCGTAAAACACTACCCACAAATCACGGCACCTAGTTTGAAATTTTATCGCTGGTAGCCATCCTGTGCTCTGGACACCACCTATCAATATCCCTTCGACGATTCCAGTGCCAATGAGCAACCTGATGATATCCCAGCGGCTGCTCAAACCATATACTCTCTACGCTGAACCTCATTGCCTCCTCAAATGTAGGAAGTTTAACTCGCGGCTCCCAGGTATCCCATTTGCTTCCTTCAGCATCCACGTCATCAGAGTGTGACTTGGCTGCCTCAATGTTCATGAAGGTCATCTTTTTGTAGAACCACTGATCCTCATATGCTACTGGAGGAAACATGGGATCAATTGCGTGGTCTCGTTCTTCTTTCCAATTCCATCGCTTTACAATCTCGAGCGTTAGTGAGCGATTCCGCAATGACAGCCCACCGTTCATGCCTTCATCGCCGTATCCCATCCCCGGCCGAATTGGTGCGCCAACAAAGTCATACTGCAAGAAATCTTCTACTCGAGCTTCGGAGTTTGCACATATGATAGAGTCTGATTGGAAGAGCAGCACATGTGGTGCCGGTGCGAGAGCTTCCCAGAACCAGGGTGAGGTGAGGAATTCGGAGACCTGATCACGAACGTCGAAAGATATGTTTGCTGGCAGAGCGTGAATTGTGACGCGTCCAGATTCGATGGCACGCGTAAACGATGCAGATTTTGGAGCAGTGCTGGGGTTGGTGGTGAAGACTACAATGGGCCAGGAAGGTCCAAGAACAGTTGCGAAGTGAAGGATAAGAGGAGCGAGATTAGTGAGTGGTCGAGCCTCGACGATTGTCGCTACATTCGGTGGTTGGGTACGAATCCCAGCTACGTCAGGTAAAGAGGACGAAGATCCTTGTACACGAGGCGAAGGAATGGTGGTTGGTGTACTGAAGGTTGATATCATCGCGTCGGATGACTGGAAGATAAAGCCAGAGGGGAGGACAGCTATCCGAATGACACAGAGCAGAATGAGAACGAATAGAGCAGCAAGAACGATTATGTTTCGTCTTTGGGGGCTTGGAGCACGCATAGAGATGTGGAAATCATTCTAATGTAGATTAGCCCGCTTGCTCGTTTCGCTGACTGGAGACTTACATCAAAGGGCGCCATCCTTCGGTGAGTTGCCCTAATTTGTTGGAATTAATGAGATGTAATGTTAGAGCACATTCTTCATTTCCTAATTCGTAAATATATTTCAATCGAAAGAGATATCGCCGGGAGAAGAGGTTAATTGAGCACCTCGGGAAAGAACCTAACAATCGCCAGACAAAAAGCAGAAGATGAAACGATGGTATGTGTTTAACGCTCCTAACCACTCGAGTTGTGAGGTCGTGGCGATGTGGATGGGCATGGAGGAGATGGAAAGCTACATGCGGATACGATTTGCCTTCCAGCCAACTTAGGGAGGAGCCGGATGGATGCGTTAAGCCAGCTACTTCATCGAGACCCCCAAATGTACCCACTAGCACCTTCGTGATTATGGTAGACGTTGCAATTGTATAAGCATAGTACAAACCGATAAATCAAATTAAACACCCATTCCTTGGATCAATCTCGTGAAGTACATACGCATGCCATGTGTTTATGTATCAGGGGATTGCTAGAAAGGTACGATATGCATTTCGAACCTGGAAGGCTATTCCACAAGGGAGATTTGATACTCAAGTCCTAAAGCAAGGGAGCTCCATTATCGGAAGATACAAAAAACATGCAGCTGACCACAAAAATCATATTTTGGATGATTGTGGTATGGGTCTCTTGTTATCCTCGCCGAAGGAAGACGGCTACTACTTAGAAGCACGGCAAAAGATACAGAAGCATGAATACAGCTCTGAACCAACCGGATTCATTCCTGTACAGACACAAACACAACCCATCTATTCCTATTCCCCGCAGTCCAACGGTCCGTGAAAAGTAACCCTCTCTACTGCCACAACCCGATATCACGCCAACGGGTGAGCAGCTTTGCTACCTAATGACTTGTCGAATGCAAGATATGAGGTTATAGCAGAGAGAATGATCTAACCGGGGCGTAGTTAGACGTATGGAATCTGGTTTCTCCACAGGGTGGAATTCTTCATTTGTTGACCCTTTTAGCTTTCCGAAGTGCCAAGAAGTAGTCAAAACGGCTGGTACAAAAATCCACGAAGTAACACGAGAGAGAACGAAGGAAACTGTCGAAGTCGTGTGACGACGTCAAATCTGCAACATGGCACAAGAGTGGCTTTAACACCAGTGCGAACCGGCTATGTAAGAACCCGTCAACGACAGTTTACAAGATGCAGTGTGAAATGACAGATGACAGATTAGGATTTCGGTTTTACAAAAAGCGATTGACATTTGGGTAGCTTTTGAGAACGATCTCTAAGCGTGCACACTGCAACCTGTACACATTGCAGTAAATGATATCAAAGAAAACTTTCTCTGCTGCTTATTGAACCTCTCTGTTTAGCATTAGTTCTATATTTCAATAGTCCAACGCCTGGATATACCCCAAAGCAGATCTATCCCCTATATGCAGGAATGCAACCCCCCAACGCCTTGCTGAAACATAAAACATGTAGCCGCCAGATCCGCCTGGCCGCTATGTAATAAACATCTTAACGTACGAACCGCTCGACTCAGGCTTTGCAGTGATCGAAGCTACTATATCCTATATCGTCTGTCCACTCCGACAGTCGTTCAAGCTGTGCATCTAGCGCCTTCGAGTGGCGGCTGGTCTTCATGAACAAAAGTTCGAATGGGTCCACGGTTCCCCCATAGTAGCTTCCAGGTTGCGTCATATCGCTGTTTTCCTTGCACTCTTCCTCCCAATTATCCTCGCCCTTCTTCGCCTGGTATCCATTCATCATCACATCGAACTTGTATCCTGCGGATACTAAAAGCAATGCGGCATTGACCTCGATGGCAACCGCGTCCCAGTAATCCGAGGGACAAGAGTTAATGCCTGGGATCTTAAGGTAGGGAACAGGTAACTCTGGCACCAAGGGGTCATCAGGGCCAGGAGTAACGGCACGGAAATTTTCGATTGTCCAGGCATTAGGCCAGAGGAGTGTGGTGAGGCCCGTCCGGTCGAGCGCCCAAATCATAGACTGGACATGTAGCTGCGGATCGCAGTTAAGCGTCATGCCGACCAACTATGCGGAATTAGTTTCCAGCTCAAATTCACGATATTTGGAAGGGAAAGCTTACCTTCACCTCGTCCGTCAATTTACCCAAATACATGTCGCTCCAGCATCCGTCGGCCCAATGCGGTAAGAACGGTCCCCGGATACTCGCATTCATCAGTATGTATCGCTGATAACCTTTGTAGAAATCATTCATCTGCATAACCTCCGCAAACGCCCCCAGGTCATAACATTTATTTTCTCGTCGGTAAATGCGTATATTCGACCCCTTAGGAATCAATTTGTCTTGCTTCGTATCACCGTTGATAATGAATAAAAAGTCTGCTGCGCCGTGCAGACCATGCGCGAGGAAGAACTTGAAGTTTCTCAGGGCAGATGGAGTTTCGAAGAAAACATACACAATCAATGGGCGCAGGGAATCTTCCGGCAGCGGGTCGAATGGGTTCTCTGGCCACACAGAGCCCGTCGCTTTGGCGGGTGCTGGCGCAGTGGACGTTGGTGCTGGCGTGGGAACTTGCTCTTCATTTGCAAGGTCCTGGGTACGTGTATACGTGAGTTTCGTGTGTATTCCTTCGTATCCAGTCCAGTCCTCCTTGACTTGAGCATCCACAGGCATTCTTGGGTGCTGCGACATGTTAGTTGGCAGAGCGAGCCGGAGCGAAGGGTGAAGCTTACGCCATTATTATGGAGGGGGTTCAGATTGAACGAATAGATAGTCCATAACAGAAACAAGGTGACCGAAGCCAACAGCCATGGCGCTGTGAACCGGAAGTTCTTAAAAGATGGGGCGACCATTGTCTTCTCCATTCCGTTGCAAGAACCACGTACTTCGATTTCACGACAGGCGTCTGAACATGATGAGGAAGAAGATGAAGAAGATGAATGAGACGAAGAAGACGAAGACGGGAAGACGACGAGGTCTCGACTGGAGAGGAGGAAGTGTGAGCCTGGGGTGGAATGCTTATGCTAATTACTACGCATGCTACTGGATGGATCGCGTCGCTGGCTAGTTGATTTTATGCTCTTGGCAGATAAGATGACATTTCTGGGTGCCAATTATTGCATGGTACATATGGCACGGAAGCTGATTACAGTACGACTGACTACGTTGTAATTATACTTACTCGCGATCCCATCACTCCCCGTGGTTTGGCTTCATTTATTATTGCGAGTAATACACGAATCCCATGGTGAGTTGCGGGTAGCCTCCGCTGTTTGAGGGAAGTCGAGCAGAGCAGAACGGAAATCAAATAACAATCAATCAATCGACAACCGACAACCACCAACCAGTTCTGAATGAAGCACAGTACACTGCCACCCATGCAAGCCGCCAGCGCCCAACCTTCCACAATCATCGTTTAAGTTGGTTCTGTTTCGCCTCCGGATAAAGTGTAGAGTGGAAAGTGTAAAGTGTAAAGAAAGCGTAAAGTGTAAAGTGTAAATCGCAACCGCGCAGGACTGACTACAGTACGTACACTGAGCAGTAATGGTAATTAGTAGGGTGGCGCTTGCAAACTCTATCGGATGGTGCCCGGGGCAAAGTGGGAAGAATCATTGGTGGAATCCTACGAGTGCAGCCATGTATTTCAGGCCGCAAGCGATGATTTGATTGATTTAGTGCTTTAGTGCTTACTTACTGCTTACTATTAAGTACTTTTATGTGCTTGGTCCTGTACTGTACTGTACTGTACTGTACTATACTATGATACCTACCGTTCGAAGGACTTCACGATATGACCGAACTTTCTCTTCTACTGAATGTATTGCTGTGTACTATATCCTAGCCCGGCCAACTGATTCCCCGCGCCGTCGAGCCACCGACCATGAAACGAAAGGATTTCTGACTGTACCGTACCGTACAATAAATACAGTGCAGTAGTTCGAGATAGCATCCTCCGTATCTTTCCCCATACAACCAGCCAGCCAGCCATTTATATTTTATATTTTTATATATATATATATATATATGTATATGTATATGTATATGTATCACAATTTTATGCTTCCATGCGTGCACGCATGATCTTTCGACGAGAAACAAGGGGGGAAATTAGCGTGCTGCTACTGCAGGGACCACTTTAGGGGTTCAATAATTGCAATCATGCATTTTAAACGGGGCTCGGCTCGACTAACCGAAATCGATGCTCGCCACCTTATTACATTCCTCTCCTCTCTTCTCCTTTCTTCTCTAACCAACCCCTGAATTACGCGAGGCCAACCAGGTGGCATCGACTGGCTTCAACAGTTCTTCACACGGGGTGGTTGCCAACATACTTTAATGACTAAACATATGACTACGACGACATATTTGACATTGACAAGGTATCTCGACTGAGTAAATATTTATATAGGAGTCGCCATCGGCTACGAACATTCCCCCGCAAACGTGAATGGCTTTGGCAGACGGCGTGCTCTAACTGCTAGAGCAGCTACTAAGTTCAGTTATGCTTTCAGAAAACCATCTGTTTAATACCAACTAACAGCGACGGAAGAAAGATGAGTTTCTTGAGTTACTGACAGAGAGAGTGCTCATAGTAGACTAGAGGACGGGTATTCGACACATTTCCATAGGTGCAAGCAAACCTCCCCCCTCCCCCCTCTAGATGATAAGCTTTCTATGCTCACTGTGCAATGTAATTGTAGAAATCTCGATTCAACGAATTTCTATTCTACTTTAACTTTGGCCATCTACAGATGCGAGGGTTCTACCTCTTTTTACTGCCCTTCCCACCTCTTCCGCCGCCACTCTTCCCCTTCTCCCCTCCTTTACTCGCCGCCGCACCTCCACTCAACATAACTTTCACCCGGCTGACAACAACCGTGTTGGTGACCTCTTCTACTTTCCAACCCTTCAATAGCTCCATCTCCCTCGGCCAAATCTTCTCCGAATCCTGGCTCTCCTTATCCACCCATTTCAAGTTCGCATCACTTGTCCAGCGTCCTAGAATCTCCTTCACAGCTTTCCCCTTCTTCACGGTACCTGGTTGCAGCTTGGTCTTGTATTTGCATTTGTTCATTGCAGAGAACGGTGCACACATCGGGATGGCTTCGAGGATTTCGTCACCGGGTAGAGCAGTGCCGACTAGAGCGTCAATGCTTGTTAGTCGCTCCTCCTCTTCTTCATCGACTCCAGCATCTTCTTCCAGCATCGCCTTCCTAGCGGCCTCATGCTCGGCAGTTTCCTTTTGTGTCCGCTGGTGCTGTGCTCTTCTTCTCTCTTTTTGGAATGCAGCCTCTGCTTCCCGTGCTGCTCTGGCTTTGGCTTCTGATTCTGCTTTTTCTACACCTGCTACAGAGCCCAGAAGCTGCTGTGCCATGAGTCGATCTTCTTCATCTTGGTCTTTATACTTTGTAGCTATCTTCTTGGCTTTGGATTTTTGACCTCTTTTGCGCTGTGGCGGTGGTGCAGTTTTGGCTGCTTTACTGGCTGCCATTGACGCAGTTGATATTACATCACCTTCTGATTCTATATCGGGGTTTTCAGGATCTTCGGTTTCATCAAGTTGTAGCTCTTCAACTTGAGCTGTTGGGATGTCGTCATGTTCGTCGTCGTCTTTGACGCTTTGAGGTTCGTTTTGTGGTTCATCATCCGGCGCAGATCTAGAGCCTGTCTGAAGGAGATTTGCCTGGGGTTTTCGTTCTTCCTCCTCAATATCGGAATCGGTTTCATCACCATTTGCACTACCCGCATCATCATTTGGAACGGGCGACTCACGTTCGTCGACGGCTGAGCCAACCGCATTTGTAATTGTTGAGCGGGTCTCCTGAACTCTATGTTTGAAATGTTTCGTCTTACTTTCGTCGCTGATAAGAAACATTACGCCAAATCCGAGCACCAATTGAGCAGGCGGCAAGAAATTTTTCTTTCCACGGATGACGAAACTTCCAGTTGGCAGGAATTCCCCAGCAGAGGTTTGCTTGGAAACTTGATCAGTATTGACCCACCAAGCTGACATTCCTGCTTTGGAATCCCAGGCGCTTGAGGTTGCTACACCCAAAGTTCCAGCTTGTGACAAAGTAGATGGTGGGATCGGAGCATCAGGCGTTCTGGGATTGTTTTTTATCACAATTGTTGCTGCTCCCTCGAGATCAGCTGAAAGATAGATATCGCCTTTCTTCAGATATTTCTTGTAAAGAATTTCGTTTTGTTGCGCATCCTTTCCCCCAAGAACTAAATAACCATCTGATGAGATAAACCAAGTGAACTTTTCAAACCACATTTGTCTTCTTACTGGACGCAGGATGGCTTTCTCTGTCTTGAGACCCTTCTTGAGCTGTTGCGCTATCTTTGCTTCCTGGCTCTTCAGAGCCTGAACTGATGATTCCAGAGTCTTTTCCTCCTTTATTTTGGCAGTTTTCTTCTGGTTGTAGTATTCTCTACTGTTAGCCCATGGAGTCAATGACAAGTCAATATCAATTGCCAGCCTCTTCTCCAATTTCTTCTCTTTTTTTGCTGGCAAAGGAGCTTCATCTTCGCTATCGGAAACATCACTTGCTGTCTCGTAAGCAGAATCATCATCGTCTAATGCCACTTCTTCGTCCAGCAAAAGAGTGATTGTGTTTTCCTCCAACTTTAGTGGCAGCTTGATAATAGAGGCAACAGGATTCCCGCGCTTCTGTTCCCATTCAATGAGTTTTCCAATTTCCACCCAGTCCATTCCCTGAGCAATAAGACCATTTACAGAATCCATTGCTTCCTGAACCCGTTCTGCATTTACCTCAAGTGCACTAGCTTTGCGCATGTGTAGTTCTTGAACCTCAACCAATCCACCCAATCTCATAGCTTGATCTTGACGTGCAGCCTCAAGTTTCCGCTTTGCTGCAATTTCCCTCTCTTCAAGTTTAGACTCTAATTTCTGCCCTTCTATCGAGGAGAAGAATTCGTCAACAGTTTTATTGAATCCAAGATGCTCAAGGAATATACATGTAGGATCATCTTCGAACTGACGCGGTCGGAAAGGATGGAAATCGTCATAAACCAGTACTTTCCTGGATGTATCATCTTCTGAAGCGCCATCCTTTCTCTTTGCGATTATATATCCCTTTGCTACCTCAGAACTGGTAATTTCTTGAATGACACTCTGCGCCTCCTGTAAACACCGCATCAAATGGTCCAACGTCTCCTGATTCTCTAATACATCTCCCGGTTTCAATTCGGAATCGAACCCTAAAACCCTCATCGAATGATCCACAAGCATAGGAGGAAATTCCGTTATAGAAACAGCTAATGCCTTCCTTAACCCGTCCTTCACATTCTTCTTCCCCTTCTTGCCACCTGCAGCTGTGCCTTCTCCCCTATCTACAGCCTTCTGTAAAGCTGCCCTCAACCTCTCTGTTGTCAATGTAGGGATGCCCCCAAAATTTTGTCTATTCTCCAACGAATATTTCAAACCAACCCTCAACTCCTCCTGGCCCTCGCCCTCTGGGACAATTCTCTGCAACGCAAGAATGTCTAGATCTTTCCCTGTCAGGATGACATTGCCTGCTGCATAAAACTCCAAAAACAGTTTGTATTGTCCCTCACTAAATTGGAACTCAATGATCCGATCGGTGCCCACCTGCGAAACCTTTGTGACTCTTCTTGTCTTCAGGAACTTGCGTAATCGGATGACAAAGTGCGAAGGCTCTGCAGCGGTCGCTCGTGCGAATTCGGTAAGATGACAGCGGAAACCGGAGTCTATGACTATTTGTTGCTTGTTATCTGGTTTGGCGAATTTTATTAGGAATATCTTCGTAGAAAGGTCATAGATGTTGGAGACTCGGAGGGTGAGCAAGGCATTGGAAAGTTCGTGGGCAATGACCTGGAAATATCAATACTTGTAGGGCCGAGCAGAACGGGAATAGACTACAGACCCTAACGTCCAAAGAAGAGAAGCGTTGCTTCATTTTGTATTGTAGCTGTTGCTGGGTAACGTTCTTGAATATGGAGGGGTATCATCATCAATGCTGATGAATATGTCACGGGCGGTCTTACCGGCCGCATATAGTGGAGTAGGGTACGCCCCCATTTTTAATGAAAATTGGTACTGTCCAGTACGGAGTACAAATACTGTTGTTATGAAACTAAATACTTTTATGCTCCAACCGCAAATGATGCTACAAACTTACCCGAGTTTGCCAGCCAAAAAACGGCAGATGGACTTCAGGTGAAAAGTGTATTGAATAGCAGAGACTTTGGACTGTATAGCAGTGGATCATGGACTGTACATTCATTGTTCTCTGTACAGTACACATGAAGACAACGATGTGAAGCCCACTAGGAATAAGAATAAGAGGATAAAAAGAGAAAGAGAGGTCATGATTTGTGTTTCCTTATGGTGAAGTTTGCTCATGATCTATGTACTACCTATTTACATTACGCCGTTACTCTATGGCTCTTTTTCTTGACCACCACCTGTCTCATCTCATCATAATTTACATGCTCTCAGCTCAAAATGGAATGCCCAGCATCTCAAGCCAACCAAAACGCCAAAAAAGATTATTTAGTCCGCCCTCGAATAAATGCCGCTGCCAATTACACGCCCAAACCTGTCTTGTCAGAGTGCGGGCACTGTCTTGCCACCACAATCCGGTATCACCACGCCGGGCTTTATATTACGGTTGACATCCATTAGTCCCCATTGATCCTCCCATTCCTTGCCAGGCTCATTGAATGTGATCTTCCAAGGCTCGTCAAAAGCTTCGAACCAAAAGTAGTTTGTGCCGTTGGTCAATGCATCGCAGATCCAGCCATCCATGAACGAGTTCATTTCAGGAATTCCTGCTACACTACCCTCGACACATGTCGGAGATTGACCGCAGGTCTTTCCACCTCTGGATGGCCAGCCGGTCTCTGCAATGATGTGGTTCTGAATACCCGCCTTGACAGGCAAGTCAAACCTTGTCA